>OLQH01002408.1_pt1 | contig 10828 bp, 10 predicted proteins | sample 1672671 | NCBI WGS metagenome assembly OLQH01 (sample SAMEA3136712, study PRJEB25190) | human gut metagenome
GCGGTTTTTTTACTGACCTGCAAAGCAGATCAAGGGAAAAAATCGTCTGGTTTCCTAAAATCTATTATCAAATGGAAAAAGGACTGCTTCATATCCGCTGTGAAATCACATTAGGAAAGTATCAAGACCAGCTCTTACGGTTAGAGGATAAGCTGGAAAGCGGTTTATATTGTGAGCTGACCGACAAGACGCTCCATGACGGCTATATTGAGTACACCCTGCTTTATGATATGGTCGCAAACCGTATCTCCATTGATGAAGTGAAAGCAGAAAACGGCTGTCTTAGACTGATGAAAAATCTTATCTGGGAATATGACGCACTTCCTCATGCTTTGATTGCTGGTGGAACGGGTGGCGGTAAAACCTATTTTCTGCTGACGCTCATTGAAGCACTCTTGCAGACCAACGCAGAGCTTTACATCTTAGACCCTAAAAATGCAGACTTGGCAGATTTGGGGACAGTCATGGGAAATGTGTATCATACCAAAGAAGATATGATTGATTGCGTCAATGCCTTTTATAACGGCATGGTACAGCGTAGTGAAGATATGAAACAGCACACTAACTATAAGACGGGCGAAAACTACGCTTACTTGGGACTTGCTCCTCACTTCCTTATCTTTGATGAATATGTGGCGTTCTTTGAAATGCTGGGGACAAAGGAAAGTATCGGACTGTTAAGCCAGCTAAAGAAAATCGTCATGCTGGGACGACAAGCAGGATATTTTCTTATCGTTGCCTGCCAGCGACCAGACGCTAAGTATTTCAGCGACGGGATAAGGGATAATTTCAACTTCCGTGTCGGTTTGGGACGTATCAGCGAGCTTGGGTATGGTATGCTGTTCGGTTCTGATGTGAAGAAACAGTTTTTCCAGAAGCGTATCAAAGGACGTGGTTATTGTGATGTAGGAACAAGCGTCATAAGTGAATTTTACACTCCCCTTGTACCAAAAGGACATGACTTTTTACAGACCATAGCTTCTCTTGCATACGCAAGGCAGGACGGGACGGCGACGTGCGAAGCGAAAGGCGATGGAACGGACTAGCCGTTGCTGGTGTGGCGTCAGCCACGCCAGCAGATACAAGCCCCTCAGTATCTAACAGAGGGGCACAAATACATTGGAAACTGGCATAAAAAGTCTTGGAAGTCCGCATGGAATAAGGCTTTTTACAAGTTTCATCCGTTTGTGATATGGGCTTGAAAATATCACAATTTCAAAGATTGGGGGTATCGTAACTGAAAGATGATGATTTTTTAACCGCCTTGAAAGAGAAACGCAAGAGTTACGGCGTATCGCAGACAAGGCTTGCACTCATGGCTGGTATCAGCCGTGAACACTTAAACCGTATCGAAGCTGGAACGGTAGCACTTACCGAGGATATGAAAACAAAGCTGTTAGAAGCTGTGGAAAAATTCAATCCCGACGAACCGCTGTTCCTGCTGTTCGATTATGTGCGTATCCGTTTTCCCACAATGGATATAAAGCACGTTATCAAGGATATTCTGAAGCTGAACATTGATTATATGCTCCATGAAGATTACGGACACTACAAATACACCGAGCATTACTATATCGGGGACGTATTCGTATTCACTTCACAAGATGAAGAAAAAGGCGTTCTGCTGGAACTCAAAGGCAAAGGCTGTCGTCAATTTGAAAGCTATCTGCTGGCACAAGAGCGAAGCTGGTATGACTTCTTCATGGACGCACTCATTGAGGGCGGTGTAATGAAGCGTCTTGACCTTGCTATCAATGACAAAGCGGGCATACTGGATATTCCAGAACTGACCTTGAAATGTACAAATGAAGAATGTGTTTCTGTGTTCCGTTCCTTTAAGTCTTACGCTTCTGGCGAGCTTGTAAAGCACAAGGAAGCTGACAAGGCAGGTATGGGACATACGCTGTATATCGGTTCTTTGAAATCGGAAGTTTACTTCTGTGTGTATGAAAAGAATTATGAACAGTGCGCAAAGCTGGGAATACCGATTGAGGAAGTCCCGATAAAGAACCGATTTGAAATCCGCTTGAAAGATGAACGTGCTTATTATGCCGTCCGAGATTTGCTGACTTATTACGACGCAGAAAGGACGGCATTTTCTATTATCAACCGTTATATCCGTTTTGCAGATAAAGAGCCAGATAAACGAAAAAGTGAATGGAAAACCAATGACCGCTGGGCGTGGTTCATTGGCGAGGGACGACCACCATTAAGATTGACAACAAAACCAGAGCCTTACACGCTGGAGCGTACATTACGGTGGGTGGAAAGGCAGGTTGACCCAACATTAAAAATGCTGGAAGAGATCACAAAGAAAACGGGTGTTGATTATCTGAAAGAGATACGCAAGCATACAAAGCTGACAGAGAAACACGAACAGATAATTGCACAACAGACCGCTTCCCCAGAGGAAGTGATAGTAAAGTAAAGGAGCATGGAAACATGGAACGAATACTATTTGATTTTCTTTTCCTTACACTTGGCATGGGGCTGGGCGTAATACTGATGTGTTTAATGCAGGCAGGAAAAGAAGCAGACAAAGAAATGGAACGATTAAAAGAAAGTGAGGACAAATAAATGAATTTCGGACAAAATTTATATACTTGGTTTTTGAGCAATGCACAGTCATTAGTGCTTATGGCAATCGTGGTAATTGGTATCTACTTAGGATTTAAGCGTGAGTTTTCAAAGCTCATTGGCTTCTTGGTAGTTGCCCTTATCGCTGTTGGTCTGGTATTTAATGCTGGCGGTGTCAAAGACGTGTTGTTAGAGCTGTTCAATAAGATTATCGGTGCATAATGATTTTTATTGTTATAGTAATTTAGTAATGATACAATGTGGGTATAAATTAAAAGTTATAGGAGTGATATTTTGAAAAAAGCTATACTGTATATTCATGGTAAAGGTGGAAGCTATTTAGAAGCTGAACAATATAAAGAAATCTGTATCGGGTATGATGTCATAGGAATTGATTACAACGAATACCTGCCGTGGATAGTAGAAAATCAGATTAAATCTGTGTATGAAAACCTTAAAAATGATTATGAGCATATTTCCATTATAGCAAATAGTATTGGAGCGTATTTTTCAATGTACGCATTACAAAACTATGATATTGAGAAAGCATTTTTTATATCTCCTATTCTGGATATGGAAAAGCTCATTCTCGATATGATGGTATGGGCGAATGTAACAGAAAAAGAACTTTTGGAAAAGAAAGAAATCTCTACTGATTTTGGAGAAACTTTATCATGGAATTATTTAGAATTTACTAGGAAAAATCCTATTACATGGAATGTTCCGACTGAAATTCTCTATGCTGGAAATGATAACCTTACTTCTCGCAATACAGTAAATTCTTTTGTTGAAAATCATAATGCTAATCTTACCATAATGGAGAATGGAGAACATTGGTTTCACACAGAACAACAAGTTGATTTTCTGCACAAATGGATAAAAAATGTACTATAACAATTTCATACCCACATAAAAAGCAGTCATTCTGAAAAGATCGACTGCTTTTTTCATACCTAAAATTAGATTGGAGTGATTGCTTGAATGATATTTTTAAGGATATGCAGGCAAGGATTGGCTGTCAATATATATCAGATTTACCCTTTAAACGAAGTGCTGTCTGGTTTGAATTGAAACACTTGAATCCTGCTGACTATCCTATGAAACAGTTAGAAGATTTTTCACGCTATGTCTTTGGTGTCCCGTACACCGTCATAGCGGAGGTTTTAAAAAGAAAGGACGTGATAACCTATGCAGGAATTACGAGTGTTGCTGGAAACGACACAACCGATAAATGATGAAATCCGTTCTGCTTGGTTTGCCCTGCCGATTGACAAGGAAGAACTGCAAGAACGATTAGGTGTAGATATTGAAAGTGAGGACTATCGTATTCTGGAAAAAGAATTACCTTTTGCTGATGATGTGGGCGAAGATACGACCATTGAGCGATTGAATGATATGTACCGCACCTTTGAAAGTCTGCCAGCAGATTTTAGAGAAGATTATGAGGACTTGATGTGCCACTTCTCTAGTCTGGACGAACTGCACCAGCATAGAAACGACATCATTCATTATTCATGGTGTAAGAACATGACCGACGTTGCTCATCGTGTACTTGATAATGACCCTGCCTTTTCTTCCGTTGAAGAACGCACTACCCGTTACTTTGATTTTGAAGCCTACGGACAGTATCTTGACGATAACGGACGCTTTCTGGAAACGGAACACGGTATCTATGAAATACCGTAAAAGCGAGGTGGTATTTTATGGTTGAAGATATGGTGGTGTATATCGCTAATCTTGGAAAATACAATGAGGGGTATCTGGTGGGCGATTGGTTCCGTTTTCCCTTGAATGAGGAAGAAATCGCAGAGCGTATCGGTTTAAATGCCGAGTATGAAGAATACGCCGTCCATGATACCGACAACTTTCCTATGGAAGTATCAGAATACATTTCCATTGAGGAATTAAACAATATCTATGATATGCTAGAGGAACTTCCCGACTATATCGTAGACAGTCTGGACGAGTTTATTTCTCATTATGGAAGTCTGGAAGAATTAGCAGAACACACCGACGAGATTTATCATTATCCCGATTGTGAAACTATGACGGACGTAGCTTATTATTTCATTGATGAATTGCAGATGTTGGGGGAAATCCCACCGCAGTTGCAAAACTATATCGACTATGAAGCCTACGGACGTGATTTATCCTTTGAGGGAACATTTATTGAAACAAACAGCGGTATGTGCGAAATACCATATTAGAGCTGGAAGATCAGCGACAAGTATTGTTGCTTTTGACAGTTCATTTACATTTAAGGACAGTCTGAAATATGGCTGTCCTTTTCCAATTCAAAGAAAGGAGTTTTTCTGAACATATGAAGAAAATTAAAAGCTACACGGGTATCTGGAACGTGGAAAAAGTCCTATATGCAATCAATGACTTTAATCTGCCCTTTCCCGTTACCTTTACCCAGATTACATGGTTTGTCATGACTGAATTTATCATCATTCTTCTTGGCGACCTGCCACCGCTTTCCATGATTGAGGGAGCATTTTTAAAATACTTCGGTATTCCCGTTGCTTTCACATGGTTTATGAGCCAGAAAACCTTTGACGGCAAGAAGCCTTACAGCTTCCTAAAATCCATGCTGACTTATGCCGTCCGACCTAAAATCACTTATGCAGGAAAAGCCGTGAAACTGCATGAACAGCAAGTAAACGAAACTATCACGGCAGTTAGGAGTGTGAATTATGTTCCCGATTAAATATATCGACAATAACCTTGTCTGGAACAAGGACAATGAGGTGTTCGCCTATTATGAGCTGATACCCTACAATTACAGCTTCTTGTCGGCAGAACAGAAATATATCGTGCATGACAGCTTCCGACAGCTTATCGCACAGTCCCGTGAGGGTAAAATCCATGCGTTACAGATTGCAACGGAAAGCTCCGTTAGGAGTATTCAAGAACAGTCGAAAAAGCTGGTGTCTGGCAGGCTTCGTGATGTGGCGATACAAAAGATTGATGAACAGACAGAAGCCCTTGTATCTATGATTGGCGACAATCAAGTGGACTATCGTTTCTTCTTGGGCTTTAAGCTCATGGTTACGGAGCAGGAAGTCAATCTAAAGAACATGAAGAAATCCCTATTTATGACGGTCAAGGAATTTCTAAACGAGGTCAATCACACGCTGATGAATGACTTTGTTTCCATGACAAATGATGAAATCAACCGCTACATGAAAATGGAAAAATTGTTAGAAAACAAGATAAGCCGACGCTTTAAGGTACGACGTTTGGATAAAAACGACTTCGGGTATCTCATGGAACACCTTTACGGCAGGGACGGCGTAGCTTATGAAGATTATGAGTGTTACTTACCAGAGAAGAAACTGAAAAAGGAAACCCTTATCAAGTATTACGACCTTATCCGACCTACCCGTTGTCTGATTGAAGAAAGCCAGCGATACTTGCGTCTGGAGCATGAGGACAGCGAAAGTTATGTGTCGTACTTTACCGTCAATGCGATTGTCGGGGAGCTGGATTTTCCGTCAAGCGAAATCTTCTATTTCCAGCAACAGCAGTTTAGTTTTCCCGTCGATACGTCCATGAATGTAGAAATTGTCGAGAACCGCAAGGCTCTTTCTGTTGTCCGCAACAAGAAAAAGGAGCTGAAAGATTTAGACAATCATGCTTTCCAATCGGGAAGTGAAACAAGCTCAAATGTGGTGGACGCATTAGACAGCGTGGACGAGCTGGAAACAGATTTAGACCAAAGTAAAGAAAGTATGTATAAGTTAAGCTACGTCATACGGGTGTCTGCACCCGATCTGGACGAGCTGAAACGCCGTTGTGATGAAGTCAAGGACTTTTACGACGATTTGAACGTCAAGCTGGTACGACCTGCTGGCGATATGTTAGGGCTTCATTCTGAATTTTTACCTGCCAGCAAGCGATACATCAATGACTATGTGCAGTATGTAAAATCCGACTTCTTGGCTGGTCTTGGCTTTGGAGCGACACAGCAGTTAGGCGAAAACACAGGTATCTATATCGGTTATTCCGTTGATACGGGAAGAAATGTGTACTTACAGCCGTCGATTGCTTCGCAGGGTATCAAGGGAACAGTTACCAATGCTTTAGCTTCTGCCTTTGTGGGAAGTCTTGGCGGTGGCAAGTCATTCTGTAACAACCTGCTTGTGTACTATTCCGTTCTCTTTGGCGGTCAAGCGGTTATCTTAGACCCTAAAAATGAGCGTGGGAATTGGAAAGAAACGCTCCCAGAGATTGCACATGAAATCAATATCGTAAACCTTACCAGCGAAAAGGAAAATGCAGGACTTCTTGACCCTTTTGTGATTATGCGTGATGTGAAAGATGCTGAAAGTCTGGCAATCGACATACTCACTTTTCTTACGGGTATTTCCTCTAGGGACGGCGAAAAATTCCCCGTACTTCGCAAGGCGGTTCGCTCCGTCGTGCAAAGCTCATCAAGGGGGTTGCTCCATGTGGTAGACGAGCTACGCAGAGAAGATACACCAATATCAAGGAACATTGCCGACCATATCGACAGCTTCACGGACTATGATTTTGCACATCTTCTGTTCTCTGACGGTACGGTAGAAAATGCTATCAGTCTGGAAAACCAGCTCAACATTATTCAAGTAGCGGATTTGGTATTACCAGACAAGGACACAACCTTTGAAGAATACACAACGATTGAATTATTGTCTGTTTCTATGCTGATTGTCATTTCCACCTTTGCACTTGACTTTATCCATTCCGACAGAAGCATTTTTAAGATTGTGGATTTAGATGAAGCGTGGGCGTTCTTAAATGTCGCACAAGGCGAAACGCTCTCTAATAAGCTGGTGCGTGCTGGACGTGCTATGAACGCAGGCGTTTACTTCGTTACCCAGAGTGCGACAGATGTATCAAAAGAAAGTCTGAAAAACAATATCGGTTTGAAATTTGCATTTCGCAGTACCGCTATTGAGGAAATCAAGCAGACATTGGAATTTTTCGGACTGGATAAAGAGGACGAGAACAACCAGAAGCGACTTCGTGATTTAGAAAACGGGCAATGCCTATTTCAAGATTTGCGTGGGCGTGTTGGTGTCATTCAAGTACACCCCGTCTTTGAAGAATTGCTGATCGCCTTTGATACCAGACCGCCCGTACAGAGAAATGAGGTGGAGTGATGAAAGAAAGGATAAAAGGTGCGTTCACAAGAAAAAAGATACTTCACTTTCTCAAAATGGCTCTGTTTGTCGTGGGACTTACCCTTATCCTGCTTTCACTCTTAGGGACGGTAGCTCATGCGACGGGGCTTGTGGACGACACTATCAATACCGAGAACCTTTATTCAAAATATCCGCTGTCTAACTATCAGCTAGATTTTTATGTAGATAATAGCTGGTCGTGGCTTCCATGGAACTGGCTGGACGGTATCGGGAAATCGGTGCAGTACGGGCTTTACTGTATTACCAACTTTGTCTGGACTATCAGCCTTTATCTTTCCAATGCAACGGGTTATGTGGTGCAGGAAGCCTACAAGCTGGATTTTATTAACGATATGGCAGACAGTATCGGCAAGAGCATACAGACCCTTGCAGGCGTTACCGAGAACGGCTTTTCTACCTCTGGTTTTTATGTAGGCTTCCTATTGATGATAATTTTAGTTGTGGGTATTTATGTAGCTTATACGGGACTTGTCAAAAGAGAAACCAGCAAAGTATTACACGCTGTTATCAACTTTGTTGTAGTGTTCCTCTTGTCGGCTTCCTTTATTGCGTATGCTCCCGACTATATAAAGAAAGTGAATGACTTTTCAAGTGATATTAGTACCGCTTCTTTGGACTTGGGAACAAAAATCATGCTCCCAGACAGCGACAGTCAAGGCAAGGATAGTGTGGACTTGATAAGGGACAGCCTATTTTCTATTCAAGTCAAACAGCCGTGGCTACTCTTGCAGTTTGGCAACAGCGACGTGGAAGAAATCGGGGCTGACCGTGTGGAAGCTCTGGTATCAGCAAGTCCAGATGATGAGGACGGCGAAACAAGGGAAACTGTGGTAAAGACAGAGATTGAGGATAACGACAATAACAATCTGACGATACCGCAGGTCGTGAACCGTTTAGGTATGGTGTTCTTCCTCTTGCTCTTCAACTTAGGGATAACCATTTTTGTATTCCTGCTTACGGGCATGATGATATTTTCGCAGATACTCTTTATCATCTTTGCAATGTTTTTACCTATCAGCTTTTTATTATCCATGATACCGAGCTATGAAAGCATGGCAAAGCAGGCAATCGTAAGAGTATTCAATACCATTATGACAAGGGCAGGAATTACACTCATTGTAACGGTGGCATTTAGTATTTCGAGTATGTTCTACAATATCTCGACAGACTATCCGTTCTTTATGGTGGCGTTCTTGCAGATAGTATGTTTTGCTGGTATCTACATGAAGCTGGGCGATTTAATGAGTATGTTTAGTTTAAACGCTGGCGACAGTCAAAGCATGGGACGCAGGATATTCCACAGACCGTATTTATATATGCGACACAGAGCCAGAAGATTTGAGCGTCGTGTTGCTGGTGCGGTTACGGCTGGCGGTATCGCTGGTGCGGTAGCTGGTAATGCCGTATCGAATGGCAAACAAAAACAACACACACAATCTCGCAGTAATACATCTTCCAGCATGGGACAAAAGGCTGGTTCAGCCGTAGGTGCTGTCTTAGATACGAAAAACAAGGTCAAGGATAAGGCAAATGCTGTCCGTGAAAATATCAAGGGCGTACCGACCCAGACCGCTTATGTCGTTCATTCCGCAAAGGAAAAAGCGAAGTCAAGTGTATCTGATTTTAAGCGTGGCGTAGTGCAGGAACAAAGTGAGCGTCAAGCTGGGCGATATGAGAAACAGCAACAGCATAGACAGAATATCGCTGATAAGCGTATGGAATTACAAAAGGCACAAGAAGCAAAGTCTGGAAGAAAGACGGACGGATCAGCGACAACGGGAGCTACCCGTCCACATGAAAGACCAGCGACTTCTTCAGAAGTTAAGAAACAGAATATCGAGAAACCGCAGGAAGTCAAACGCCCTGCTACTTCTGTGAAAAGTGATGATGTGAAATCTGTAAAAGAGCGTCCGTTAGCTTCTGGAAAATCGGTTGAGCCTACCACAAAGGTAAACCGCCAGAATTTACATACAGAGCGTATCATAAAGACACAGCAGACAACGGTTCAAAAGAACCAGCAGACCACAGAGAAAACTCGTAACCTTGTAACGAAGAAAGGACAGAAGAAAAAATGAAACTGAAACATATCGCTATTATCGGCAGTCTGTTTCCTATCCTCTTTTCCATAGTCCTTTTCTTTGGTGTCTTGATTAGTGCGGACAGCGACGACGAGAACAGCAACTTTTCTTCTGGCATTACGGGTATGAACTTATCCGCAGAAGTCTTGAAACATCAGCCTATGGTGGAAAAGTACGCCAGAGAAAACGGTATCTCCGAGTATGTCAATGTGCTATTGGCTATCATTCAAGTAGAAAGTGGCGGTACGGCAGAAGATGTTATGCAGAGTTCGGAAAGTCTGGGTTTACCGCCCAACTCTTTAGATACGGAAAGCTCAATCAAGCAGGGGTGTAAGTATTTTGCGTCCCTGCTTTCTTCCTGCAAAAATCAAGGTATCGACGACTTGAATGTAGCAATACAGTCTTATAACTATGGCGGTGGCTATGTGGGTTATGTAGCTGGAAAAGGAAAGAAACACACTTTTAATCTTGCAGAGAGCTTCGCCCGTGAAAAGTCGGGTGGAAAGAAAGTAACCTATACTAACCCGATAGCCGTTGCGAAGAACGGGGGCTGGCGATATGGTTACGGAAATATGTTCTACGTCGAATTACTCAATCAATATCTGACCGTGGCACATTTTGATAATGCGACGGCACAAGCGATTATGAATGAAGCGTTGAAATATCAAGGCTGGAAGTATGTGTATGGTGGCAGTAACCCGAACACTTCCTTTGATTGTAGCGGACTTGTGCAATGGTGCTATGGAAAAGCTGGTATCTCTTTACCGAGAACGGCACAAGCACAGTATGACGCTACCCAACATCTCCCACTCTCGCAGGCAAAGGCTGGGGACTTGGTGTTTTTCCATTCTACCTATAACGCTGGTTCGTATGTAACCCACGTCGGCATTTATGTAGGAAATAACCAGATGTACCATGCAGGCGACCCGATAGGATATGCAGACCTAAGTAGTAGTTACTGGCAACAGCACTTAATCGGTGCAG
>OLQH01002412.1_pt1 | contig 10815 bp, 8 predicted proteins | sample 1672671 | NCBI WGS metagenome assembly OLQH01 (sample SAMEA3136712, study PRJEB25190) | human gut metagenome
AGCAGATAGTCTGCCACAAGGCCAATGGCGTTGACGGTCCCCTCCGGCATAGCGGCATGACCCGCCTTGCCCCAGCCGCGGATGCGCACGCCTTCCCCTTCCGGCTCCAGGGTAATGTTGGGGGCATTTTTCAGGCCGGCAATGTCCGCCTTGACCAGCGCACTGGCACGGTCCGGCACTGCGTTGTTGGCCACGCCGCCCTCAAACTCCTGGATCAGACCGCCGCACACCGGGCTGACCAGCTTTGCCCCAAAATGTCCCTTTTCACCGTTGCAGACCGGAAACTCTGCATCCGGGGTGAAGCAGAACACCGGGGCCGGATAGTTGTGCAGATAGTACTCCACATCCTCCATACGGGTCTCCTCGTTGTCACCCACCAACGCACGGATGGGATAACGCAGGCTGACGCCTTCCTCTTTGAGGAACTTCAGCGCATAGAGGACCGCCACCATAGGGCCTTTATCATCCGCCACACCGCGGCCCAGCATCCAATCCTCCTGCAGGCGCATCTGGAAGGGATCTGCCGACCAGCCGTTGCCCGCAGGCACTACGTCCACATGGCAGATGGCAGCCAGATACTTTTCCGGCTCCGTGCCGGGCAGCTCTGCATAGCCGATATAATTTTCACAGTTGCGGGTCGCAAGGCCCATGCCCTCTGCCAGCTCCAGGGTCTTTTCCAGCGCAGCTTTCGGCCCAGGACCAAAGGGTGCGCCCGGCTCCGGCTGCCCCTCCACACTGTCGATGGCCACCAGAGCTGCAATGTCCGCCAAGATCTGCTCCTTGTTGGCCGCAATGAATGTGTCGATCTTCTGATTCAATGCCTGATCCATGATTGTTCCATTGTCCTTTCTTTCGGGTCATGACCCGGGTTTATCTATTCAGGAGGCTGTGCCTCCATCTTGTCTCTAAAAGAGCTGTTTTATCCCACAGCGAAGAAGCCGTTGAACACACCCAGCAGGCCCGCACTGGCCAGACCGATGAGGACGCCTGCCAGCAGCACACCGCCCATGCAGGCGATCAGCACATCCTTGAATTTCATGTCCAGGATGGAGCCTGCCAGCGTCCCGGTCCAAGCACCCGTACCCGGCAGCGGAATCCCCACAAAGAACAGCAGCGCCAGGGTCAGCCCCTTGCCCGCCTTTGCCTCCAGCGCACGGCCGGCTTTTTCGCCTTTGACCACAAAAAAGCGGCAGATCCCGCCGATCCAGCGCTTGTTGTAGCCCCAGATCAAAAATTTACGGGCAAACAGATAGATAAAGGGCACCGGCAGCATATTGCCCAGCACGCACAAAAAGTAGGTGGGCAGCGCAGGCAGCCCCATACCCAGCCCGATGGGGATCGCGCCGCGCAGCTCGATCACCGGCACCATCGAGATCAAAAAGACCAGCAGATATTTCTTCAGCATAAAAACTCCCCTTTCTTATAGCTCGATCTGAAGTTCCACCGGACAATGATCCGACCCAAACACCTCCGTATGAATCCCCGCAGAAACCAATTTCTCCTCCAATCTCTGAGACACACAGAAGTAATCAATCCTCCACCCCGCATTTTTTTCTCTAGCCTTAAACCGATAAGACCACCAGGAATAAATTCCTGTCTCCTCCGGATAAAAATACCGGAAACTATCCGTAAATCCAGCCTCCAGAAGCTCTGTAAACTTACCCCTCTCCTCATCTGTAAAGCCTGCATTATGCCTGTTCGTCTTAGGATTCTTCAAATCGATCTCTTTATGTGCCACATTCAGATCTCCGCACATGACCACTGCCTTTTTCTCATCCAGCTTTAAAAGATACGCCCTGAACGCATCCTCCCACTCCATCCTGTAAGATAACCTTGCCAGCTCGTTCTGTGAATTAGGCGTATAACAGGTCACAAGATAGAACTCATCATATTCCAGAGTGATCACCCTGCCCTCCTGATCATGCTCTTCAATTCCAATTCCATAAGCCACAGAAATCGGCTCCTTCTTGGCAAATATTGCAGTACCTGAATACCCTTTCTTCACCGCATAATTCCAATAGGCGTAATATCCCTCCGGGGCAAAATCAATCTGTCCCTCCTGAAGCTTGGTCTCCTGCAGACAAAAAAAGTCCGCGTCCGCCTCCTGAAAATACTCCGTAAATCCTTTCTGTACACAGGCACGAAGGCCATTCACATTCCATGATATAAATTTCATATACTACTCCTCTCTGTTCCTCACAAATATTTTAAAATTTCCCGGTAAGCATCCAGGATCGTCTCATATTTCATACCGCAGTTTGCCGGACTGGTTGACGGAAGCTGTATCACCGGCATACCCGTACACGGCTCACAATATTTTCTGTAAAGCGCTGCCGCCTTCTGCCCTGTAGCAAAAACAGCTTTTATGGGCGCAGCTTCCAGCACTACTGACATATCATTTGCAGCCGGATTTTTAATACTCCCGTCATCCGCCCCGCGTATCTCACAGCTTTTGAGCACATCCCACACTGCAACCTTGTGAGCCAGCAGCATCCTTTTCTTCTCTTCTATTGTACCGGGAGTCTCTTCACCGAGCACTTCCCCCATCACTTTCCAGAACCGGTTCCTGGGGTGCCCGTAGTAAAATCCTTCTTCTCTGGATTTAGGCGAAGGCATCGTCCCCAACAGCAGAACCCTGGAACTGCTGTCATAAACCGGTGCAAACGTATGCTTCACATATTCTGTCTGATTTTTCATCGGCTCATTCCCATATAGATGAAATATTGTAACCATTTTCCACCTTCACGGTAACAGGCAAAATCCACGCTGAATCTCCTCAGATCATAGAATTTCTGTCCGGCTGCCCAACACATTCATACGGGCAGCGCGGTCCATGCGCAGACCTGCCAAATGATGACGAAATATTTACATCTTCTTTTCTTTTATAATTGTAGAATTTTACTTCTTTCGTCCTCATTATACACTATTTTTTCTCTCCTGCGAAGTAAAAAAAGTTGGCAAAACGACTTTACGAACCCAGTCTTATGAGTATATAATAAAGACTGCATCGGAAAAACTGCGGAAATTGCACACAGTGAACTTTCTGTAGTCACAATAACAGAATTCTTATGAAAAAGGAGAAAAATCAATGGGTGGAATATTTGGAGTAGCTTCTAAATCCAGCTGCACTCTGGATTTGTTTTTCGGAACAGACTATCATTCTCATCTAGGCACAAGAAGAGGCGGTTTGGCAGTCTATGGACCAAATGGATTCAACCGTTCGATTCACAATATCGAAAATACCCCCTTCCGTACAAAGTTCGACGGAGACTTAAACGAACTGGAGGGCAATATGGGTATTGGCTGTATCTCTGACAACGAGCCGCAGCCGCTTTTAGTACAGTCACATCTGGGCAGCTTCGCCATCACTACCGTGGGAAAGATCAACAATATGGAGGAACTTGTGGATATCTCTTACAAAAACGGATGTACGCATTTTCTGGAAATGAGCGGCGGAAGCATCAACCCAACCGAGATGGTGGCGTCCCTGATCAACCAGAAATCCACCATTGTAGAAGGCATACAGTATGTACAGGAGCTGGTGGAAGGTTCCATGACACTGATGCTGCTTACCCCAAAGGGAATCTATGCCGCCCGTGACCGGATGGGCCGTACCCCTGTAATCCTGGGCAAAAAAGAAGATGCGTTCTGCGCATCCTTTGAAAGCTTTGCCTTTTTCAATCTGGGATACGAAACCTGCCGTGAACTTGGCCCCGGAGAGGTTGTATTCCTCACCCCGGAAAGCGCTGAGACTTTAGTAAAGCCCCGTGAGGAAATGAAAATCTGTTCCTTCCTGTGGGTGTATTACGGCTACCCCACCTCTACCTACGAAGGCATCAATGTAGAAGAAATGCGCTATGAATGCGGCAAGAAACTGGCACAGCGTGATGCCCAGAGAGAAAACGTAAAACCGGACCTGGTTGCCGGTGTTCCTGACTCCGGTATTGCGCACGCCATCGGCTATGCCAATGAATCCGGCATTCCATACGCAAGGCCCTTTATAAAGTATACCCCTACATGGCCCCGCTCTTTTATGCCGCAAAACCAGGCCCAGAGGAATTTGATTGCCCGGATGAAGCTTATCCCTGTACATGCTCTGATTAAGGGAAAAAAGCTTCTGTTAATTGACGACTCTATTGTGCGTGGGACACAGCTTCGGGAAACCACTGAATTCCTGTACAACAGCGGGGCAAAAGAAGTACATGTACGTCCGGCATGCCCTCCTCTCATCTATGGATGCAAATATCTGAATTTTTCCCGTTCTAAATCAGAACTGGATCTTATCACCCGCAGGATTATCAGGGAACGGGAAGGAGAGCATGTAGAGGAAGCACTGGCTGACTACGCAGATCCTACTACCGAACGCTATGCGGCGCTGCTTGAGGCTATACGCAAGGAACAGAACTTTACTACCCTGCGTTTTCACCGTCTGGATGACCTGATTGCGTCCATCGGCCTGCCTCCCTGTAAACTGTGCACCTACTGTTTTAACGGTAAAGAATAAACTATCACATCTGAGAAAAGAGGTCATTTTCATGAATGAATACAAAGATATTACCATCGGTTTCCTGGGATACGGCAATATGGCTCAGGCAATTGCCCAGGGGCTGCTTTACAAAGAAGTGCTGAAGCCGGAGCAGATTTATGCCTGTGCGAAAAACTGGGATAAGCTCTGCAGAAATACACAGGATCAGGGAATGCACGCCTGCAGAGATGCCAGGGAAACAGTGTCCCGGTCCCAGATCGTCGTAATCGCTGTTAAACCATATATGGTAAAAGAAGTTATGGAGCCTGTACGCGACTTGCTCCAGGATAAAATCATCCTGTCTGTGGCAGACGGTTATCCCTTTGAGACTTTGGAGGAGCTTCTTCCCGGCACCCATCATATCAGCTCAATCCCCAATACTCCGGTCGCTGTGGGCGAGGGAATCTTTATCTGCGAAGAACAGCATTCTCTCACGGATGATGAGTTTTCTCTGCTCACAGGGCTTTTGTCCCGCATCAGTCTGGTTCAGGTGCTGGATTCTGCCCATGTAAGTGCAGCCGGTACCATCAGCGGCTGCGGGCCGGCATTCGCCAGTATGTTCCTGGAAGCGCTGGGCGATGCAGGTGTAACCCACGGGCTTTCCAGACAGATGGCGTACGCTCTGGCCAGTCAGATGGTTGCGGGAACGGGAAAGCTGCATCTGCTGTCAGGAAAGCACCCTGGAGCGATGAAGGATTCTGTATGCTCTCCGGGAGGTACAACCATCGTCGGCGTTGCTGCCCTGGAGCGGGGCGGACTTCGTGCCGCGGTCTTAGACGCTGTGGATGCTGTGGAATGTAAAAAGAATAAAAAATAGAACTATCAGCGGCTATAAACCATTTTCCCAACCGGAAAAGTCCATAAATCCCATATTTCTGCTGTAGGCAATACAATACGGTAAAGGGCAAAATGTGCCCAAGCGGACAAACAGGGGCAAGAAACAGAAAAACAACATGAGCTGTTTGACACTTCCATGCGCTCATATTAGAAATGAAAAAGCTAAATATGTGTTTGGGCGCCTTAGGCGAACTCTGCCCATTCTACTTAGCGAATAGGGAGGGTAGCAGAAATGTTTATAAATGAACAGTCTAAAATGAATCTAAACGGTGTGCCTCAGTTTGTTTCTATACGCGGGGAAAAAAAAGAGGCTCCTTTGCTGGTCTATCTGCATGGCGGCCCCGGAGACGCCGCATTGCCTTTGGTGATGAAGTACAACAAGATGTTGGAACAGCAGTTCACAGTCGTTGTATGGGAGCAGCGCGGGGCAGGGAAGTCCTATTACAAATTTATCGGTCCCGTTACAATCGACGATTTTCTGAATGATCTCCACGTCCTTGTGAACTATCTGCTGTCCCGGTTTCAACAAAATTCGTTGTACTTGATAGGCCATTCATGGGGGAGCATTCTGGGGCTGCGCTTTGTCGAGGCATATCCAGAATTGGTGCGTACTTATATAGGCTGTGGGCAAGTCGTCAATATGAGACAATCCAGCAAAACAGCCTATGACTATGCACTGGCACACGCTGATAAAAAGAGCTTAGAAAAATTAAGAGGGATCGACTGTTCCTATCAAACGGACAGTTGGCTAAACGACCTGCTTTTTGTTACAAGGCAGGTGGTCAGGCATAAGGGTTCTCTTTATGGGAGAACAAATTATAATGATTTGGTCATTCCCTTTTTGTTCTCCCCGTATTACACACTTCCTGATTTGATACGGCGCCAAAAGGGCAGCCTGCAAGCCATACAATATCTGTGGCAGGAAGTCATGCAGACAGACTTTGAAGGACAGACACACTATGGTGCCCCCCTCATATTTATCGAGGGCAGATATGACAGTCATGTGTCTTCTGCTCTGGTAAAGAACTACTTCGATCGGATTGAAACGGAAAAGCAGTTTTATTGGTTTGAGAATTCCTGTCACTTTCCCCAATGGAGCGAAAGCGAAAGGTTTAATAAGTTATTGTGTGATTTGCTTGCATAGCAGAAAGTTATTTCGTGTGCCTTTTTGTTCGAATGTGTACTTTGTCCTGAGCAGTTCTTATTTGAGAAAGCGACCATATCATGCAGATTGACTGGGGATTCCTGCGAAACGAGTTGCTGCCATATGACAGTTAAAACAGCTGTACAGATAATAAAAAATAATATTTTTTTCTAAAACATATTGACAAATTTCCAAATGCTTTATATTATAATACCAACCAAAGCGAAACCGCAGAGTAAGAAGAGTAGATATCTTTCCTTTGTTTCCAGCGAGTCTCAGGTGGTGCGAGTGAGATAAGAAAGCAGATATTGAATGGGCTTATGAGGTCGGAAGGAAAGGCGCAGCCGAGTAATATCCGACGGGATGTTCACCCGTTATCAAGGAACCATGCATGTTAGTGTATGACAGAGTGGATGTATAACATCAATCCGGGTGGTACCGCAGAAGATCGTACGTGTTACGGCTTTTGTCCCTGAACAAGGGGCAGAAGCCGTTTTTTTCTGCCGCTTTCTGAGAGATGTAACACATAGCTGACCAGTTCCGGGTTCGCAGGGGATACACAGCAATCAACCATCAGAAAGGAGATTATTGACTATGAAAAAAATTCCACACAGACTATATTTAACTGAGGAGCAGATGCCAAAACAATGGTATAACTTGCGTGCAGATATGAAGGAACTTCCTGATCCTATGATTAATCCCGGAACAGGAAAGCCTGCCACAGAAGAGGATCTGTATCCTGTTTTCTGTGAAAAGCTGGCCCATCAGGAAATGGATAACGACACCCGCTATGTGGATATCCCTGAGGAAATCCAGGATTTCTACAAAATGTACCGTCCATCCCCCCTGATTCGCGCCTACAATCTGGAAAAGTATCTGGATACTCCGGCCAAAATTTATTATAAGTTCGAGGGGAATAATACCTCCGGAAGCCACAAACTGAACTCTGCCATTGCTCAGGCTTACTATGCCAAGGAACAGGGATTGAAGGGTATCACCACCGAGACTGGTGCCGGACAGTGGGGAACTGCACTTGCAGAAGCCTGTGCCTTTTATCATCTGCCCCTTACGGTATACATGGTAAAGTGTTCCTATGAACAAAAACCCTTCCGCAAATCCGTAATTCATACCTTTGACGCAGACATTATCCCCAGCCCCAGTACCACCACCAATGTAGGCCGGGCAATCCTGGAAGCAAATCCAAATACTACAGGAAGTCTGGGCTGTGCTATTTCTGAGGCTGTGGAAAAGGCAGTTTCTACGGAGGGCTACAAATATGTACTGGGTTCTGTTTTGAATCAGGTACTGCTTCACCAGTCTGTCATCGGTCTGGAAAGCAAAACCGCCATGGAAATGCTGGATGAATATCCAGATGTAGTAGTAGGGTGCGCCGGGGGCGGTTCAAATCTGGGAGGATTAATTGCTCCATTTATGCAGGATAAATTAACCGGAAAATCGAATCCCAGAATCATAGCTGTAGAGCCGGCCTCCTGTCCGTCTCTCACCAGAGGACGTTATGCCTATGACTTCTGTGATACCGGAAAGGTAACTCCTATGGCCAGAATGTATACCCTGGGATGTGATTTTATTCCCTCCGCCAACCATGCCGGCGGTCTCCGTTACCATGGAATGTCTCCGATTCTTTCCAAGCTGTACCACGACGGTTATATGGAAGCTATGTCCGTGGAACAAACGAAAGTCTTCGATGCTGCCGTTACCTTTGCAAAGCAGGAGACCATTCTCCCTGCACCGGAGTCTGCTCATGCGATTTACGGAGCTGTGCAGGAAGCCTTAAAGTGCAAGGAATCGGGAGAGGCAAAAACCATACTCTTCGGTCTTACAGGAACCGGTTATTTCGACATGGTGGCTTACCAGTCTTACATGGATAAAACCATGCAGGATTACATTCCCACCGACGAAGAGCTGGCAGCCAGCTTTGCAAGACTGCCTAAGATTCCCGGAATTCAGGAATAGTCTGTTTTCTGTCTCTAGTACAGCGAATACTAAATAACTGACATCAAAGGGGACGTTGTTCTTAATCAGAACAGCGTCCCCTTTTAGAAATAGGGTAACTCCCAATTTCCTCGGATATATTAGACATAATTAGCATTTTTATATTATATAATATGCATCCATACCAATCATTATGATGATAAAATTATAACCATTGGTCTTTCTTTGAAATTCTGGCGGGCAAATATTCAAAAGGGGACAGGTCCCTCCTATTCTGGGACGTGTTCTTCTGCGAAGGAACACGTCCCGGAATACAAATACCTTCCGGTAAGTTCGAACGGCAGAAGGAACCACACTCCTCTGGACTGCATCAGCAGACTTCCCTCTTCTTTTCTCAGCAGAATTACAATAAACACCAGGAGCCAGGCCAGCAGTATGCCGGACACCGCTGCTTTGCCGCTTACTCTTCTCCATCTTCCAAAAGCAGCTCCATAGCATATCCAGGCCCCGGCCATATATTTTACACAGTTGAAAAACGGCTGGGCAATCATAAGTTCCGGCTTTCTTTTTCTCATTCTGAGAAGGAGAAGAAGCTCCTCCCCTTTATGCTCTCCCAAACTGTTCCAGAATTGAAAATCTGACCATCTGGTTGGAATTAAATCTTTTGGCAGGGTGAAGGAAAAGCCAAAGGCATAGAGGAACAGAATCCCCATCCCCGCCATCAGCACTATGCCCCATACTGCTTCTGCGCCGCTCTGGAGGGCCAGGCTTTCTGCGGCAAATTGTTCTCTATTGAAAAAGATATCCAGGACCTTCCCTTTGAGGAGAAGCATAAACAGCGGCAGGGTAAAGACAAGAAAGACAGACCAGCTGTTATAGTACTTTACCGGCACCTTTTTCCCCTGAATCCCATACCGCATCATAAAACTTCTGGCAGGATCCTCCAGGGAGCCGCTCTGCCCCCCGGCCTTTAATGTCACAGTATTCAGGATAGCTTCACCGCCTTTTTCTGCCTGAACGAACAGGGTACCTTTCATTTGCCTCAGGATCCCCCGGATAGTCAGTGTCCTCTCTCCGTATTGTATTTTTTCCCCCACTGCCCTTGTGCTGCCGAATAATTTCCAGGCAGTGTCTGCCGAGAGCAGACAGCCCTCTGTATCTTTTTCATTGAGAGAGACTGTTTCCCGAAGCAGGAGGCGGGAATCACCGCATGCCTCAATTGCACTTACGTTGGCGGTTCTGGTGAGATCCCGGCTGACGATCTGCACCTCTTCCTTTTCTCCCCACAGGATAAAAGCATCCGGAAATTCCCTGTCCTCTTCGTTTACGGCCATCTCTTCCCACTGCTCCCGGCTCCAGGCGCCCTGCTCCAGTATAATTTCTTCTGTATCATTGGGAAGTGCTGTTTTAAAGGTCTCTGTCTGAGCCAGAGAAAAGCAGATTAGACAAAGGCCTGCCGCTGCTGCCCTTCCCAGCACTCCCAACTGCCCTTTCACGGTTCCTGCAGGCGTACTCTGCTGCCTGCTCCGATTTCCCGATCCGACTGGGTAATGACCTGCTGCTTGGGTGTGAGGCTTCCGTTCTCTAAAGCTGCAAAGCTCTCATTTTTATCCTTTACAATAACATCCTTCCTCTCTGCCACGAGCTGTTTTCCCAGCACGGACTCCTTTTCCTGAAGGATCAGCACATAGTACTTTCCTTCTGACAGGTGAAGCGCCTCCACCGGAACACAGATTTCGTAGGGAGATGATTTCTGCACTGCTGTCATAGTGGCGGATGCCCCAATCTCCAGAGTATCTGCCGGCAGAAGAACCGTAACATCCATAAGCGCAGGATCCTCCTGATTTGGGGTAATACTGTCCGCCTTCAGGTCCTGAATGACGGTTCCGTTATTGGCAGGCGTCAGGCTGACGGCATCACCTCTGCTCAGATATTTTGCTTCCTCTTTGTCTATCTGAGTGACAAATTTACAGCCCGAGCTTATATCCGCAAGAGTCAGGGCTGCGGTTTCCTGGGTTTTATCCCCGGTCATTACAGATATTTTAGTAACCACCCCTTTCACCGGAGAGAGGATTTTGCCTTCCTGTTCTTGTAAAGCTTTCAGCTTATCCAGATCCATATTTTTTTTCTCTATATCAAGTTCATTTATTTTTGATGTGCTGTCACTGCCCTCCGGAGCATTGGCATCTTCGATTGCCCTGCCGGCAGCAGTTGCGGACTCCTGGGCGGCGTATGCCGCGTCCTGGTAGGCTTTTTCCGCGGCAGACACTGCCTCTAGGAGCTGCTGTTCCTGGGCTTCCGATCCCTGCTGGCTAAGAGAGCCCATCTCCTGCACATAGGAATTCCATGCCGCTTC
>OLQH01002415.1_pt1 | contig 10812 bp, 10 predicted proteins | sample 1672671 | NCBI WGS metagenome assembly OLQH01 (sample SAMEA3136712, study PRJEB25190) | human gut metagenome
TCCTGAGTAAACGCCCCGTACAACTGTCCTTTTTCCTCTTGATTTAAAAATTGTTCATCTAAAAAATAAACTTTCATACCTCTTTCCCCCGGCTCCTTACTACTGATTCTGCCAGTTCCGCGAACTCGTCCCTGGTAATATCCCGTTTCTTTTCAATCGCCATCTCCTTTATCATTGCATTTAAAGGTTTTATACAGTCCTCAGGAAGCTCAATCCCTAGTTCCTCCGCAACCAAAAGGATATTAGCCGCTCCGCTCTTTTTTCCTGTATAGATATAGGGCTCTCTCTGACCTGTCATAGTCCAGAGATATGGGAGCATAACCAGAGGATTTTCGTCCCTGCAGTTTTTCCACATGCCTACCGGCATTCCCGTCTCCCAACCGAATATCTGCTCTCCCACAATTGCCTTTGTAGGCGGAATCTGCATATTGCACAATGCTGCCACCTCTCTGGAAAGTTCCAGCATCTTTTCCGTGTCTATGCCTGTATCTACGCCGTAAAGACACTTTAAAGCTGCGATTAGAGGTTCTATGGGCGTATTGCCTGTACGCTCTCCGATGCCGTTTACAGTTACATGGGCTACCGATGCCCCGGCCTGAAGTGCCGCAAGCGTAGTTGCCACCGACAGTCCAAAATCCTCATGGAAATGTGCTTCTACAGGTTTCTTCAGCCGTTCTTTCAGCTTTCTCACCGTATAGGCAGCCCCCTCCGGTGAAAATGTTCCAAAGGTATCCACCAGTGCAACGGCATCCAGATGGCCCCCGTCCGTTATCGCCTCCAGTGTATCCAGAAGAAACGGAAGACTGGCCCGGGAGCCGTCAGCCGGAAAGAACGTGACCTTCAGTCCCAGCTCGTAGGCAGCCGCAGTGGTTTCCCTGGCTGCGTTTACGGCTTTCTCAACCGTCCATTTCATTCCTTTGTCCAGCATGTGTTCACTTCCGGGTACTTCACACAATACACCGTCTACGCCACAGGCTTTTGCCAATTCAATATCTTTTACAACGTTTCTGGTAAAGCTGTAGATCTTAGCCTTCAGACCGCTGCTGCAAATCTCTTTAATTGCATCTGCATCCTCTGAGGATACCACAGCATTCCCCGCTTCAATGCGGTGAACCCCCATCTCATCCAGCTTTTTAGCGATTCTTACCTTATCCTGTCTGGAAAATACGACCCTGGGCTGCTGCTCTCCATCCCGAAGTGTGGTATCCAAAATCTCTATCTTTGGCGCGAATTCAAACTTTGACACAACCTCACTCTCATAATTAGCCGGGCTTACCCACCACTCTTTTTCATGATATCCCATACTATATCCTCCTTATCTGTTTATTTTTATTCTTGCATCTGCACCTATGAATCTTTTTTCCCTTTCATCAAAAATCAGCGGGTTAATATCCAGCTCCTCGATTTCCGGAAAGTCAAGGAGCAGCTGATTTACCCCTGCAACAGCATCCTCCAGCTGATTCAAATCCACTCCTTCCGCTCCCCGGTATCCTTTGAGAACCGGGTATTCCCTGAGGCTTTGAATCATTTGTTTTATATGGGAGCGTTCTGCCGGCACATGGCCGAAGGCTATATCTTTTATCACTTCGACATTTGTACCTCCCATTCCCACCAGAACCCCGTGTCCGGTGGCAGGGTCTTTTACCCCTCCAAGTATGAGCTCAGTCTTTCCGCTTATCTGCTCCTGCACCAGGATGCCCCGCAGCCCGGGGAACCGCGCAAACCATGCCTCAGCAGTCTTCTGCAGTTCTGCCGGTGATGAAATATTCAGTCTGACCCCTCCCACATCTGCCTTGTGCAGAAAGTCAGGATGATCAATTTTTGCCACTACAGGGTAACGGAGAGCCAAATGTCCCGCATCTTCCGGTACCTCCAGATATCCATAGCCTGCCGCCGGGATTCCATATGCATGAAGTACACGGAAGCAGTCCTCAGGCTTCAGATACCCACCCTTATAGTCTGCCAGTATTCTTTCCGTTTCCTTCCTTGCCTCTCTATTGCCTTTTTCATAGACAAACTCTCCGCCGACAGCTTTGGGATGCATCCCGTCCAAAACTACTGCCATCTGTTCCGGGTAATCAAAGGTGGGAATCTGATTCCGTCTCATAACCCCTCTGGCCCCCTTCCCCAGGTTAGGAGCAAAAAAACAGGTCAGCACCGGAATGTGAGACTGGCGCAGCGTATCTGCCATTGCTTCCCCTATGCTTTCCGTATCTACAGTAGCCGCCGGCACACAGGTAACCAGAAGCGCATCAAAACATCCGGAATGTATCATTTCCTTTGCCGCCAGATTGTAGTGTTCCGGCAATGCAGGTGCTACCAAATCCATTGGATTTCTTACCGATGCCTCAGGCAGCAGTACCGGTTTCAAGCGGGCTGCCGATTCTTCTGAAAGCGCCGGCAATTGGTATCCCCTTTCCGTAAGGGCGTCCGCAGCCAATATCCCCAGGCCTCCTGTATTTGATAGAATCCCTATCCTTTTCCCCCCGAGTGCAGGGAGCTTTGACAGAGCGGCTGTGAGGATAAATGCCTCCTCCAGGGTAGACGCCCTGACAGCACCTGCCTGTTTCAGCAATGCGTCTGCAATGGCGTCGTCACCTGCCATACTTCCCGTGTGAGAACTGGCTGCTTTTGCACCGGCCCGGGTGCGGCCGGACTTAATGACAACCACCGGCTTCTCCATGCGAGATACAATTTTCCGGAATCTTGCCGGTTCACTGATCTCCTCCAGGTACAGCAGGATTACCTTCGTGTTCTTGTCCCTCTCTGCCAGAGGAAGAAAATCGCAGACATTCATATCCGCCTGATTTCCCGTAGACACCACCAGAGAATACCCAATAGCAAGCTCTGCAGCAAAATCCAGAAATGCCGCGCCTAATGCCCCACTCTGAGTAATCATAGCTACATTTCCCTTCTCCGGGGGGTTGGACAAAATTGTGGCATTCAGGGATATGTCTGCGTCTGTGTTGATCACACCCATACAGTTAGGTCCGATCATGCACATGCTGTATTTCTGTACAATCTCCATAAGGCGATGCTCTCTAACTGCCCCTTCTTCTCCTATTTCCCGAAAGCCGGCAGAGATACATACCAGCGCCTTCACTCCTTTTTGTCCGCATTCCTCGGCTACCCCAGCCACAGCATGGGACGGCAGTGCTGCCACGGCCATATCCAGTTCCCCGGGAATTTCTTTCACAGAAGTATATCCCTTTGCCTCCTCTGCATCCTCTCCCCTGACATTCACAGCATAAAGACTGCCGGAAAAACCCTGACCGATTATATTTTTTATGATGGCTTTGCCGATCCCAGGCTTTGCCGACGCCCCAAGCACTGCAATGCTCCGCGGACGAATCATCCCCTCCATGCTTCTTAGACAGGAGGGCAGGTGCTGGTTCCAGTTATCCAGGCGTATCCCCTGGGGCACCGGCTTTCCCCTGTAATACAGATGTTTCTGCTCATCCAGCTGAAAATGCCCCAGAGCCAGTTCCAGCAGTGTGCGGGCGCCCGTTGTTCTGCTCTGCTCATTTACCAATTTCAGATAATACCGGAATCTCTCGTCCTCGTCCTGATGCAGCTGATAATTCACAGGCACAGGCGGGGAGGTAATCAGAACCGGACCCCCGTCCACCTCACTTGTCACCAGATGAGAGCTGGCACAGAGTGCCTCTTGCTTTTCCCGGAACGCAGCCTTAATCCCATTTGCACCAGCCAGGACTCTTTTTCCGTCCCTGACTACCGTTAAATCTCCCGGATGAACGTTCAGCATAGTGTATCGCTCTGTAACCTCATCTGTGACTGCCCACACATATCCCGCAAGCATAATAATGTCTGGTTCCCATTCTTCATACAGCTTACAAGCCTGCCTGTCATACTCTCTGCGGAGTTCCATGTCTCTGATGGGCCTGCGGCGCTCCGCGTAAAATTTTCGGATATCAATAGCCGCCTTCTTAATGCCAAAGACATCTGCTTTTTTCACAGCTGCCGACTCAGGCTGATCTGAAAAAATGCCTATGATTTCATATGGACATCCTTCCAGTGTCTTCTCCAGTTCCTGCTGAAGTTCCCACGCTCTCCAGAGTGTATTGCCGCTGCCAGAGGTAAACCCCATAACTCTTAGCTTTCGTCCTGCTGCAACCAATGGCCTCATTGCTGTAGCCTCCTTTCACAACCTTCTCATTTGTTATGATTATTATATTTTATTTTCTTAACCTTGTCAATTAATTTTACAATAATAAGAAATATTTTTTTCTTTTCCTTTCCCAGTTAATATGATATGATAGGAATAAAGCATGTACATAGCTGCTATCAGCAGAGGGTGGAAAGGAGAACTTTTCGATAATGGGGGAGAAAACCACACACACAAATATAAAATTAAACATTGAGGATGCGGCATCCATGGTAGGCGTATCTGCAGCAACTATCAGAAACTGGGAAAAATACGGCTTATTTACCGCCAGACGCACACCCAGCGGTTACCGGTTCTATGATTTTAATGATATAGAGATGTTAAAAAAGATAAGAAAATACATGGTGGAGGAACATTTTTCAGCCAGCGCTTTAAAGCAGACTCCTCTGCTTAATCTCATTGATCCGTCTGCCAGCCCGCAGGGAATCCCGGTTGCGGAGCCCCAGGAGGTTTCCAGTGATGCCAGCTTCTCCGGTGCAAAATGGAAAGAAGCCAGAGAGAGGATGCAGTATACTCTCGAGGATGCAGGCAGCGCTATCGGCATATCCGCCTCTTATCTGAGCAAGATTGAGAATGATCTTGCCAATCCTTCCTATGATTTACTGTCCAAGCTAGCGGATTTTTACGGGGAGACATTAATCTATTTTACGAAAACAGGGGATGAAGGCAGCAGCCTTGTCCTGAAGGATGGGGATTTACCGATAGATCTGGGATTTGAAGGGGTTGAGTGCCGGCAGCTTTCAAATCTGCAGGAGCGGGTTATGCATCCCACAATCTTCACGCTGAAGCCCGGAGGGAAGTCCAATGGGTCTCACTACCACCGGGGCGAAGAATTCACCTATGTACTTTCCGGTAAGCTTAGGATTGTTCTAAATGAGACAGAAGTATATATTCTCAAGCAGGGAGACTCTTTCAGTTTTAAAGCAAACATCCCTCATTCCTACAGTAATACCACTAACAAAATCACAACGGTGCTATGGGTTCACTGTTCTGTATAACAGCTTCGCACCACAGCACAAAAGGGACGGTTCGCAATCTGAACCGCCCCTTTTGTGTTACCAGCAGACAATAGTTTCTCCGGTGAGCCTGTCTGATGCACCCGATGCCAAAAAGTATATTATGCCTGCCATATCTTCCGGCTCTGCAAATCGCTGCAGCCTGGATAAGGATTCGTTTTCGTCAATTTTTCTTGTGGCATAGATTCGGGCCGATTTTGCATACCCCGGCGCCAGGCGATTAACATTTACATCATAAGGCCGCATCTGCTCCGCCAGGCATCTGGTATACTGTTCAATCCCCCGCTTTGCAGCCCCGTATACTACCCCCTCGGCGGCTGCCATATGGCCACCTATGGAGGCAATATTTATAATTTTACCCGCCCTTCTCTCCCGCATATGCAGGCCTGCGTATTTGCACATATACATTGTGGAGAGCAGATTTCTGGAGACCACGGACTGAATGTCTTCTATCTTGATATCCAGACAGTCATTGGGATCCGGCCGGGGTGTTGCTGCCCCGATATCGCCCCCCGCATTATTTACCAGAATATCTACATGTCCATAATCCTGAATGATACTGTCAATGAATCTGCGGACTGCATCCGGATCTGTAATGTCACATGGATAAAAGTCAGATCGCACTCCTTTTAAGCGTATCTCCTCCACGACCTGTTCCGCAGAAGATACTTCTCCGAATCTTGCCGCCGCTTTGCTGTCTTTGTCATGGATAATAACATCCGCCCCCGCTTCAGCCAAACGCATGGCGTAGCCCCTGCCCAGACCTCTTCCGGAGCCTGTCACAACTGCAACTTTACCGGTCAACTCTTTGGTGTTCATTCTTTCCACTCTCCTTTATCTTTGTATTTTTCAAACCCTATGACAGCAGTCCCGGCAAAAACGTAGATAGTGCCGGAAATATATTAATCAGCAGCAATGCCGCCAGAAGCGCACAGATGGGTCCCACAGCCGCCTTTGCCACCTTGGAGACCGGCATCTTAGTCAGTGCTGCCGCTGTATACAGATTTACGCCGATTGGCGGGGTTACAAATCCGATTGCCAGATTAGCAATCATAATCACCCCAAAATGCAGGGGGGATATCCCTATCCCTGTGGCAATGGGGAGTAGGATTGGCGTCAAAATCACAATGGCCGGCAGGGTATCCATCAGCATACCGGTAACTAATAACAGCAGATTAATGATCAGCATAATGACAATGGGATTGTCAGAAATACCCAGTACAGCATTGGAAACCATGGTCGGAAACTGTGCCAGACTGAGCACACGGCCAAATACAGTGGCAACGGTCACAATCAGCAGAACCGGGGCATTTGTTCTTGCCGCGTTCAGAAAGAAGGAAGGAAGCTGCCTGAACTGTATGGTTTTATAGATAAACTTACTGACTAGAATCCCATATAGCACGGAGACCGCCGCAGCCTCCGTGGCAGTAAAAATCCCACCGTATATGCCTCCTAGAATAATCACAGGGCACAGGAGGGCCCAAAACCCTTCTTTTACACTTTTCCAGATAGAGATACGGTTGTTCAGCTGATTGTCAACCGGATGGCGCCGGCAGAAAAAATATGCGTACAGCATAAGGGCAAGCCCTGTAACACAACCGGGCAGTATCCCGCCCATAAACAGACTTCCTATAGACTCGTTGGCTGATATCCCGTACATCACCAGAGGCAGACTGGGAGGAATCAGAACACCCAGGCCGCCTGCGGATGCCGTAAGCCCGGTTACAAAGCCTTTGTCGTACCCCTGCGCCTCCATGAGTGGGATCATGATCAGTCCCACCGCCGCAAATGTCGCTACTCCTGAACCTGAGATAGCTCCGAACAGCATACAGGTAAATATAGTTGCTATGGCAACGCCTCCTGTCATCCATCCAAGACATGCATTGGCAAAGTTAAACAGTCTCTTGGAGATCCCTCCCTGCCCCATAATCTCTCCTGCCAGTATAAACATAGGAACTGCCAGTATAGGAAAACTATCTAATGAAGAAATCAGAGAACGGCCGATAAAGGAGGCTGACATGGTCCCCAGTGTAGCCGAATTGTGAAAGATCGCCAGCCCGATTGCCCCTGCAATCGGTACACCCAGGGCCATAAGCCCAAAGAACAATATAAATAAAACTGCCATAGTCAACAACCTCCTTTTTCCTTCTCACTGCACCGCCCTCTTCGCATAGCAAGGAGTTCCAGAATAATATTCTGCAGCTGCCGCAGGGTTGTAAGCCCCATCCCTACAGGCAGCGCCGCATACACCCACACCATTGGCAGCCCCAATACCGGGCTGCTCTGGGGCTGTCGGATCAGCCCCTGGCAGACAACTATGCCCACCGCTGCAGCGATGACCGTAAATCCCATAAATATCACCTTACAGATAATCCCCAGATACTTCCTGGCTCTTTCCTTCACCAGATGTTCCAGAATATCCACTCTGACGTGCAGATTCTTTTTGGATGCAACTGCGGCCCCAATAAAGGTCATCCAGATAAATGAATACTTTGCTGTCTCCTCCGTCCACGCCACTGAATTTTGCAAAATAAAACGGGCAATTACCTGCCATATACATGAAAAGGTAAACCACGCCATAAAAAGTGTAATTAACATCTCTTCAAAATTTTTATCCAGCCATTTCAACAGTTTCATTTCGGCCTCCTTATGTACGGACAGGCCGTGATTTTACTCATCAACGGCCTGCTGCTTCCCTATCTATTTTCCTAATTCCTTTTCAGCCTTATCAATGGCATCATATAAGGAATTCACGGTTTCCTCTCCAACCATATCTGTAATTTTTTCCACTGCGGGTTTTGCTGCCTCTTCGAACACACCCAACTGCTCATCTGAGAGTTCTATGATCTCAACTCCGGCCTCTGTAATGGTCTTTTTGTACTCGGCTTCCCGTTTCGCCGCCTCTTCTTTTTGGAACTGATAGCAGGCGTCCACAGCTCCCTGTACAATTTCCTTCGCCTCATCATCCAGGCTGTTATACCATGCAGGATTTGCCACCACGACACCTGTTGTATATACATGGTTGGTAAGCATCACATATTTCTGTACCTCATACAGCCGTGCTGTTACAATATTTTCAAAGGGATTTTCCTGAGCCTCCACAGTTCCCTGCTGTAGAGCTGTATACAACTCTGAAAATGCAATGGCTGTGGGCTGGGCGCCGAGCGCTTCCCAGATAGCAAGATGAACCTCTGTGGGCATAACCCTGATTTTTACCCCCTTTAAATCATCAGGGGTATACACCGGTTTATTTGCTGTCAGTTCCCGGTATGCAAACGAATCTATGTAGCCCAATCCTTTTAATCCGCAGCCTTCCTCCAGCGAATCCAGCATTTCCTTTCCCCAATCCCCCTCCAGCACAGCATAGGCTACGTCCTGGCTTTTGAAAGCAAAGGGCATGGAAAAGATATTCATGCTTTCCTGATATGAAGTCATATATCCGTTATTAATGCCTATCATCTCCAGGTCTCCGTTCTGCACCGCAGTTACGTGGGCGGCATCATCGCCCAGCTGTCCTCCGGAAAAAATCTGTACCTGGATCCTTCCGCCGCTTTCCCTTTCCATATACTCTTTCATTGTTTCATATCCGAGCTGCATCATACAAGTATCACTCCCTGTATGACCCATACGGATCACAATATCTTTCTTTGTGTCGGAACCTTCAGCCGAATTTTTGGAGTCCTTCGTGTCGGAAACGGAAGCTGTTTCTTCTTTATCCGCAGCTTTTTCTTTCCCGCAAGCGGTAAACAGCATGCTTCCCGCCATACACAATGCCATGATCTGAAATCTTTTTCTTCCCATCTCTTTTTCTCCTGCTTTCTTTGAAATTTCGCCGGTTACCAGAAATCCGTTCACAGTTAATTTACTTCACGCGCGCTTTCATCTTTGTATGAATATTTTATAATATTTTTCTAACCTTGTCAATCTTTTTTATAAAGTTACTAAAATTATTTCCCTGTCTATTTACGGCTTCCTTCCCTTCATCTTAAATCATAAAGCAGTATTCTGTCATTTGGTAAATATTTCCTCAGCGTCTTCTTCTCTATAAACACAGTAGCTTTTGAAATAGGACTCATAGAGCGTATTTGTTGTTCCTATACGCAATGTTTTGTCAAACTCCCTCCGTGAATGGAGATGCTGAAGGGATGCTTTTTCCAGGGTTAGTATCCGTTTGGCATAGGTTAAAAATATCTCTCCCTCTGCGGTAAGCATAATCCGCCTCTTTCCCCGCTCCAACAGCCGCTTTCCCACTTCCCGTTCCAGCTCCGCTATACGATTTGTCACTGTTGATTGTGCTACAAAAAGCAGTTCTGCCGTCTGTGTAAAGTTTTTAACGCCAGCCAGCATTACAAATGTTTCCAGATTCTGTGTATCCATAGCCTTCCTCCATTCGTTTTTCGAATTATTTCTATTATAACTATCTGTTTTGCAAATATCTTAAGGTGTCTGTATAATAATATCAAAGCTATTTATATTTCAGGAGGTATCTAATGAGAATTGTACATACATCCGGGGAGGATCCGGATTTTAAATTGTTATGCGAAGAACTGGACCGGACTCTGGACCGAGCCATAGGAGGACATGATAAAAGACAGAAATACTGTATTAAGATAGGCTTTTATGAGAAACTTGGCTTTGAAGTGCAGCATGGGGCGGTTCCTTTGGTGCTATTATAGTTTTTGTGTATGTGGTGTTTGGAGGGAAAAGCTGGCGAGCAGTGTGCTGCAGACGGACAGTCAAGGGATGAGGTCTCGGGGGCCTGTCTCCCCTTCTTTCACAAACATTATCAAAAATCCCCCCAATAAAAGTCCTCCTGCCATCCAGATAGCGCGTTCCCCCAGCCACAAACTCATAAGAGCGCCCGCAGCTGCCCCCAATGCAAACACCAGAATCACAAAGTAGTAGTGCATACATCTCCTTCTCAGCTCTCTGTCCTTTGTTATATGGTACCTGCAAAGCATCTCTGTGGCACTTCTCATATTTCCGATGCACATTGTTGTGGCGCATGGGATACCTCTGAATTTGCGGAAGCTGTTTACCTGCATAGCACAGGCAAAAGACATCAGTACATTAGCCAGTACATCAAAAGAATGCGGCAGAATCCCCACCACAGCAAGCAAGACCACCTCCACAATCAGGACAATCTGCCGCCAGTGTATTCTCTGGTAATCTTTATATAAATGGTGTACCCATTCCGTCACATATACCCCGCCAATAAAGGCAGCCAGAGGCATCAGATAATGAAGCGCCGTCCCCCAGTTACCCTGTGCCAGGTTCTGCCCCAGCAATACAATATTCCCGGTCTGGGCATTGGCAAACACCTTCCCTCTGCAGTTGTACGAATATGCATCCTGAAATCCTCCCGCCAGCGTCAATAATACCGCCAACACCATAGATTCCGACATCTGCTGTTTTGCTTTTAAATTAATCATTTGTCTAACCTCCAGCGCAAAAAAACATTTCCATCACTATTATACGACCTTCTCACCCAAAGTAAAGAGATTTAGCAACGTGCTTTGGGCACGGCGCGGATGGGGACGCTTTATGACAGGGATGCCGGGGAGGTACTGGGGCTGTAGGAAAGGGCTTGTTCCACGGGTGGGATCCCTG
>OLQH01002419.1_pt1 | contig 10795 bp, 10 predicted proteins | sample 1672671 | NCBI WGS metagenome assembly OLQH01 (sample SAMEA3136712, study PRJEB25190) | human gut metagenome
TCCTCCCCGATCCAATGGCCGCCAGCCTTGCCATATGGGCCGGCCGCAGCCAATACTGCTCTGCAAACTGAACCTTGGACGGTTCTTTGATCCTGTGATAATATTCTTCAATGGCGTCCACATGCTCCAGCGCAAAGGTCTCACTGAGCACATAGAACCCCAGCCCGGAAGCCTTTTCCAGCATCACTGGCATGACATCCGGTGAGAGGCACAGGACCACAAATTCCACCTCTTCCCTGCACTTGGCAAGCGCGTCCAAATCAGGAAGGACCTTAACGCCCCACTGCTGCTCCAGCCGTTTTGCCTTTTCCGGATGCCGGTCCACCACAATGCTCACCTTGAAAAATTCCGGAAGCTCTTTTGCCGCTCTCAGAAAAAATTCAGCCCGCCATCCAGCGCCCACAATCCCAAATACCGCTCTTCTCATACTTTTCTCCTCCTACAGGATCTCACAGAATTCGATCCTTTCCCGGTTCGGTCCCTCAACGATAAAAAATTTAATTCCTTTCTCCCAGAAAGGAAGGCTGTTGATCCCGGGAGTCAGCATGGTATATCCCTCCTGTTTCATTTTCTCATACAGCTCTTCCACATGTTTTGTGTCAAGGGCAAAATGATCTACACTGCCGTCACGCTCCAGTGCGGCACCGTTTTCATATATCTCCAGTGTAAGATTTTCATATCTGAGGAAGGCCACAGTCTCTGCCCCGTTTTTCACCTGGTAAATATTTTCAAACCCCAGCTTTTCATAAAATTCCAGACTTTTTTTCAAGTCATTTGTAGGGATTCCAATATGCTGCAGTCCTGTTACATAATTTTTCATCATATGCGTTCTCCTTTACTTATGTGATAGTCTCATGGTTCACATTTACTATATATTGTTTGCTGTTTTATCTCCAAAGACGATGTACGGGTGCTGAACGATCACTTTTATACTATCATAATTCAGGGAAACTGGCTATCAGAATTCCTCTGCCCATTATATGAAATTTTAATCATAGGGTTTGTTATATGCCTGATACGGCATAGAATTGTCAGATAGGGATGCCGCGGACAAGTGACCGCAGCATCCCTTTTAGATATTTTTTAAGACTATTCAGATCTTATCTATTTCTTTCATAAAATCAGTAATAGACTCCGCACGTGCTGCCAGTTTCAGATATTTTGAAAGGGTATCCGTGTTCTGCTCATTCATGATCTTACTCCTGAGTTCCTCAGGCACAGAACCTGACTCCTGCAGAAGAAACAAGATGGATTCCGCTTTACCTTCTGCTCTGCCTTCCGTTCTGCCTTCCGCACGTTCATCTTTCAACAGTTCTTCCAGCAACATAAACTTCTCCTCCATTTCACGGCTGCTTCTGACCTCTTCCATGGATTCCTGGATCTTCCTGATAAAACTGTCCTGATAATCCCTGTTACTGTCTGATGTGTCAGCCCTGACAAATTTAAGAAATTTAACAAGTTCTTCAGGCGTCTCTGCCTCATTATCCCCGCATGTACACAAAAAATAGTCGTACTTCCGTCTGCAATGGATAATCCGGTCTCAGCGCAGATATTCTCAAAAGTATAGCGGTATTTTTTCTGCCCAAAGGGGTCAAAATCACAGATAAAAATCACATAGGCTGCAGGGAGTTCCCTGTAGTCCTCACCGGTCAGTAAAAGTTCCATATCCATTTGGCTGTGATAATATCTGGCCCTTTTGCCTATATGGGATTTTTTTGCCACCTGCATTTCCACATTATAGTGAGTCCTGTTTTCATCCCGGGCGATAATATCAAGCCGTATCCCCCGGTATTCCGGATGGTAGATCATACTTTTTTCTTTGCTGATCTCCACCTTCTCGATGGGAAATCCCACTGCCATCTCCAGAAAATCACGGCAGATTTCCTCGTTCACCATAACTGCGCCAAACATAAAATTATCCTTAAATAAAAGCTGTGCCAGTTTTCTGTTTTACTTCATATACATCCTCCGCACAGGCAGAGGAATTCTGTTTTGATTATAGCACACTCTATTGAATTATTCCATATAAAAATCAGCATTTGCAAATTGTATATAACAATTTGTTATCATTTACAGCCACTGTCCCGAAAGGCATTTATCTCAAAAAGATGCTGCGCGAAGTGAATCTAACGTCTGAACTGTTACGCCTGATCCAGTCCTCTGGCAATGGAAATATTTCTGATCTCCATCGTGCCGTCTGTGACAAATACACTGAGTGCATCCCCCGGCTTCTCATAGATTCTGCTGTTAAGAGCTACTCCGTTCACATATAATGTCACGATAGTATCATCCAGTATCATCTGCACATGGTATGTCTCACCTGCTCTAAGAGTGATCGGCCGTTCCAACCCTATGTTCATGCATCCGAACCAGGGCCAGTTTGGATTCTTTTCAAACACATATTTATTTTCCCCTACAGGGAAGATGTACTGGTAAGACTGCGCAGTCTTTTCATTCTCCAACACACGGATACCAAAGGATCTGGTACCCTCCGAAAATGTAATATCAGCTTCAAACGAGTATAAATCTCCACACGCCTCTGCCAGTATCTTTTCTGTTCTGGCATATGGGCTTTCCAGTTTCACATCGGAAAGACTCTCCCGATCCCCGAAAGCCTCCCAAACAGTATCCGGTATCTTTACCCCCAGGGTTCCATCCTGCCGCTGGTATATCTCATGTGCCACAAAGGTTCCTGCCCACTCAAAGTTTTTCCGGTCATCACAGTCCTCTTTTGTGGGAACCCAGCCAAAGAGGATTCTCTGTCCGTTCAGACAGAACGTTCTTCCCGCGTAATAAGCCCTTCCGTCAAAGGCGTCGTCCACAGGAGCGATCCACGGACCCTCCAGACTCCTGCTCATACGGTAGATGATCTTATTTTTATCGCTGTATTCAGAGATGATATGATACCACCAGTCACCGATTTTGAATAAATCAGGCATTTCATGCATGGTGTACAGACCGGGTGCCCAGAAATCCCCTTTGAATTCCCAGTTTTTCAAATCCTTTGATGTAAATTTCACCGTGCGGCCTGTCTGCTCTGTCTTGGGTCCAATCTTTCTGGCGCCTAATATGAGCAGGTATTCCTGCGCCTCCTCGTTCCAGATGACAAAGGGGTCTCTCCAGTCATCCGGGTCATATCCCTCCTGAGGGCAGAAGGTGAGGGCTTCCTGGGTTTTCGTCCAGTGGCGAAGATCATCACTGACCGCATGCATCAGTACCTGGGATGCTTTTCCCTGTGCGGGATAGTCCCGGTTATATCCTGTGTAGAAGATGTGAAACTTTCCTTCTGCCTCAAATACACTGCCCGCAAAAATGAACTGATCCTGTTCCTCATCTGTCCCTCTGGGCACAGCCACGCCGCAGTCCTCATAATCCACAAAGTCTGAAGTAGTTGCCAGATCCCAGCCAAAGGGTTCTCCAAACGGCCCCGGCTTTCTGGTATCCCTCTGATGATAAAGATAGAATTTATCCTTATATCCAAAGGGCATACAGTCTCCAAACCAGGTATCCGGAAATTGGTAATAAAGTTTATTCATGATCAAATCCTCTCTTTCTAGCCTTTGACAGCTCCGGCTGTCAGTCCGCTTAACATATATTTATTAGTGAAAAAGTAAAACAGGAATGTGGGCAGCACTGTTACCGTGATGGCCGCAAAAGTCGCGCCCCAATCCGTAGTTCCCATAAATCCCACAAAGTCGTTCAGCCCCAGTGTCACGGTCTTCATATCTGTAGAACGCGTAAATGTGTAGGCATTGATAAAGTCATTCCAGGTAAAGACACCCTGCATGGTTGCCACTGTCAGGATGGAATTTGTAGACATAGGGAAAATAATCCTGAAAAATGTCTTCATAGGTGTACAGCCGTCTATTATGGCTGCCTCCACTATCTCATCCGGCAGGAATTTACTGAAAGAGTAAAAAAGCTGAATGGAATAAGAAAGGGAAAACGCGATCTGGGGCAGTATGATGGCCGGATATGTATTCAGCATGTTCATCTTGCTGAAAATGGTAAACAGGGGGATCAGAGCCACCTGAAACGGCAGCATGAGTCCCAGAAGGAAATAAGACAATATTTTCTTGTTTCCTTTAAACTGTATCTTACTCAGAGCAAACCCCGCCATAAAGCTTATGAGCAGCAGAGGGATCAGCACGCCCACTGTGATGATTATGCTGTTTTTAAAATAGGTCAACATTGGGCTTGTGGTAAATACCTTAATATAATTACTAAAGTCAACCGCCCTTGGCAGCGCATAGGAAGCCAGGTGCCGGAAGTCATCTGTTGTCTTCATACTGGACATGATAACATAGAAGATAGGATATACCTGGAAGATCAGCAGCAACGCCCCTGCAGCCACTTTGCATCCGGTAAACAGATTCTTTTTTGTCTTCATATTCATGCTTCCTCACCTCTTTCCGTAACTCTTCTGAACACAAACCCAACCATCAGACAGATCGCCACGATTGCCATGGCCACTGCGCTTCCGTAACCGTATTTCATACTGGAAAATGCCTGCTTATACATATAGGTAGACATCAGCTCCGATGAATTTCCGGGACCGCCCTTTGTCAGAAGGAACGAAATATCAAAAGAGCGCAGGGAGCCGTTCAACACCAGCACACAGTTGGCAATGATAACAGGTCTGATATAGGGAATCTTCACATGTCTGTAAAGCTGTATCACATTGGTGCCGTCCATGATCGCTGCTTCCTCCAGTTCCTTCGGAACTCCAATAAGAGCCGCATAAAAAATAACCATATAAAGCCCGAGGTACTTATATCCCTCCACAAATGCCGCAACCAGAAGGGAGAGGGAGTCATTGGAGATCCACTCCATATAGAGGAGATCCTGGTTAAAAAATCCCAATACCGAGTTGATAACTCCGGGCGGTGTGACAGACAGCAGCTTTGTAAATATCTGGCAGATCGCCACGGAAGAGATCACCACAGGTACATAATATAACGTCTGCAGTCCTGCCCTGAATTTTGTCACTCTGCTCAAAAAGATGGCAAACAGCAGTCCGCCGAATACCTGTATCAGAACACAGATCACTGTATAGATCAATGTGTGTGCAACCGTTGCCCAAAACGTGGGGTCATTTGTAAAAAGCTGCAGGTAATTCTTCAGTCCTAAGAAGGTCTTTTCCCCTACGCCGCTCCAGTCAAAAAGGCTGTAATATCCTGCCCAGACAACAGAGACTACCACAAACAAGGTGTACACCATAAATGCCGGCAGCAGGAACATCATGATCACTTTTTTACGTCCAAACGATTTTTGCATAATATCTTCCTTTCTCTGTCATATGCCCCGAAGCGCTTCTGAAAGAATTCACTCATCTAGGCATTTTTAGGCAGAAAATGAGACAGGCGCCTGATATCCAACGTTTTGTTTGAATGTCTGACTAATATCCTGCACCTGTCTTCTGCAATTCTTATTTACTGTTATTGATGATAAACTGGTCTGCTGCTGCCTCAAATTCCTCAGGCTTTTCCTTTCCCTGCGCTAATTTCTGCTGCTCATCCACCAGGTTTGTAAGGGTAGCTGAATCCAGTTTGTCATCCCAGGATACCCAAGCGTCTGTAGCTGTCTCGAACAGAGGCTGCAGGTCATAGAACATCTGGTCTAATCCTTCCGGGATCTCGTCATTGAAAGGTGAGAAAACCTTTGCATCGTTATAACAGGAGTCCGAATAATTCTCACACATATACTGGAAAAATTCCTTCATAGTGTCATCATAAGTCTGGGCATTGAAGGCTGTTCCGAACCCGCCGTGAATGGGAATATTTGTTTCCATATTCTCCTGGCCCTGCACATCCGGCACCGGGAAGAATCCAAGTTCACCCTTGCTGTACATCTCACTTGCCTGGGAAATCTGTCCGGAGCCGCTGTACCACATACAGCCGGTGCCGCCAAAGAACAGGTCAGTGGCTGCAGTGTAATCTGTACTCAGAAATCCACCCTGGAAATACCCTTCCGTACCCAGTGTATAGAGCAGATCCACACCCTCTTTTGCCGATGTATTTTCAGAAAATGTCTCTTTCTGACCAATGTAATCCATAATAAACTGGTCTTTTGTCATACGCCACGGCGCGAAAGAGAGGTATCTCATAAGCTGCCAGTTCTCTTTTCCTGCCACAATGAGAGGAATCTCCTCCTTCTCCTTTAAAGTCTTGCAGACATCCAGGAAATCATCCCACGTCTTAGGAACATCCAGACTGTATTTTTCAAAAATGTCCTTTCTGTACAGGAAGAACTCACAGTTCAAGCTCTCGGGAAACAGATATACATTGCCGTCTTCCGCATCCTTAAAAAAGTCGTACACAGCTCCGTTCATATCCCCTTTCATGCCGATACGTTCCAGTTCATCTCCAATATTCACGATCGCATCAATATCCTTTGCCGCACTGGAGAGCGCGCCGTTGGCGCATCCATAAATATCTGGCAGCGCATTGCTGTTAATATAGAGCTGAAGCTTTGTCACATAGTCCGCATCGCTGCTCACAAGCTCAAATTCAGGTGCCTCAAGTCCCTTTTCCTCACTGAATTCAGTCAGCAGCTTTTTCAGGATAATATACTTTGTGGACGTCTCACTGCACCGGAGAAGCGCTGTGATCTTTTTCCGTTCCCCCGAAGATTTCTCTGTGGAATCCGATGTCTTTTTTCCTGTTTCTCCTGTCTGTGAAGCACTCTCTCCCCCGCATCCTGCAAGCAGTGTGGAAAATGCCATCACTCCGGCCAGTGCCAATGCCGCGATTTTTTTTGCTTTCATACTTTTCCTCCTTTGAGATACCAGTTTGTATTTCTCTCTTGTTGATATTCATATTATAAATTTTTCAACTAAAAATCTATATGCGAAAAAATGGTAAAAACCGGACATTTGGAAACAAAACCATAAAAAAAATGCGCACTCCTGATTTCAAGTGTGCACATTTTTTCTATTTTCTGCCCCCGGCGGATATTTATCCCTGCTAAATCCTGCGGTACACATTGGGCGTCACGCCATATTTTTTCTTAAAGACACGAATAAAGTAACTCAGATCATGATATCCTACCATCTCCGCCACCTCATATATTTTATAGCGGTTCTCGGAAATGAGCTGCTCTGCTTTTACAAGTCTGCAGTCCAGCAGGATCTCCAAAAAACTCTTTCCTGTATTATTTTTCAACAGCCGGTTGATGTAAGTCTTGCTGATCTTAAAATATTCGGCAAGGGAATCCAGGGAAAGATCTTCCCTGTAGTGCTCTTCGATATATTTTAAAATGCGCTGTGCTGTCTGCTGGTTCCGGTCCAGCTTCACACCTCTGTTCTGGTCAGCCAGGAAGCTTATGGATTTCTTCAGGTATTCCAGCAGATCACGGCGTGAATGGCAGGAATACATTTTTTCAATACTCTCTGTCAGCACAGATGTCTTCTCCACAGCAGATCTGAACCTCTGTGATTCGTGGCCGAGATATTGGAAACAGCTTATCAGCAGTTCCATAGCCGCATACCTCATAACATCCAAGTCATCACAGCCCTCAAATATCTGTCCAGCAAAATTTTTAGCTGTCTCAATGTTTCCTCTTGCCACCTCTGAAAAAAGCCGTTTTCGTTCCCCCTCGGTGATATTCCATGTATTCATCCTCACATCGGCAACATCCGTATACTCCAGAATACTGGAATCCTCCCCCATATATACACACTGCTCACATGCCTCCACCGCCTGCTTATACGACATGTTCACAGAATAGGGGTCCGTCTGTGCAAGGCTGATGCCAAAGGAGATATCCCCCATTGTGATGTCCTTCATATTTTTCTGGATTTCTTCACAGGCCTGTACGCAGTGGCTGACACAGTCCCTGGAGTCCATAGATTTGGGATATACCACAAGAAAACAGTATCCCAGGGTATCCGTCTCAGAATATACCTGTACGTCTGCCTCAGAGATTCCTCACAGATATTGCATACTACAAAATCATACAGCCCCGGCTCCAAATCGGCTGTCTGCCCGCTTCCGGTATTCTGAATGCGGGCGTAGACAAAGACATACTGTTCCATTCTGATGCCGAGAAGCTCCATACGCACAGCCATATCTCTCTGATCCCGGAGTCTGCCATATATCAGATCCGAGATGAGCTTGCTCCTCACCATGGGCAGCGTCTGTTGATATCTCCTGCGCATCTCGGAATAATCTTTTTTTTGTTTATTGCGCAGTCGGATACGGCTGCAGACCTTTTCAACGACTGCATGCATCTCCCTGAAGTTCACGGGTTTGAGCAGATACTCACAGACTCCGATGCGCAGTGCCTGCTGGGCAAAAGAAAAATTGTCATACCCTGTCAGTAGGATGATCTCTGTATCCGGGTTGTCCTTTTTCACCTGCTCTGAGAATTCCAGACCGTTCATGCCCGGCATTTTAATATCGCTCAGGATAATATCCGGGTGGTGTTTCGCCGCAAGTTCCAAGCCTTCTGCCCCATCCTCAGCGCTTCCCACCACACAGCAGCCGTAGGTCTCCCAAGGGAAGGAACACAATCCGTCCAGTATAATATATTCATCGTCAAGAATCAGAACTTTCAAATCCATCTTCAGGTCCCCTCTCCACTAAATTTTCCGCCCTGGCGTATACTTCATCTGTACTCATTTGGAAGGGTATCCGTATGGTGATACAAGTCCCTTTGCCGGGGCTTGACTGGATAGTCAGCCCATACCCTTCCCCAAACAGATATTTCAGTCTCTGATGTACAGCATAGACGCCCAGTCCCGTGTGAGCCGTATTGATATCCTGCCTGTCAGCGCCTCCCGGCTCCGCAAGCAGTGCCTTTCTTGTCTCCTCCGTCATTCCCACACCTGTATCTGACACACGAATGAACACTGTTTCCCCTTCCCTGTGCCCCTCAACTGTAAGCTCCGCCTTCTCTCTGCTCACCTCAACACTGTGGACAATGGCATTTTCCACCAGCGGCTGTATGGTAAGCTTTGGAATGAGCTGCCCGTAAATCTCCGGCTCTATGTCAAAGATGACTTCAAAACGGTCACGGTACCGTGTCTTCTGTATATAGAGGTAATCCTTCACATATCTCAGTTCCTTTTCCACAGTAAAGACAGCCTCCTTGTTGCTGATGCTGATACGGAGCAGGCTGCTGACTGCAGTGATCATATCGCATATGTCATCCTTCCCTTCTTTATGTGCCATCCAGTTGATAGTATCCAGGGCATTGTACAGAAAATGGGGATTGATCTGTGCCTGCAATGCCTTAAATTCCATTTCTTTATTCAGAACACGGCTGTGCGCGATCTCCTCCAGCAGCTTTTCCACTTTTTGAATGGTAGAGTTGAACACCTGGTTCATCTCTCCGAATTCGTCCTTCCGCTCCTCCTCCAGGCGGACCTTAAAATCACCTTTTGAAAATTTTTTCAAAGCCCCCACTGTACTTGTAATAGGACGGACAAGAAGATACGACATGATGACTGACAGGGCGAGACTCAGTAAAATACCCAGAACAGCCGCCACAGCCGTTCCGGTCTGCAGAGGCATGATGGATTTACTGATCTCTTTGTCCGGAAGGATCCCTATGGTTTTCCAGCCTGTATACTCAGAGACCTGATATACCACCTGGTAAGGGGCATTGTCGATCTCATACCTGAAAGAATCATCCCACTTTACAAACAGATCATCTGCCCGGTCTGTCAGCTCTGACGGCTCCCCCAGTATGATCTCATTATTGTCATCCAGAAGGATGATCTTTCCTGAGGACGCAAAATCCACATTGTGCTGAATGCGCTCCAGTGCCGACAGGCGGATGGAGGTGCGCAGGATTCCCAAAGACTGCATGGAGAGAATATCTTTGATCTCTTTCACCACCTGCAGGCTGCCGCTGGTGCCGATATCGTTGACGCATACAATAGCTCCCATACGTTCCCGGGCTGTCTGCTTTAATTCCTCCGTATTCGGCAGATCAGGTGCCTGATAGAGAATAGAGCAGAAATATTCCTTTCCATTTTCTCCGTATATCTCCATATCTTCCATATGGATGCTGTTGAACATCTGTACCATCAGCCGTTTTAATTTTCTGGTTCCGCTGTAATAGCCCTCCTCATCCTCCCCCGGTTTGCCATAGATCAATTCCTCCTGCACCGTGGGATTAAAGGACAGGTAATCCAGCTTATTATAAATCAATTTCATGAAGGAATCATAGTTCTCCGAAATCTGCTTAATGGTCTCCTCTGTCTGCATCACCGTCTTTTTTAAGATGATTCCCGACGCGATATAATATGTTATTCCTCCTGAGATCAGAGAGATCAACAGAGTGACCAGCAGACAGGAAAGAAACATTTTGTTAAAAATCCGCATATCCTTCATTCTTTTTTTTATTCGCAAAAACATTTTCTATCTCTCCTCAATACCCGGGTCGTTCCGCCTTATCCGATACTGCCGTTTTCCCGTATTCTTCCATATTCACCCAATATTACCGCAGCACTTTTGCTGCCCTGAGACTGGCCCTTGTCTCCTCCAGCATCTTCAGCTCCTCCGCTGTCATATCCTTCTGCGAAAAGATTTCCGCCATACGGAAGTGTTCCAGAGCCTTGTCCTCCTCATGTCTGGACAGGGCAATAATGGACATACAGCACTCCCCCACAGAGCGGAGCCAATAGGTGCCGAATTCATCGTAGATCCTGGCGCTCTTTTTAAAATACCGCTCTGCCTCCTCATAGTTTCCCTGCAGATATAAAATATAGCCGTAATCTTCATAGAACAGATCCAGGCTTTTGATCACCCGCTTTTCCCGGCAGAGACAGATGGCCTTCTCCATGATC
>OLQH01002423.1_pt1 | contig 10776 bp, 10 predicted proteins | sample 1672671 | NCBI WGS metagenome assembly OLQH01 (sample SAMEA3136712, study PRJEB25190) | human gut metagenome
CAGCATCTCCAGATCCTGTTCCCGGATCCCCTGTTCCGACAGCGTTTTGATCCCCAGTTTCCTGGTCAGGGCCAGGAGTTCTTCTGAGAGAAGATACTTATCCTTTTCCAGATTCCCACTTAGTTTCAGGCCGATGGTTTCTGCCATATCTGCCATTTTTTCCGGGCAGCTTTCCGCGTTAAAAGCAATGACATAAGGCAGTACTGTGGCATTTGCCATCCCGTGTGCCAATTGAAAGTGTGCGCTTAGTGTATGGGCAATCCCGTGAACCAGCCCCAGGTTCGCGTTGGAAAACCCGAAGCCTGTAATCACGCAGCCCAGCATCATCTGCTCCCTGGCCTCCATATCAGAGCCGTCCTTTACCGCCCTGGGAAGGTTATCATAGAGTATTTTCAGTCCTTTCAGAGAATTGTACCCGGTCAGAGGGGTTGCCATATTGGAAATATAACTCTCTACTGCATGAGTAATGGCATCCATACCGGTAGCCGCCGTGACAGATGCCGGCATGGTTTTTGTGAATTCCGGATCAATAATCACTTTGGATGGCACAATTTTATTGTCAATCACCACGTATTTCACTACTTTTTCAGTGTCGATCAGAGCACAGACATTGGTGATTTCACTGGAGGTTCCCGCTGTAGTGGGAACAGCGATTAGCGGAAGCACCGGATATTTCACAAGACCTATCCCCCCGTACTGCCCGATGGGACCGGGATTCGTCATCAGCACATTAATGGCCTTCGCAAGATCAATGCTGCTGCCGCCGCCAACCGCCACAAACACATCCACTCCTGCCGCCCGGGCAATTGCCGCTGCCTCTTCCACAGTCTCATTGGTGGGATTGGGGATTACCTTATCGAAAATCACTGTTTCAACCTCAGCCTTATGTACAGCGGCTGCCACTGTCTCTGCAATCCCTGCTGCTTTTACACCGCTGTCATATACAAGCATTACTTTTTTTGCTCCGTACTCTTTTAAGATATCCGGCAGCTTATAAATGGAATCCCGTCCGAAGACAATGTCACTATTTACAAAAAATTCAAACGCCATTTTTCATTCCTCCTAATATTCCAGTACTCTCCGGTGTGTCTGAAAAATCAAAACCCTGAAAGATGCACACTCCCCGGTATTTTTTTGCCTCTTCTTTTCCATCCAGCACACGGGCGGCACCGGCCGCCATAGCTTCCATTTCAAATTCCCCCGGGTAGGCCGTCACTGGTGCTATCCATCCGCAGGCTTCTCTGATCTGGCCTACCAGATCTTCGTTATACACCATACCGCCCCCCAGAAGGATACCGTCTATCCTGCCGTGGAGAACTGCGGCCATGGCCCCGATGCATTTGCTGATCTGGTAAATCATAGTATTCCAGAGCATCTCTGCGTAACGGTCCCCGTCTGCCGCCCGTTTCGTCAGTTCCAGGGCATCTGAGATGCCCATATGGCTGACAAATCCCCCGCTGTTGGTACAAAGTTTTTTTACCTCTTTTAGGTCTTTTCCTTTACAGTACTCAAGCAGTTCCGCTGCCCCAATGCTTCCGCATCTGGTAGGGGCCATGGGGCCTTCTCCCCCTACAATGTCAAACCCGTCCACCATCCTGCCTTTTCTATGGGCAGAAACAGAGATTCCTCCTCCGATATGGCAGACTATAAAATTGCAGTCTGCATATGGTTTTCCTAGGTGTTCAGCATGGCGGATGGCCGTCTCCTTCAGGTTTAGCGCGTGGAGATGGATGACCCGAAAGACGCCTTTTATGCCCGTCATTCTGGCCAAATCCTGCAGTTCATCCACATCAGGGGGATTTACCACAAAAGCCTCTCCGCCGTAGCGGTCTGTCAGTTCCTTTGCGATGCTGGGCCCCAGGCAGGCCGGATGCAGGACCCCATTGGCACAGTTCAGGGAATGCTTCAGCACCAGTTCATCGATTCTGTAAGTACCCCCTTCCATTGCCAGAAGGCCTCCTCCCCGACCTACACATGCGTCAAGGCCGTCTAATTCCACCCGGTTCTCCCTTAAGAGTTCTTCAATGGTCTCCTTGCGGTACCCCATCTGTTCCCCCAATGTTTCATATTTTTCCAGGATCTTTGCATCGTGGCTCACATTGGCGGAGAAAATTTTTTCATCCCCCTGGAATAATGCTATTTTAGTGGAAGTAGAGCCGGGATTTACTGTAAATATTTTATATGTTTTCATCAGCAGTCTCCTTTCTGAGAAGCCGCACGGATCACCAGCATCGCCAGATTCCCCAGCATTTCCTCCACCGGAGCGCTTCTGGAAAAGTCGCAGACCGGCCGTGCAAATCCCTGAAGCACCGGCCCGTAGGCATTGGCATGGCCGAATATCTGAATCAGTTTTACTCCGATATTTCCTGCATGGAGATTGGGAAATATGAGGATATTAGCCTTTCCGGCCACTTCACTCTCCCATTTCACTTTTTTTGCCGCCACTTCCGGTAGGATCGCGGAGTCCAGCTGAAATTCTCCGTCAACTTTAAGTTCCGGCCGCAGTCTGCGCACAATCCCTACTGCCTTGCGGACCACCTCCAGGCTTTCGTGCTCGGAACTGCCGCAGGTGGAAAAGGACAGCAGCGCCACTCTCGGTTCCCATCCCAGCAGAGCTTTTGCCGTCTCCGCAGACGATATGGCAATTCCAGCCAGATCCTTTGCATCCGGCTGGGCTGTTATGGCACAATCCGCCAGTCCCAGCATCGTTCCCTCCGGTCCGCAAAAACCTGGAATATCCGCGATTCCCAGACTGGATGGACTTTCTACCCCTTCCTGAAGCCCTACAATACTCATAGCTTCAAATACCACATCTCCTGTGGAATACTCCTTACCAGCTGCCGCACAGTCTGCCTTCTGCAGCTTCAGAAGAAACATCGCCGCCCGCACCGGATCCTTTGCTTTCCTGAACACAGCCTTTTCAGAAAAGTCTTCGTATACGGCCGTGTATTCTTCTGCCAGTTCTCTGCGGTTTTCTTCACTGCTGCAGTCATAATAGTCAAATCCTTCCGTGGATACGCCCCACTGTGCCGCAGCATTTTCTATCTGTTCTCTTACCCCCAGCATTATCGGAAAGCCGATACCTGTCCGGACTGCCAATTCAGCAGTCCTCAAAATATCTGGATTTAATGCCTCCGGAAATACGATTCTTCCAGGGGCGGCTTTTGCCTTTTCTGTCATCCTGCGAATAAATTCATTCATATCTGTCTCCCGGTCCTCCCTTGTAATGACACAGTACCTTTATTCATCCAGCAGTTCTGCGACATAGTCTGCCGCCTCCCCAAAGGTTTTGCAGCGTTTGAAGTTCATATACGGCACTTCCGCGTCAAACTCATCCTCCAGAAATGTGGTAAGCTGGGAATAATGGGCTGATTTTGGATTCATGGATGCAAATTCTGTGTTTTCATTTAAAGATGCGGGATCTGCGTTCCAGATACTGCTGGCTTTTTCTATGATTTTGGCTAAAATTTCTTCTCTCATTTTTTCACTCCTGTTCTTTTTGTGTTCTTAGCGAATGATTATATCTCCGTCCTGAAATCTTGGGGGAACCACTGGTATCTGCAGGAAGGATTCATACCTGCCTCCTGTATACACAATGTGTCTTCCTTTATTGTCCGTGTCCCAGGTAAGAGGTTCAAACCAATCCTCACGGATATAACGTCCGGCAATCTGCACCCGTATCTGCTGGCCTTTGTGCCAGAAGCGGCTAGTGGGTACAAGCTCAATATCCACCGGGACAATTTGACCTGGTTCCAGCTTTTCCTCGCAGGTATGGGCCTGCACCGGACAGTAATCGGTAGACAGCTTCTCGTCCAGCTTCCTTCGGGAGACTCTCATCTTCCCCCAGACACCCGGATGGGGTTCCCCGAATAGGGTGATGGGAAGGAAGGTTCCGTCGGTACTTAATTTCTGGACATTGATAAACAAGTCCATATCGTTGTAGCTTTCGGCAGCCACATACAGGCGAAGCTTCATATATCCGGTGAGTTCCGTATCTTCCTCAAACCTGTAGTCAAATGTGATCTCTTCTTCTGCGCTGTCATAAGCCGCTTTTGCTTCCCCTTCCACCAGTTCTTTTTTCATACTCATATCCGCTGCATCCAGATACAGCTTTTCATATTTGGTCCGCTTCAGAGGAAAGTTCTCTTCCGGCCGGTTAGTCATATAATTAAATTCTCCTGTATCCTGTACCTCGATTCTCACCTTGGGGGTAAGTTCCCATCCATTCCTCTCCAGCTTCAGGTAACGGGCAAAAAAGCGCTCCAGCTCCTCCAGATTTTCATAGCTATAGGCATCCGGCCACTCAAAATTTCTATGCACCCTCAGCCATTTCTTTCTGGATTTGCACTTGCGGAAAGCATTGATGGACCCCCTCAGATGGAAATGATTCCAGCAGGCTGCCTGGTATACCGGAATTGTGACATGTTCAAAAGCCGGGTTCTTATCCTTCCAGTAGGCACAGTTGATGTAAGGGTATTTCTCCAGATTGTCCGGCATACTGTCCATATAGTTGGGTCCGCAGGCCTCCTGCATCACCAGACGCACAAAAGTGTGGGCAGGAATTCCGCCTTCAGCCAGAGATTCCCGGTACATATCCGTGGTGGACTCCCAGGGCGCTATGCAGGCCAGGCGGGGCGGGCATTATGAGGCGATTCTCCACTGTGTCATGGCAACACAGCTGTTGCCTGACAGTGCACATCTGCCATTGCACCATTCCTGTTGGGCTGCCCACTCAATAAAATCATACCCATCCTTTCCGTCCTGGGTTCCAAACTGTACAAAATCTCCCTCTGAATGGCCGATCCCCCGGGGATCTACATTGGCCACCGCATACCCTCTCCTGCACCAGAACCCTGGATCCGGGCTTTCAAACTTAGACATATCCGATACGGTCTGGGGAGGCACCCCCATGATCTGCCATTCAGACTGCCCGTCAAAAGGCCTTTTTCCATAAAAACTCCAGGAGATAACGAGGGGATATTTTCCCTCCTCCTCCGGTTTATAAATATCTGCGTAAATAGTCACTCCGTCCCGCATTTTTACCGGTACATCCTGCATACAGATGATTCCGTCCTCCGGTGAATAGACACGCCGGTTCATAGGCGGCTGAATCTTAGCATGTTCCCTTTCCTCCACGGACATTGCTTCATACTCTTCGGGTGTGCAGGGTTTCATCATCTTTGTCATAAAGATCTCCACCGGTTCCCCGGACATATCCACTGTTTTAGTAATTCTCTCTGCCAATTTGATATCCTCCTTTTTCGTGTCTCCCGCATGAAACTTTGTTTGTCACCAGGATGCCTGTTGAACTGACAAAGTTTTCTGTGCTATAATTTCTCTGGGATAACCTGTTATGTCTCCAGTTTAAGTGTTTCTGTCCAAAGATCCCATGACACTTTTGGCTGCATTGTTCAATTTGAACACTTCTTATAAATATGTAGAATTTTATTTAAATCATTGCCCCGGGAAAGGAGAATTGACATGACTGAATCATCTGCCGGCAGCAAACCAGCGAAATCAGAACTGACAAAAAAAAGAATCATGGAGACCTATCTTGCTATCGTCCCCTGTAAGAAATGGGATAAGATTACAGTAAAAGAGATCTGTGCAGGAGCAAATATTACAAGAGGTACCTTTTACCAGTATTATAGTGATATCTATGATTTAATGGAGCAGATAGAGAACGCTCTGATCGACGATTTGACAGAGAAGTACCATGCTATTGTAAAACACCCCAAAACTTTTTATCCCCCGGAGCGCTTTGAAGAAAAATTTGATTACAGCCCGCCCAGGTTTTTAAATGTCTGGTTCGAATTCTGCCGGAATAACCGGAAAGCCATGGCGGTGCTGCTGGATCCTCAGAACGGGGATACCTACTTTGTTAAAAAATTAAAAGGGATATTAAAAGACTATATCAATACCATGATGGATGATGACGGCATGCCCAGAGACGGCCTGCGGGAATATTTTGTAAAGATTTTCATGGAACTTCATTTTCTGGCTGCCCGAACCTGGCTGACCTCTGAGGACGATGAGTTTCTTTCCGTACATGAGATTATCAACCTGTTAAACACCATGCGGGTAGGCGCCAATTACCTCACCTACCGGCGCCTCACCTCTGAGGACTTTGACATGAAAATGGAGGTGCCAAAAGAATCAGCACCCCCGAAAGGAGAACGGCCATGATCTACGGTATAGGTACAGATATCCTGAATATCCGAAATATAGAAAAAGCGGTATCGGACATCACCGATCCCTTTGTGAGAAAGACATATACGGAGAACGAGATTGCATTAATCACAAGCCGCCCCCTTCCCCTGTACAGCTTCGCCACAAGGTTTTCCGGCAAAGAAGCCGTTTTTAAATCCCTGTCCGCAGACGGAAACAGCCTCCGTCTCAACGAAATCGAGATCCTGGAAAACGAACTGGGACAGCCAACCGTTACCCTCCACGGAAACGCGAAAAAACTGGCGGAAGCAAAGGGGATTTCACAGATACTGATCTCTTTATCTTATGATACGGACTATGCGGTGGCTTTTGCAACAGCAGTTCTGGAGAGATAAGGTTTTGTGTATGTGAAGCGCGGGGTTACTTAGTCGGCGAGCGGAGCGTCGCAGACGGACGGTCAAGGGAGGAGGTCTTGGATACCCATGAGACGATACCCAGGTTACGCCACTAAATCTCAATTCTCCTCCTGTCAATCATCATCTTAATACTATCATGCTCCTCTTTCCCCAATTTATAAAAGTACATAGTAACAAAAACTCCCAGAAAACTAAAAACAGGCAGTCCGATAAAAGCCACCCGGACAGCATCAAGAGCTGCCGGTGACTGTACCAAACTGCCTCCATTATACCCGCCCAGATATAGAATACCTGTGATTCCTGCGGTTGCCAGGGCACCTGCCACCTTGCTTACAAAGCCTATCAGTGCCGTCTGGGTACCTGCCAGGCTTTTTCCTGCCAGGTATTCCCCGTAATCCATAGTGTCAACAGTAATTGACCAGTAAAGCGGCTGGGAGACTCCGTAACACACAGCGTACAGCATAAGCCCTGCCATAACCAGCCCGGTTCCTTCCCCCAGCCATACGCCCAGAAAGCCCACAGTCTGAAATACCGAACAGGCCATAACGGTATCTCTCTTGGAAAAATATCTGATGATTCTTCCTGAAACTGCCATTCCCGCCATATTTCCCACAGTCATACAAGATATCACCTTACCCATCACAGTGATATCCCCTACAATATACGTAAAATAATAGGACATAGCTGCAAACATTCCCACATACCCCAGAAGCCAGGAAAAAGTATACGGCAGAACAAGCAGGTAAGGCTTATTTCTGCCCAGATATGTCATATCTGACCGGATACTGCTTTTTTTCTCATTTATCAAAGGTGGATTAATCTCCCGAATGGATGCCACACTGACTGCCATGATCACGCTGACAATTGCGGCAAAAGCCATGCTGGTTCTGCAGTACGCGATTGCCTGACTGCCCCCTCCCAGGGATTTCAGGAAGCAGCTGGCCAATGTGGCAGCAATCATACTTCCCAGGCTTGCGAAGATGGTTTTTGCCGTAACAATCTTATCCCTCTCCCCGGAGTCAGCACTCAGAGAGGGAAGAATAGATGACATAGAGATATTAATCATAGTGTAGCCAAAGGTAACCATCATGTACGTCCCCCAGGCCCAGAGAGTCTTCCCCGTCAATCCGGTATCCGGGGATGTAAATACCAGAACCATCCCAAGGCCCAGAACAGGTATCCCTCCCAGCATCCAGGGGCGGCTGCGTCCCACTGGGGTATTCGTCCGGTCAATCAGCCGCCCCACCAGGCAGTCCGTAACCGCATCAAATATCTTAGTTGCCAAGAACAGAACCGACACCCTGCCTGCTGGAAGGCCCACCACATCCGTATAATAAATCAGCAGATATGTATTCACCAAAATATAGCCGATGTTGCACGCCAGTTCCGAGATTCCGAACCCAATCCGCTGACGCCACAGAAACCCTCTGGACAACTCCCCCGCTTTCCCCAATGCCGCCTTCTCCATCATGTATACCTCACTTTTTTCTAGTGTTATCTAAAACACTTTTAATAATATCATAGCAAAAAGTGAGCATATTTTAAATGGAAAAAAGTATTTTTAGAAATTTCCCAAATCCTAGCCCTATATATCCCGGGTTCTATAACTTGCTTACTTATTTAATATCCACCCATATACTATCATAGTCTGAGCTTTTCACCGCTGCATGTACAAATTTCACTCCTTCAGCCCCTTCTTCTACCTTTGGATAGTCCGCCTGTGCCGCTGCTTCCGGATTGCCTTCCAGCATCCTGCAGACAGCCTCCATAAAGCCATGATAATGATTTGCCACTGCAAACACCAGGCCCTCCGGATGCCCGGACGGGATATGATTGAGTTCTGCCGCACTTCCTGTGATGTATCCTGTCCCCCTGTGATAAATCTGATCCGGCTGTCCTTTTTTTACTACCTTCAGATAGTTGGGATTCTCCTGAACCCACTCAATTGCCCCATTGCTTCCGAAGATACGAACCACCAGACCGTTGAGATGGCCGGCACATACCTGTGAACTGCTGTAGATTCCATGGACCCCGTTTTCGTACTCCACCAGGATGTTGGCATTCAGATCCAAGTCCATGCCGTAATTGTCCAGGGCTGCGCACACCCGTCTGGGATGGAGTCCAGTCATATAGGCTACCGTATTTTCAATATGAGTTCCAATATCTCCAACGCAGTTGGAAATACCGGATTTGGCAGGGTCCGTACGCCAAACGGACAATTTGGTTGTACTCTGGTCTCCTCCGCCGATTTCATCTATCAGCCAGTCCTGGAGATATTCGGCATTGACGTTGACAATCTCACCGATCTCTCCTTCTTCAATTAATTTTTTTGCCAGTTTAACCATTGGATAACCGGAGTATGTATACATTACCCCAAAAAGCAGCTTTTTCTCACTGGCAATGGCACACAGTTCTTCTGCCTGTTCTGTGGTAAAACACAGAGGCTTCTCGCACATAACATGGATCCCAGCCTGCAAAAATGCCTTGCTGATCTCATAATGGGTAGAATTAGGGGTGACTATGCTGACAAAGTCAATCTTATCCTCCCTGTCCTTCTCTCCCGCTGCCATTGCCTTGTAATCGTCATAAATCCTGTCTGCTGAAAATTCTCCGCATTCTCTGTTTTTTTCTTCCCTGGAACTGAAGCAACCGGCGGTCAACTGTGCCGTCTCTTCCAGGGCAATTGCCTTTCTGTGAACACCTCCGATAAAAGCTCCAGGTCCTCCGCCTACCATACCATATCTAAGTTTTCTCATTTTACTTTCCTCCCATCTTTTGCTTAATTCGCAATAGCACTGTCAAATGCAAAATCGGATGCGTAAAAATCAATCTTTCTCACAAATGCAGCAGCTTCTTTTGCCCCATACTCACGCTCCATGCCGCTGTCTTCCCACTCGACTGAAAGAGGTCCCTGATACTCATAAGCATTCAACACACGGATTATGCTCTCAAAGTCAACATCACCGTGGCCAAGGGAACGGAAATTCCAGCCTCTTCTCAGATCCCCGAAGTCAATATGTGAGCCCAAAAGTCCGCTTCTTCCATTAAGAGTAACGGCTGCGTCTTTCATATGTACATGGTAAACCCTGTCAATAAAATCTTCCAGGAAAAGATGAGGCGTAACCCCCTGCCAGATGAGATGGCTGGGATCAAAGTTCAGCCCGAACTCCGGCCTGTCTCTGAATTTCTCCAGAAGCCTCTTGGTAGAGTAATAGTCAAAAGCAATCTCCCCCGGATGTACTTCCAGCGCAAATTTAATCCCGTTATCTTTAAACACATCCAGAATAGGTGCCCAAAGATCATAAATCTCCTGGTATCCCTGCTCAACCATTTCCTCTGTTGTCTGGGGGAAGGAATAGATATATTTCCAAATGGGTGAGCCCACAAATCCGGTAACCACATAACAGCCCATTTTTTTCGCCGCTACAGCGCAGTATTTCATAGTTTCAATGGCCCAGGCACGGATCTCATCCGGCTTATCTGCCAGCTCGGCAGGTGCAAAATTATTCAGGCGGGGATCGTTATAATCCCCCACGCACTGACCAATGATATGTGCGCAAAGAGCTTCACATTTTAAATCATATTTTTCCAATACTGCTTTGACCTCTGCCACGTAGGCATCATCCTCTGCCGCACGTTTGGGATCCAGATGCTGTCCCCAGCAGGCCAGCTCCAGACCGTCGTATCCGAACTCTTTAGCCTTCCTGCAAATCTCATCCAGTTCCATGTCTGCCCATTGGCATGTCATAAGTGTTAAAAGTCTGCTCATAATATAATACCTCCTACTTTATAAATTCAATATCGTCTTCATCTTCCTTTTGCAGAACCATCAAAGCTGCGCCGATAGCGCCGTCAAACTCCCCTCCGTTGCTGAACTGCAGATAGTCTTTTTGTTCCTGATAGATGTCCAGCATGCGGAGGATCTCTTTGAGTTCCTCTTCCCACCGTTTCAGGTAAGGCGCCATCTCACCGCCTATCATTACATTAATATCAAAGATCACCCGGAGATTGTAGACAGCCTGGATTACATTTTTTTTATAGCTGTTCCACACAGACATCAACTTTTTATTTCCCTGCTCAATCTCTCTGAAAAAGTCTTCCAGCTCCATACCGCTTTCTTCCCGGATGACATCACTGGAACAGTAGGTCTGAAGGCAGCCGTAATTGCCGCACTGGCACTTCTTATTATTTT
>OLQH01002425.1_pt1 | contig 10766 bp, 10 predicted proteins | sample 1672671 | NCBI WGS metagenome assembly OLQH01 (sample SAMEA3136712, study PRJEB25190) | human gut metagenome
CCGTCCGCATATACGCCGTTCTTCATCTCCTCAAACAGCTTCAGGTTCTCTTCCACGCTCCTCGTATTGAAAGGATCTTCCTTTCCCGGTTCCGTCAGGGTGCCGCGATACTCCCGGATCTGTTCCGCCGACAGATCCGATACATAGGCTTTTCCCTTTTGGATCAGCTTGATGGCGGCTTCATACATCTGTTCAAAATAATCGGAGGCAAAATAAAGCCTGTCCTCCCAGTCCGCTCCCAGCCACTTCACATCTTCCTTAATGGATTCCACAAATTCCTGCTTTTCTTTGGTGGGATTCGTATCATCAAAACGGAGATTGAACTTTCCTCCGTATTCCTTCGCCAAACCAGCATTCAGCAGGATGCTCTTAGCATGTCCGATATGAAGATAACCGTTCGGCTCCGGGGGAAAACGGGTATGCACCGTATCATATACGCCCTCCGCCAGATCCTTATCGATGATCTGCTCGATGAAATTCTTAGAAACCGTCGTTTCCTTCTCTGTTCCTTCGGCCTTTTCCAGTTCTTCTCTGCTCATATTCGGGATATCTCCTCCTCAACCGCACTCTTGTAATAAAATTTATCTTATCACAAGAATATAGAATACGCAAACGCATTCTGGCCAAATATGCGGAGGACTGAGCTACAACAAAGACAAGACTAGAAATCGTTCGCAGAAAACCACTGAACCATATCCTCCAACGTCTCCCGCAGGGGCCTGGGATGGTATCCCAATTCCCGCGTTGCTTTCTCATGGCTGAAGTTCCCGTTGCTTCCCAGCGTATATACGGAATAGGGCGTCACCAGTTCCGGAAGGCCGAACAGATGGGAGAATTTTTCACAGAAAGGGGCCGCGGCTCTGGCCATGCCGAGGGGAAGGCTCCCGTACACCGCGTGCTTTCCCGTCAATTCCGCCAATATATCAAACATCTCTCTTATGGTGACGTATTCGTTTGAAAGGATATAGCTCTCTCCGGCTGCTTCTGCCCTCATGCAGCGGATAATGCCGTCCGCCACATCCCGCACATCCACAAAATCATAGCCGCCTTTCACCGACAGGGGCATGCCATGTTTGACGTAAAGCCGGATCAGCTGCGTCATATAGCTGGCGGTGCTGTCTTTTGGCCCGATCATTCCGGAAGGATGGACGATCGTGGCAGGGAGCCCGCGGCTGGCCGCTTTTTTCACATAGGCAGCTGCCTCGGCCTTGCTTTTCCCATAGGCTCCTTTTACATAAGAAGCGGAAAAGCGGCTGGTCTCTTTTATCGTCCGTCCGCCAGTCTTTTCCGGTATCGCATGCACGGAACTGACATAAATGAACTTCCGTGAGCAGATCCCGATCATCCTGCAAAAGCCTCAGCCCGCAGACTTCACAGCCTGCTTCCAGCAGTTTCCCGGCCAATGTCCTTCCAAGGAAACCATTGATCCCTGTTATGTAAACCTTCTCTCCCATGCCATCCTCCTTTCCGCAGAATTGCTTATACGCTTTTTTTCTATTATACCTGAATGATGTTTCCAAATTGTTAAATTCGTCCGTCTTTTCCGTTAACCATAAAAAGATGAGCCAAAAGCAGCCTCTTTCCCGCATGCAAAGCGGAAGATCATATCTCTCCTGCCTGATATTTGTCCCACAGCACCTTTATTCCAAACAGAATCGCTCCGATCACGGAAATTCCCGCTGCTGCCTTCAAAATTTTTTTCATACATTTACCCTCGCTTTTTGAACTTTAAAACCTTGGTTTTTCTTCCCGAATTCTGAAATCACTCTACGCGTTATTCTTTTGGTTTTTGTTTACGGAGTGTTTCCGTTTTATTAATTTACCGCAGACGGCCGATTCTCACCGAACATTCCATTCGGGCGCCCATCCCGTAAACAGCAGTACCAGGATAACTGTGAATGATTTTCCACCCGTCTGGGCTCTGTTAACATTTCATTAATAATGCTGTTTTATAATAGCAGCAGTTCCGGCAGCTCTGTCGGGAGCTGTCAGGGAATGAGCTGCTGCATGCCTGGCCGTCTCCGATATTATGATGCCTGAAATGGATGGCTTTGCATTCGCCAAAGCGCTGCGGGAGCAGGATAAAAATATCCCGATTCTCTTTATGACTGCGCGGGATGATTTCTCTTCCAAGGAGCGTGGCTATCGCCTGGGCATTGACGATTACATGGTTAAACCCATCCATCTGGATGAACTGGTGCTTCATATTGAAGCATTGCTGCGTCGGGCACATATCGCTGCAGAAAAAAAGTTAGTCATCGGGAATCTGGTGTTGGATGAAGATGAGATCAGCGCTGCGGTGGATGGTGTGCTTGTCTTTTTGACACTCCGGGAGTTTCAGATTCTGTTCAAGCTGCTTTCCTATCCAAAGCGCACGTTTACCCGCAGCCAGTTGCTGGAAGACTTCTCCGTCCGCCTTTCCTCCATGCGCAAGGATGGAAAAAAGGACGAGTTTGAGGTCCTGTTTGAAGACTTCAACACCATGGCAGAGGAACTGTCCAGCACAGAAATGATGAAATCCGACTTCATCGCCAACGTATCCCATGAATTGACCCCCCCTCTGGCCGTCATCCAGAACTATGCCACCCTCCTGCAGAGCGAATATCTCCCTGACGAAGAACGCAGGCTATATCCCAAACGGATCAGCGAGGCATCCCGGCGCCTGTCCGCCCTGGTGACCAACATCCTGCAGATAAACCGGCTGGAAAATCAGAAAATCAAGCCGGCTCTGCACCCCTTCAATTTGAGCGAGGCTCTGTGCAGATGCATTCTGAATTATGAATCGGAACTGGATGAAAAAGAAATCGAATTGTATACAGACCTAGATCAGGATTTAAGCCTGACCAGCGATGAAAATCTATTGGATATGGTCTGGAACAATCTGCTTTCCAACGCCGTGAAGTTTACGCCTCCCCGCGGAAAGATCCGGGTTATGATGCAGCAGGAGGGCGATTCAGCAACCGTAAAAATCACGGACAGCGGCTGCGGCATTGATGGAAAATCCATCCGCCGTATCTTTGACAAGTTCTACCAAGCGGATCCTTCGCATGCCACCCAGGGAAACGGTATCGGCCTCACACTGACCAAACGCATCATCGATTTGCTGGAAGGAGAGATTCTAGCAGAGAGCATGCCCGGAGTGAGTTCAGCCTTTACCGTAAAACTGCACGCAAAAGGGGGCCCGCTTCACGAACCGGCCCGTAACAGAAAGAAAGGATTATCAGAAAAGTAAAAGATTCCCGGGGACGCTTTGAAATCGCTTTTCATATTTTATTAACAGTTTGTCAGCTTTTCTGAAACAAAAATCCTGTATGCTGGTAACAGTTTCAGAGGAAATCAGAACGCAGCCTGTTCGGCAGCATATTAAGGAAAGGACAAAAGAATGGACAGAAATGATTGGAGCAGCTTTGATTCAGAAGAGATGGACCGCATCCTGCAGGATGCGCTGGAAGAGGCGCTTCCTGCCACTTTAGGTTCTCTTACAGATCCTGCCCTGGACGGAATGCTGGAGCAGACCAAACTGGTGGTCGGCACGATTGTGGGCTACAAAGAACTCATGATGACCTATGCCTGCGCCATGAAGGAAATCCGAACCAAATTTGAAGTGCTGAATACGGAATTCAAAATACGCCACCAACGCAATCCCATCAGTTCGATCAGCACCCGGCTGAAGCGGACAGCCAGCATTCTGGACAAACTCGAACGGCGGCATCTGCCTCTTTCCCTCAAAAGCATAGAAACACACATCCATGATGTGGCCGGGATACGGGTGATCTGTTCTTACATGGACGACATCTATCTTATCGCCGATGCCCTTCTCTCCCAGGACGATGTGACGCTGATCTCCCAAAAGGATTATATCGCCGATCCCAAGCCCAATGGATACAGAAGCCTGCATTTAATCGTAAGCATCCCTGTTTTTTTGCCAATCAGAAAAAAGAGGTCTGTGTGGAAGTTCAGATCCGCACCATCGCCATGGATTTCTGGGCAAGTCTGGAGCATCAGCTCAAATACAAACAAAATATCCCCAATCAGCAGGAAATCATTGCGCAGCTTAAGGACTGCGCAGAAGTCATCCATGCCACGGACAACAAAATGCTGGGAATACGCCAGCAAATCGAACAGGCATCAGATCTTCCAACAGAAGAAGAAATCCTGTTTGAGAAACTCAGCAGGCTGGATATCACTCTGGAATAGACGCAGCCTCCAAAACCTGCTTGTCCGCTTTGCACATATAGGTTTCATTGAATTCCTCGACACTGATAGGGCGGGAATAGAAATATCCCTGCCCCACATCGCAGCCAACCGACCGGATAAATTGCTCGTCTTCTTCCGTCTCCACACCCTCCGCCACAGTGAATATGCCAAGCTGGCGGGCCATGTGTATGATCTGCTCCATAATCATGCAGTTTCGTTCCAGTTCCTGGCCGGATACGTTCAGCAGAAATTCCTTGTCTAGTTTCAGTTCATTGATTTTCAGCCTGCCCAATGTGTTCATGGAAGAATAGCCGCTTCCAAAATCATCCAGGGAAACGCGAAATCCCTTCGCCTGAAGCTGCCCGATCTTCTCGTTCAGTTCGTCCACATTCTCCAGCGCCAGTCCTTCCAATATCTCAAGCACGATATACTGTGCGGGCACGTTATATCTGTCCAGCATGGCAGTCAAATCCTGCACATAATCCGGCTCAAAGAACAGAAGCTTTGACTGATTCACGGAGATGGAAACAGGCGCCATACCGTGTTCCATCCAGGAGCGCAACAGACGGCAGGCCTGCTCTACCATATACAGATCCAGTTCCACGCAGAACCCGTTGCGTTCAAACAGAGGAATAAACTGATCCGGAAAGAGCACCCGCCCATCATCCGGCTTCCACCGGACAAGCGCCTCCGCGCCCTCCATCTTTCCCGTGTGGAGATTCTTTTTTGGCTGCAAATACATCTTGAATTCTCCGTCCTGCAGAGCCTGGTGCATGTGGCTTTCAATATAATTTTCCAATTCCTCTTTCTTGTGCAGTTCCGAATCAAAGAACCAGATAAAATTGGTGTGAGCCCCCTTGGCCCGTTCCAGAGCGAACTGAACGTGTGTCATCAGGATCTCCATCGTCCGTTCCGGGTCCCCTCCGTCCCTAGAAATCGCCACCCCACAGTAAAAAGCCAGCTGATAATCGGTCTGCCCTATATCTGCAACGCGGCTGATTTCCTGAAGAAACGCCTCAAGCCTGCGGCGTATGGTATCTTCATCCGTATCCCGCAGGAAAAAGTAGAATCGATCTTCTGTATGGTAGCAGAAGAACTCATCCGGCCGCTTTCTCCGGTCTGCCACCTCCCTGATCTGACGAAGAAGGTGTATGGTCTTTTCCTGCCCGAAAATTTCTGTCAAAAAGGAATACTGCCGGATACACAGTTCCACCACAGCCCCGCCCCCGTCAGCCAGCGCCTTTTCCAGCCTCTGCCTGAATCGGTACAGATTCTCCGCCTCAATCTGAGAATCATAATATGCCAGTTTGATCAGATTCTCGTTATATTTATGCAGCAGCCGGTAACCGTACAGCATCAGGAACAGAATCATCAGCAAAATCCCAATGAATACGATCTGGGTCACCCAAGCTACAGCATTGGAATTGGCGCCCAGCCCTTCTCCCGTATTCACGCAGAACAGATACCAGCCGTTCAGCCCCACCGGCTCAATGAGGAACGGATAGGACTTTCCTTCATAATCGAAAGATGCGGAAATTCGCTCCTGCCTTTCCATAGCTTCCTTCACTTCATTTCTCGCGCTCTCCGACAGATAAGGGCCGTCAAAAATGGACTGCGTTCTCTCTCTAACGACAGTTTTGGACGACTTTGCCAGGAAATTTCCCTCCTGACCCAAAAGATGGATATACCCTCCGCCGCCAAACACGGTATTGCCGGAAAGAATATCAGAAAAAATTTCTATATGGTCACTGGCCGCCAGGGCTCCGATGACTTCCCCATCCGCATAGACCGGCACGCTGTAGACGAAAACCCTGCTGCCTGATATCTCGCTTTCAAACATTTTGGAAACCGCCGCTTCTCCCTGCATGGCAATCTCCACAGCCCCTCGACCTTCCGGTGAAAGGTCAGATAGCTTCGCTTCCGTTTCCGCCTCCTGACCCACCGTCACCAGAACGCCGTTTCCGTCCAAATCGAAATATGCCATCGTCAGGAAGGAATTGCTCTGAAGGGAGTTATTCAACCGCTTTGCAAGAAACGTTTTATCCGAAGTGCTGTCTCCATCCAAAAAGGATGAAAGCGTGGAAAGCGTCTGGAAGTCCGTTTCCAGCTGTTTGCATATGCGCGACCTATACTCTTCTGCCTCCGCGATCACCTGGGAGCGAAGCGCATCCTTTCTGCTCTTATAAAGGTAAGCGGAAAGCAGCCCTCCAACAGCCAAAAGGCCGACGATAACCAGAAGCGCCGTCAGCATAGCCCTGCGAAGTTGTTTCTGTAACGTTTCTTCTACCATACAACGCCCCTATTCTTCCTGGCCTGTGAACTGCTTTCCTCTATCCCCATGCTCCGCAATGTCTCCGCATCCAGCCTGGGGAAGTCCATCACAGGGGCGGGTTCCGGATCGTGCGTTCCAATTAGCTTCTCCATCCAGACCATATTATACCATCGTCCGAATTTGCATCCACACTTATGAAATTCTCCAACCATCCTGTACCCCATATGCGCATGAAACTGTACGCTGTTTTTGGTCAAAAATTCGTCCTCCTCATCCGGATAACCAATACATGCATTCAGGTTCAGAATTCCCTGGGCCCTGCTGACCGCTTCGATCGCCTGATAGAGCTTTCTTCCAATCCCCATCTTCCGTTTGTCTTCTTTCAGATAGATGCTCACCTCCGCTGCCCAGCCATATGCGGCCCGTCCCACAAACGGCCCTGTATAAGCATATCCCAAAATCTCCCCATCCTTCTGCGCCACCAGATAGGGGTATTTGCTTAACGTCCTTTCTATCCTTTCGGAAAATTCTTCTGCACAGGGCACCGCATATTCAAATGTGATCGCTGTTTTCTCCACATAAGGCCTATATATTGCCAGAATTTTCTCTGCGTCTTCCACTGCTGCAACCCGAATGCTCACATCCCTGTCCATATTTTTTTCTCCCGCCTCTTCGCTACAGATCTTTTTATCCTGACCTTGTTTTTCTTTTTACTTTTTATTGTACCACAATTCCGATATCGTGCAAATGGCCTATCTTTTGCAGAATATCCCTGTTTTTTCCACTTTTCCATGTCAAAAAGGCTGTCAGGAATGAAATTTCATTCCCAACAGCCTCTTTGCTGATTCTTTATGCTCATTCTAACCGGTTCTGAACCGTTCTCGGTCTCTCTGCTTACATCTGAGGCCCGCTCATATGGTTCAGCTCATTCTGTAAGAGCGCCCATGCGATGACGGAAAGCCCGAACAGTGTAAGAAGAAGATAAACAAGCCCGTTGTTCTGAGAAGGCAAGCCGCGCATCTGACGTGCCTGGTCAATCTTCTCGCCTGCTTTATACATCCAGTAGATGTGATAGATGTTACAAGTGATAATGGACAACAGAACCACCATCCCGCCTGAAGTTTCATTCGTTCTTCCCGACGCCGTGTTCACATCGTTTGCCAGACAGGCAAGCCAATACCACCCATAGATTCCACAGGTAATGATGGAAAGAAGAATACAGGAAACTATACTCCGATTTCTGATCATAAGACCCTCCTATGTAATTAAGTTTTAGATATTATATCATAGCTTCATATCGCTGCATAGAGGATGTAAGAAATAATTATGTAAAATGTTACCCAAACGCCTGCCGTCCATACAGTTCTGCCGGAACAAGTGCTTTACGGCAGGCAGCATACACCTTCCCGCTTCTCTTCAGACAGAAATTCCAAGTGGTAATCAGAAAGCAATAATGATATAATAGCATAGCGGAAAAATTCCTGCTTTGCGCATGGTTTTTCCGCATTGACAGGCCTGTTCCGGCCTTATCTATTTTTTCAGCTTAGAGGAGGACTACATAATGGATCGCATTCAATTAAAAACGGATGCCAAGCTTTCTATGAGAATGGCCAATCCACATCCGGTACTCGTCACCCTGATTTATTGGATCATCATTTTTGCCGTATATATGGTGGTCTCTCTATTTTCCAGCTTTTTAAGCGTTTTTTCCGCCCTTTTCTCCGATTCTGCCGTGGGCGGGCTTTATGCATTCGGTTTATTCTTTCCCTTGCTGCTCATTTCTTTGATCTTTTCCGCTGTGTTTTCTCTGCTGCAGATAGGATATACCGGCTATACGCTGCGTGTTATTAACCGGCAGCCGGCTGGCATCAGCGATCTGTTCGCCTATGCCAGATTCTTTCTAAAAGCCTGGGGACTTTGCATCATGATCGGAATTTTCGTATTCCTGTGGTCCCTTCTTTTCGTGATTCCCGGCATCGTGGCCTCCTATCGTTATTGTCAGGCCGCCTACATTCTCGCCGAAAATCCCGAAAAAGGCATTATGGAATGCATCAATGAAAGCAAGGCCATGATGTTCGGCCACAAAATGGATCGGTTCATTCTGGATCTTTCTTTCATTCCCTGGTATCTGCTCTCAAGCATTACCTGCGGCATCGCCTCCATTTATGTCACCCCCTATCAAAGCCTTACCAACGCAGCTTATTATAACAGCCTGAAATATGGAAACAACTGGTATGGAGGATATCAGCAGAGCTTTGATGGGAACTATCAGCAGAATGGCTACCAGCAGGGCTTTAACGGCAACTATCAGCAGAATGGCTACCAGCAGGGCTTTAACGGCAGCTATCAGCAAGGGTTTGGCGGAAGTCAACCCAATGGAGATCAGCCAAACAGCTACCAGCAAGATTTTAACGGCAGCAGTCAGCAGTCAAACGGCAGCCAGCAGGAACCTGACAACAGCCAGCAGGTAAATCGTGATTCTCAGGATTCTGATATTATCGGGTAGCTGGACATTCCCTTGACGGATGCTTCCCGATCAAACCAAGAAATTGTTTCAGATAATGAAAAGGGGCAGGACTGCTCTTCTCCTGCCCTCATAACTGCTTCGGAGCATGCGCTTTCGCACAGGAAAGCGCATGCTCCGTTTTTCATAATCAGGCGTTTGTCCGGATCAGTGATGGAACAGTCTGATGCCAGTAAACACCATTGCCATATCATATCTGTTGCAGGCGTCAATTACCGCCTCGTCGCGAACAGAACCGCCGGGCTGAACGATATATTTCACGCCGCTTCTGTGCGCCCGGTCTATATTGTCATAGAAGGGGAAGAACGCGTCAGAACCAAGGGTTACCCCATCCAGTTTCTCCAGCCATTCCTTTCTCTCTTCCCGCGTAAACACATCCGGCTTCACACGGAAGGTCTTCTCCCAGATTCCATCCGCCAGCACATCCATATAGTCATCGCTCATATAGACGTCTATGGCATTATCTCTGTCCGCACGGCCAAGCCCCTCCACAAACTGAAGGGAAAGGACCTTAGGAGACTGGCGCAGGAACCAATTATCCGCCTTGCTCCCTGCCAGGCGGGTGCAGTGGATTCTGGACTGCTGCCCAGCGCCTATACCGATCGCCTGTCCATCCTTCACATAGCATACGGAATTGGACTGCGTATATTTTAAAGTAATCAGCGCGACCTTCATATCCCGAATCGCTTCCGCAGGAATATCCTTCCGGTTGGTCACAATGTTGGAAAGCAGATTTTCATCCGCGATCAGCTCATTGCGCCCCTGCTCGAAGGTGATGCCATATACCTGCTTTTTCTCCAAAGGAGCCGGACAATAGGATTCATCGATCTGAATGATGTTGTAATTTCCCTTTTTCTTCTGCCCAAGCAGTTCCAGCGCTTCCTGTGTATAACCGGGAGCGATAACGCCGTCGGATACTTCCCGCTTGATCAGTCTGGCCGTATCCGCATCGCAGATATCGGACAACGCAATAAAGTCTCCAAAAGAGGACATCCGATCCGCTCCTCTGGCCCTGGCATATGCGCAGGCCAACGGAGACAATTCTCCCAAATCATCCACCCAGTAAATCTTTGCCAGTGTATCCGTCAGCGGAAGGCCCACCGCCGCCCCCGCAGGGGAAACATGCTTAAAAGAAGTCGCAGCCGGAAGCCCTGTGGCCTCTTTCAGTTCTTTTACCAGCTGCCAGCCGTTCAGGGCATCCAGGAAGTTAATATAACCGGGTTTGCCGCCCAGCACCTTGACCGGGAGATCACTTCCGTCCTCCATGTAGATGCGGGAAGGCTTCTGGTTTGGATTGCATCCGTATTTCAGCTGAATTTCGTTCATTTTTTTCTCCTCTTTCTGGTTATTTACTGATTCTTGTTGATAATGCGGCTCTCATAGCTTCCGTCTTCGAGATCAATATAGCGCACGAAAAGGGAAACCTTGTTTTCTTCATTCAGGCTGTTCCACAGAAGGTTGGCGAATTCATCGATATCCCCTCCCACTTCCACCAGCTTCGGCTCTCCTTCAAAGCTGGGAAGAGGGTTCCCGTCATGCATATAGGTATGGATGAATCTTCCTGTGCCGGCCGCCGGATTCTCGTACGCAAACGTATATCGGCTGCAGGAGTCCGGACATCCATTATCGCTCTTCAGAATGGACATTGCAAAGTTATAGCTTCCCTTTTCGATATGCATGATTCCGGAAATCCGGGGCGTATAATTGGGGCCGTCCGGCTCGAAGGTACGGCTGCGCAGGGACTGTTCAAAGGTCATCTGCTTGTCCATACCC
>OLQH01002430.1_pt1 | contig 10740 bp, 12 predicted proteins | sample 1672671 | NCBI WGS metagenome assembly OLQH01 (sample SAMEA3136712, study PRJEB25190) | human gut metagenome
TGCAATTCCAGGAAATGCCGTCTGGCGGGCGCATGAGAACCGCCCTGTACAGTGGTCTGGTTCCCAGACGGTTGTATTTTTTGGGGATTCCATTTCGGGGGCTTTACACAACAAAAGCAGCGGAGAAAGGCCGAAAACCATTCTCCGCTGCTTTTTCTTTATACAGGTTCGGCCCTCCGCAGGACGGCGGGCGCTTATTGCACAGTAATCCTACAGGCACACTCCTTTGCGCCGCGTAGGATCGTGCCGCACAGGGTCACTTCAAAGCGCTTTTCCGGCCAGAGCGTCCGCAAAACGTATAGAACGCTTTGCCTGGAGCACTCGCACAGCCGCGGCGACCGCACATATCCCTCTGTAACAAGCGGGCAAGAGCATTGCGCAAAGGCAAGGAGGTAGACCGTATCCGGTTCCATCACTTCGCCCCGCAAGCCAGGGGTGTCGTTGACTGCCTCAAAAAAGCGGTCGAGGTTGCCTTCCGCCGTCCGGTAGAGCGACTGATAAAACGCCAACGTGCCCTGCTGTACGCAATTTTTCCCGCATTCGTGAAACAGCGCTTCCTGTTGGGATGTTCCCAACGCGGCGACGCCTTGTTCGAATCCCTGAAACCAGTAGCGGATCTTGTCATCCATACAATTCCCTCCATGTTCCTCTCGCCTTTTGGCGCTGTCTTCCCACCGTATGATAACATAAATCTTGCACGGGCGCTATATTGAATGGGCGCATGGCAGGCATGTTCCCTTTTAAAAGCAAAGACGCCGGATTCTCCCAAACGGAAAATCGGCGTCTTTGCCTATTAAAAAGAGGATTTCTTATCCGTTGCCTTCTTGGAGCGCCACTGGGACGGACGGCTCCGGCACCTCCTGCCCGGAGGTGCGCAGAGCGCGCGACGCGTTCAGGATAGCCAGCACGGAGACGCCGACGTCTGCGAACACGGCCTCCCACATGTTGGCCATGCCGAAGGCGCCCAAGGCCAAAAACAGCAGCTTAATGCCCAGCGCAAATACGATGTTCTGCCGCACAATGCGCAGCGTTTTGCGGGAAATCCGGACCGCCACCGCCAATTTGGACGGCTTGTCGTCCATCAGTACGATGTCCGCAGCCTCGATCGCCGCATCGGAACCGAGTCCGCCCATGGCGATGCCGATATCCGCGCGGGAAAGCACCGGCGCATCGTTGATGCCATCGCCCACGAAGGCGAGCTTCCCCTTGCCGCTGGTATTCTTCAGGAGGCGTTCCACCTGATCGACCTTATCGCCCGGCAAGAGCTCCGCATGCACCTCATCGATGCCGATCTCCCTTGCCACAGCCTCGCCGGCCGCCTTGACGTCGCCGGTGAGCATCACGGTCTTTTTGACCCCCTCGCGCTTGAGCGCTTCAATGGCCGCAGCTGCATCCGGCTTGACCGCGTCCGAGATCACAATATGGCCTGCATATTCGCCGTCAACCGCCACATGCACCACCGTGCCGGTGCGGTGGCAGTTGCGCCAGCTCGCCCCAATCCGATCCATCCATTTGCCGTTTCCGGCATATACATCATGCCCATCGACCTTCGCGCGCACGCCGTAGCCGGAAATCTCCTCCACGTCGGTCACGCGGGAGGCGTCCACTGGCTTCTGGTACGCCTCGCGCAAGGAACGGGAAATCGGATGCTCGGAATAGCTCTCCGCCATCGCGGCAAGCTCCAAAAGCTCGCCTTTGCTGATGCGGTCCGGGTGTACGGCCGTGACCTGGAAGGTCCCCTTTGTCAGGGTACCGGTCTTGTCAAACACCACCGTCTCGGTCTTGGCCAACGCCTCCAAATAGTTGCTGCCCTTGACCAGAATGCCCTGCTTGGAGGCCCCGCCGATCCCGCCGAAAAAGCTGAGCGGCACCGAGATGACCAGCGCGCACGGGCAAGAAATCACCAGGAAGATCAATGCGCGTTGCAGCCAATCGCTCCAATCGCCCCCGAAGAGCAGCGGCGGTAGCACGGCCAGCAGCGCAGCCGCGATCACGACGACCGGGGTGTAGTACCGCGCAAAGCGCGTGATAAAGTTCTCCGCGCGCGCCTTTTTGCTGCTCGAATTCTCCACCAGGTCGAGGATCTTCGCCACTGTGGATTCGCCGAACACCTTTGTCACGCGCACCTTGAGCAGGCCGCTCTGATTGATGCAGCCGCTGACCACATCGTCCCCGGGGTTCACATCGCGCGGCAGCGATTCGCCGGTGAGCGCCGCCGTATCCACGGCGGAGCTGCCCTCCAACACCACGCCGTCCAGCGGGATCTTTTCGCCCGCCTTGATGACGATCGTATCGCCGACCGCCACATCCTCCGGGTCCACCTGGACCAGCTTCCCATCCTGCTCAATGTTGGCATAGTCCGGGCGGATATCCATCAAAGCAGCGATCGACTGGCGCGAACGCCCCACGGCATAGCTCTGGAACAGCTCGCCCACCTGATAGAAGAGCATTACGGCAACGCCCTCCGGGTATTCCCCAAGGGCAAAGGCGCCCACGGTGGCGATCGCCATCAGGAAGTTTTCGTCGAACACCTGGCCATGCGCAATGTTGCGGATGGCCTTCCAAAGCACATCCCAGCCGATGACAGCGTACGGGATGAGGAATAGAACCAATTTCACGATTCCGCCCACCGGAATGAGTGCCGCGGCCACCAAAAGGACCGCGCTGAGGATAATGCGAACCAGGGTCTTTTTCTGTTTCTTGCTCATAGAAATCCCTCCTGCATCAAAAATGAAGTGATTTCGCCGACCGAGTTGCGAAAAAGGGACGCACACTTAGAGGTTGATGACGCAATCCGGCTCCACGCGTTTGCAGACCTTGACGACTTCCTGCATGATGGCGTCAAAACGGGCGTCGTCGGCATCCACCATCATCTTCTGCGTCAAAAAGCTGACGTTCGCATCGTTGACGCCGTCGATCTTTTTGATGGCGTCCTCCATCTTGCGGGCACAGTTTGCACAATCAAGGTCCGTCAATTGAAAGCGCTTTTTCATGGAAAAATCCTCCTTAAAAGTTGTTATTCTGCCACGTGCTCCATGCCCTGGTCGATGATCGTCCGGACATGGCCGTCCGCCAGGGAATAGAAGACCGTCTTCCCCTCCCGGCGGTATTTCACCAGCTTACTCTGCTTGAGCGCGCGCAGCTGATGGGAAATGGCGGACTGCGTCATATTCAGCAGCTGTGCAATGTCGCAGACGCACATCTCCGATTCAAACAAAACGTACAGGATCTTAATGCGGGTGGAGTCGCCGAAGATTTTGAACAGTTCGGCCAGATCATACAGGATCTCGTCGTCCGGCATATCCCGTGTGACCTTCTCCACAATGTCCTCGTGCGCATGGATAAATTCACAGCGCTCCACACCGTTTTGGTCTGTCATGTTATCACACTCTTTCATATGAGCTGTTGTTCATATATTATTATATACAAGTACTTTGAAAAGTCAACCCTGTTCTTATGGGCCTGCAAAAAAAACTTGCCGCCCATTTGCATAGGCAGCAAGTTGTTCAGTAGAATCTTCTTTTTTGGGCTTTTCTACAGCTTCTGTGTTGCCCGGCCTGTAAACCGCTGATAAAGCAAAAAACAACGGCAACCAAAAACAATCCGACGCTGATGTACTGCGAGGTGGATAGGCCAAACCAGATGCCGCGGTAAGTATCCCCCCGGCCAAATTCAAAAACAAACCGGCCAACCGAATAGCAGAGGAGATACAGGACGAGCCGCTTCCCCTGGAATTTTCCTTTCTTTTGTAAGGTCCACAGCAGGAAAAACAGCGCCAAATTGAACGCCGCCTCTACTAGCTGGATGGGGAACCGGCTCACCCCGTTGGCCTGCTCGATCAGGTTGTGCGTATAGGTAAACCCAAAGCTGCAAGGGACGCCATAGCAGCAGCCCCCTAAAAAGCAACCAATCCGTCCAAAAAAATGGAACAGCGGGATGGCCGGGGCCAAGAGGTCAGCCCACTCGGGCAGCGCAAACCCCTTTTTCCGGACATACAGTGCGCCGGCAAAGATCCCCCCCAGCAGCCCGCCATAGAAGACCGAACCGCCAAACAAGATATAAGCGTTCTCAAAAAATGCCTTTGGGGAATCGCTGGCTAGCAAATTTGGGGCGGACCCTGGCGCGCTCAGCACATTGACCAACCCATACAGCAGATGCCCACCCAGCAATACCCCAACCGCAGACACCAGCAACACCATAATCATATCATTTTCATCCAGGCCCTTTTTCCGCGCCTGGCGGCAGGCATAAATCCCCGCTGTGAAAATGCCCACGAGCGCTAAGACGGGATAAATCCCGAAGGTCTTTCCAAAAAGTTCAAATGTAGGAATCAAGGCAATCTCTCCAAAAAAAGATGCAAGCATCGCAAGAATGCAATGCTTGCATTTTCTGTTTTAAATGTCGGTTATCCCAGTGCGCCCGCTGCGCCTGCTGCGCCAACCACACCCAGCGCGCAAATGACACAGATCACACCCAACGCGCCAAATACGGTTCCGATGATGCCCAGCACCAAGCCAGCCGTAGCAAGGCCCGTCTCTCCCGGCAAGGCCGTCTTACGCGCTTTTACGCCAAAGACAATGCCAAGGATCGCCAGAATAAACGTCACATAGCATACAATCGGGATGAAGGAACCAATGATTCCCAAAATACCGCAAACTAGAGCCGCAATGGATAAACCTTTTGAATTATTATTTATAATTCTCCCTCCTTGAGCTGTATTCTACACGATTTGCTTTTTCTGTCAAGGAGATTCAATTATTTTCACCTCAACTCAGGAAAATTTTTATGCAATTTCCCAGCCTCTATTGGAAGCCTTCGCCTTCCTCCGGCAGGATTCCCACCAGCCGCAGCAGGTGCTGCGCGTTGGTGGTCCGGCAGCGCCCGGGCCGGATTCGGTAGTCAAACCGGATCTCCCGGCCGGAATAGTGCTCGGTAAAGTGGTAATTCACCGCGGGCGTGCGGGGATCGTTCTCCAAATCGCACAGCTCAAAGTCGTGGGTCGTCACCAGGGTCAGGACGTTCGGCCGCGCCAGCCTGCGGATGGTCTCCCTCGCGCCGATGATGCGGTCCCGCGAATTGGTGCCCCGGTAGATTTCGTCGATCAAGGCGATCATGGGCGCGTCGGATTGGCTGCGGTCGATGATCGTTTTGACGCGGAGCAGCTCCGCATAGAAACTGGAAATCCCCTCGCTGACGCTGTCCTCCACGCGGATGGACGTACACACCGCCATCGGCGAAGCACAAAAGCGCTTTGCCGCCACCGCTCCCCCGGCAAAGGCCAGGATCAGATTGGTCCCAACGGTGCGCAGGAAGGTCGTCTTTCCGGACATGTTCGACCCGGTGATGATGCAGGTCCGCTGCCGCAGGGAAAAATCGTTGCCGGCCGCCCGCTCCTCGGGGATCAACGGATGGCGCAGGTCCTGCGCATCCAGAAAGGGCTGCGCGGCGTCCCGCAATTCCGGAAACGTATGGACCGCTTTCACCTGGGACAGCACCCCCAGGCTGAGGAGCGCTTCCACCTCCCCAAGCGCCTCCAACCATCCCTGGATGTAGGGGCCGTAGGCCTCCTTCCAGGCATATAGCCGTTTGGCGCAGTGAAAGTCATAGAGGAACAGCGCATTGTAGAGAAGCAGCGCCAGGCCGTTGTGCCGCGCGGCGATCGAGCCGGAAATCTGCTCCAGCTCTTTGAGCGCCTGCTGCGCCCCGCCGTTTTGCTGTAGGCGGTCCTGCAAATCCCGCAAATAGCCGCTTTTAAAGGTCTCCTGCGCAAAACGGGCGGCCAGTTTCCGGTAGGGCAAAACCATCTTATGGAACCGGTACACCGGCCCGAACTGCTGGTTATGCCCTTTTAAGCACAGGAGGGCCGTCCCCAGCTGCACCAGCGCCAGGCAACTGAAGCCGATTTGCCCAATCTGCGGATAGAATCCCAGCAGGGCGGAAAACAGGCACAGCAATGTCAAAACGGGAAGGACCCAAAGCAAAAGCCCCCGGAAAACAGGCCGCCGCCCTTCCGTATGGAGGAAGCGGTCCCAAACGTCGCTGGTGGTCCCCTTTTTAGCGTCCCGTTCCGGCAGCGCGAACGCTTGATATTCCGCGGAGAAATGTTGCTTCTCCGCCAATTCTTCCACCGCTTCCCGGCGGCTGTTCCATTCCGGCAGGCTGCCGCACCCGCGCTTGAGCCAATCCGCCAGGCAGTCCCGGCCAAACGGCGTGCTCGCGGCGCAGATGTATTGATACAGGGAATCCTTGCCAAAGAGGTCGAGGTCCCGCCCCGGCGGGTAATCCTCCGACAAGTAGGCGGCGCCGTCCACCGGGGAATCCTTCCAACCGTCGCCGCTGCGGTCGAGGTACGCTTTTGCGACGTCCCGCAGGGCGGTATGGTGCGTTTGCCGCTCCACAATGCGGCTGTGCCGGCCGATCAACCACACAAATGCAAGCAATGCCAGCGCACCGGCGCCATAAAACAGCGGCTGGTTCTGCACATCCCCGGCGACGCACGCCCCAATGATACAGAGCATGGCCACGCCCCGGAGAAACGAACAGCGGTTATACTCTTTCCGGTCCTGTTCCAGCGCCGCTGTACAGTCCTGGGAAAGCTCCTGATAAAAATCCAAAGGTTTCTTTTCCATAGGCGCACCTATTTCCGCGGTTGGCCGGGTTCGTCCCCGCCCGTCTTCTCCTCGATGCGGTAGCGGGGCCTCGCCTTGACTTCACTATAAATTTTTCCGACATAGCCGCCCACCACGCCGATGCACAGCAGCTGGATGCCCCCCAGCAGCCAGATGGAGGAGACGGTCGCGGTCCACCCCGCCACGGCATTCCCCGTAAAATAGGAGATCAGGGCGTAGATCAATCCGCCGACGCTCAGCACACTGACCAGGATGCCCAAATTGGAGATGATTTTGAGCGGCTTGACGCTGAACGACGTGATGCCGTCCAGCGCAAAGGAGATCATCTTTTTCAGCGGGTATTTCGATTCGCCGGCAAACCGCTCATGCCGGTCGTAATAGACGTAGTCGCTGCGGTATCCGATCAGCGGGACGATGCCCCGCAGGAAAAGATTGACCTCGCGGTATTCGGAAAGCGCGTCGAGCGCCCGTTGGCTCATCAGGCGGTAGTCCGCATGGTTATAGACCGTCTCCACCCCCAGGATGCGCATGACTTTATAAAAGCCCTGGGCGGTTGTGCGCTTGAAGAAGGTATCGGTCTCGCGCTTTTTCCGCACGCCGTAGACCACATCGCATCCCTCCAGGAATTTCTGCACAAACTCGTCCAGCACTTCGATGTCGTCCTGCAGATCCGCGTCCAGGCTGATGGCACAGTCCGCGCGGTCCTTCGCCTCCATCAGCCCGGCCAGCAGCGCATTCTGATGGCCGCGGTTGTGCGCCAGTTTCAGCCCCGTGACCAGCGGGTTCTGGGCGCTGAAGGCGGAGATGAGCTCCCAGGTGCGGTCTTTGCTCCCGTCGTCCACGAACAGCATGCGGCTCTTTTCCCCTGCCAGGCCCGCCTGCTGCATCTGTTGCAGCTTTGCCGTCAGGCGTTTGACGGTCTCCGGGAGCACCTCCTCTTCATTGTAGCAGGGCACCACCAGATAGACCGTCGGGATATGCGTCTTTGGATTCTCATGCATGGCTTATTTCTCCTCCTTTCGCCCAGACGCCCCGGCCAGCGAAAAGATCAAGCCAAGGGTCGCAATAATCACGCCGATGGCGGGGGAGCCGGGGATGGCAAGAATGAGGGCAATCCCAAATAGAATGGTGGAAATGCCCAACAGCAACAAACGGATCTGGTTCATCCGACATCCTCTCCTTTTTCGACCGAAGGTTCTTTCACCCGGAACGTGCGGCGCTTGGGCGGGTGTGCGCGGTCGTACCGGCGCGTGACCAGCCAGTATACGCCCAGCAGCAGGAATGCCCCCACCGTCACGCCGGCCCCCAATTTGAGGCCCGGCGTCTCATAGTCAAACCGGATGGTGCTTTCGCCCGCAGGCACGCGCACCGCCATAAAGCCGACGTTCACCTGCTCGATCTGCGCCGGTTCGCCGTTGACGGTGGCGCTCCATCCGCTCTCATACGGGACGCTGAAAAAGACCAGCCGGTCCTTATCCGCTTGGATCGTTGCGGTAAAGCCGCTGTTGTCCCGTTCAAAGCTGGAGCAGGACATGCTGCGGCGCGCCAGGCAGTCGGCAAAATAGCCGGATTCCGTGTAAGAGACCGAATTGAGGCCCTCAAAATGGTTCAGGATGTCCCCATAGCGCAGGGCCTGCTTGTCGTCCAGTACCATGGTCTTGAGGAGCAGCAAATTGCGGTCGTCCTCGGGCACCTGGTCGTATTCCTCGCGGGTGATGTAACTGTCGTAGCAGAAACCCACGGGGATGAAATACTGGTTTTCCCAGATATCAAAGCCGTTGCGCGTACCGACATACTCCCAACCGGGCATCTGCGGTTCCCCGTCCTGCTCGAATGTACCGCCGCTCGTGGTGGGGTCCAGCAGCCAGCGGCAGGAAGTCAGCCCGCGCAGGCCGTAATATTTGACGTCCGGGCGGGTCGCCACGTCGCGTTGGATGCCGATCGTGGGATAAAATTCCATCACCGAGCCGGGCACAATGCTGTGGAACGCCTGGATGGTGGGCATCTGGAAAAACATCGCCTGGTTGTCCATGCCGTCATACACGTCGATCCGGCAATCGCTCGTGTCAATCCCCAGGTCTTTCCCGCCGTTGAGCGAATAGGGGATCATATGGATGTGGTTGTCGCTGCTCTGCGTCTTGCCGAGCGTGATAAAATACAGGGAATACACCACCGTGATGACCGCCACGCCGCACATGCAGTACCGCACAAAGCGCTTTGTCCGCTCCCCGTTGAACCGCCGCGGGAAGAAGAACCGTCCCCTCCGCTTGGAGAGCTCCTGCCGGAGCCGGCGCAGCGGGTAGTCCTTCATTAAAAAGGTGAGCAGCAGCAGGCTGAGCAGGGCGATCGCCACATACGCCCAAAAGCGCGAGGGATACGCTTCCAGACCGATGGAGACGGTCTCCCCGTCGCCATTGGCGCCTGTCTGGACCATCAGGCCGATTGGAAGCGCGATGCCCAAGGTAAAACCGAGCGTCCATTTGATCGCCCGCTTCCAGTCGGCGCGCGGATTTTCCAGCGCGGTCACGGTCGCCAGCGACATCATCAGGGTGAGCATGTAGAACCAGCGGGCATAGTAACCGGAATTAAACATCTGGAAGGCGGAATTCAAAACCGGCACAAACGCCATCAAGAACAGGATGGGCAGCAGGGTTTTGACCCAGCTTTTGCGCCGCGCCTGCATGGTGGCGAACACGCCTGTCATGCTGAACAGCGGCAGCCACGCGCCCAGGGACGCCCATTTTGCCTCGGAATCCGGGGTAAAATTGGGGCGCGCCGGGATGTCCGGCGGGAAGAAAAAGCACTCCAGGATGTGCACATACCGCTGGTTCCAGCTATAGAGCAGCGCGCTCCACCCGTTCGGCGGGTTGTCGATGCGCGGGTTCTGGATCACGCAGAGCACCGTCGGGATCAGCAGCACGCAGGAACACAGCAGGCCAAGCACCGCTTCACAGGCCAGCAGCGCGAAATCCCGTAGGCCAATGCGCCAATCCTTGACGGCCAGCCGCAGGAAAAAGTAAATCACACAGAATACTACCTGTCCCACGAAGAAATAATAGTTCATAAAACAGCTGGCAAAAACCAGCAAAGCGAACACGCCGCGCTGTTTGGTGGCCATGTATTCATCCAGCGACCACAGGAGCAGCGGGAAAACGATGATGGCCTCGTGAAAGTGGTTGAAGAAGATATTGTACACCGAAAAGCCGGAGAACGCATAGAGCAGCCCGCCCAGGACCGCATAGTCCGGCGTACGGACATAGCGCTTTAAGTAGATAAATCCCGTCAAAGACGCGCAGCCAAATTTCAAGATCAACAGCGGCCCCATCAGGTATGGTACCGCCTCGCTGGGAAACGGGAGCGTCAGCCAGAAGAACGGGCTTCCCAGCAGATAGAAGGTATAGGAACCGATAAAATTCGCGCCGAGATCGGTGGTCCAGCTCCAGCCAATGTTGCCGCTGCGGATGGCGTCGTGGCACATCTGGTAGAACGGCACCTGCTGCACATTGAAATCGCCATAGAACAAAAAATAGCCGTTATCCCAAATGATGAAGGGCAAAAAGAACACAAGGGCAATGCCGATCCCATAAAGGAACGCCCTCCAATAATTGCTGGAAGCTTTTTCCGGAAAACGCAGCCGCGTCACAGAATCACCTGACTTTCGTTATCTTTTTCGTTGTTTCGTCATTTACCGTGGTATTTTTTCCCGCAAGATGCTATTATTATAATGCGTATGGGGCAAAGCCACAAGCCTGGAAACCGGCCCATGGACCGGAAAAGTGGATGAAGCGTGGACTCCGGCCGATCTTTGTGGGAAACGCGCCGCCGTGGTTTATCGAACAGGAAGCGTTCTGCCTGCCAATTCCATCCATAAAAAACCAGACCTATTATACTATAGCACAGCCCCATGGAAAACAAGCAAAAAAATGGGCGAGCCCGCCAGAGCCACAAAAAGAGGCCAACGCGCACGGCGGTCTGGCTGGCCGCCTATCATCTGATTCTTATAGAAAAACATTTGACCGGCGCGGCTTTTTTCAATTCTTCCAATTTCTGACTATTTTTGGGAAGGATCTGAAAGATTCTGCGCCCTTCAGTGGTATTGGAGGTATAGAGG
>OLQH01002433.1_pt1 | contig 10724 bp, 9 predicted proteins | sample 1672671 | NCBI WGS metagenome assembly OLQH01 (sample SAMEA3136712, study PRJEB25190) | human gut metagenome
ACGTCTCATCAAGGAGCGTCTCCAGCAGCTGAATCTTTTTCTTTGCTTTGGCACTGTCAGGCGCTGTTTCCTCCTGCCGGGCCTCTTTTGCACTGATATAATTGGTTACTCCAAGATAACCTCCAAGTCCTACCACAGCTGCCAGAAGGACTCCCAAAAGGAACCCCTTTAAAAATTTATAATCTTTCATACATAGCTCCTTTAAACACCGGAAGGCTTCAGAGGGAGAATCCCCTGAAGCCTTTCTGAATCATATTATTATACCCGCAGATGCTTTCTGATGACAACTGCGCTGCCCAGCAGACCGATTCCAACACCCAGCCCTAATCCTACAGGCAGAAGGATATGGAAAATTGTCTGTACAGTCAGGAAACTGCCCATGGCTGTAAAAACATGGAATCTGTCCTGGATATACTTTATCAGCTGATTATAGCAAACATACACCAGTCCCAGAGGAAGACCTGCGCCTACCAGACCTATAAGAATTCCCTCAATGACGAAAGGTGCACGCACAAAAAAGTTGGTGGCTCCTATCAGTTTCATGATACCAATCTCTTCCCTCCGGATAGAGATACCCATGGCTATGGTATTGCTGATAAGGAAAAATGCAACCGCAAACAGAATAATTATGATACCAATGGAGGTATAACCTACCACTCTGTTCAAACTCGTCAGTGTGGTACTGGCGTTTTTGGAGTGATTTACCTCCCTCACCCCGTCCAGACCTTCGATATAGGCAACCAGTTCTGTCTGGTCCTCGATTTTATCTAAATATACTTCGTAGTTGGAGGAATTCGCCAGCGGATTGTCATCCTTAAATCCTGCAGCGGCCTGATCGTCACCGTCAAAATACTGCGTAATAAAGGACTCCCAGGCTTCCTCCGCAGATACGTATTTGACTTCCTTTACGCCCTTCTGCTTTTTAATCTCCTGGCCAATCTTGTCAATCTGTTCCTGTTTGGCACCCTCTTCAAAAAATACGGTAATTCCAACTCCTTCCTCCACTTCCCGAAGCATGGAGTTGAAGTTCATGACAATTGCCAGAAAGAGTCCGAATAAGAAAATGCAGGCAGCCATAGTTGCCACAGAAGCCAGCGAAAATCTCAGGTTTCTAAAGATGTTCTTCACACCCTGTTTCAGTGTGTATCCTATGGTACTAATTCGCATAATGATATTCACCTTCTTGTTCGTCGCTTACAATGACGCCTTTCTTCATAGTAATTACCCGTTTTTTCATGGCATTTACTATCTCTCTGTTATGTGTAACGACAAGAACTGTGGTTCCTCTTTCGTTTATTTCCTCCAAAAGCTTCATAATCTCAAAGGAAGTCTTCGGATCCAAATTACCTGTGGGCTCATCCGCCAGCAGGATCGCAGGACGGTTTACCAGCGCCCTTGCAAGGGCAACCCTCTGCTGTTCACCACCTGACAGCTCCTTCGGAAAAGATTTGTACTTTTCCGCTAGACCTACCATGGTAAGCACCTCAGGCACTCTTTTTTTAATCACACGGGTAGGCTTTTCTATTACCCGCTGGGCAAATGCCACATTCTCATATACATTTCTATCTTTTAATAAACGGAAGTCCTGAAAAACAACCCCCACCCCACGGCGGTATTTGGCTATCTTTCTTCTCTTTAGCTTATTGAGATTCTGTTGGTTTACTGTAATGACTCCCGAAGTAGGATCCAGCTCTTTTAAAAGCAGCTTGATCAACGTGGACTTCCCGGATCCACTGTTTCCTACAACGAAAACAAATTCACCCTTATCTACGTGCAAGTCTACGTTATTCACGGCCGGCTGGCCTTTCGCATAGGACTTGCTAACGCCCTTTAAATCAATCATATTATCCTCCTAAGTGTTCCTGCGCATCCGAAAACCTAGTAGTCCAGAGTCTCCATATACTTCATATAACGCACTACCATAAGTGCAATCTTGAAAGTGATGGCATCCTCAAATACCCTAAGGTCCAGCCCGGTGCTCTTCTGCAGTTTATCCAGGCGGTATACCAGTGTATTTCTGTGGATATATAACTGTCTGGAAGTCTCGGATACATTTAAGCTGTTCTCAAAGAACTTATTGATGGTGGTTAATGTCTCTTCGTCAAAGTCATCTGGTGATTTCCCATCAAAGATCTCTTTTATGAACATTTTACAAAGTGGTATGGGAAGCTGGTAGATTAACCGGCCGATTCCCAGAGAACTGTATGCAATTACTTCTTTGTCGCCAAAGAAAATCTTACCTACATCCAGAGCCATCCTTGCCTCTTTGTAAGAACGGGATACCTCCTTTAATTCCTTAACAATGGTACCGTAGGCAATGTGGGTTTTGCCGTCCTTCTCAATGCCAAGAGCAGTTAAGATCGTATTTGCAACTTTGTCCGCCTCGTCGTAGCCGTCGGTGGGACTCAGTTCTTTTACAATGATGATACTCTTCTCGTCTACGGCAGTTACGAAATCTCCGTTCTTGCCGCCCAACACATTCTTGATCCCCTCCAGGGAACCGTATTCTTTATCCTGATTGGATTCCAGGATAAATACTACACGACGGACATCAATGTCGATATGTAACTTCTTTGCCCGGTTGTAGATATCCACTAAAAGCAGGTTATCCAGCAAGAGGTTTTTGATAAAGTTATCCTTATTAAATCTCTCTTTGTAGGCAACCAGAAGATTCTGGATCTGGAAAACAACGAGTTTTCCCACCATAAATACATCCTGGCTGTCACCGTCCACGATTAAGACGTACTCCAGCTGATGATCGTCATATATTTTAAACAACTGATATCCTTTGATAATCTGACTATCGGCCTGAGAATTAATAAAATCTACGACTTCGTCCTCTGAGCATACAGTGTCTGCAAATGTCGTAGCCAAAGCTTTACCTTCAGTATCCGTTACACAAAATTCTGTTCTTGAGATGTTCTTTAATCCGTCTAATGTGTTTTGCAGTACTTGATTTGATATCATCTTTTTCCCTCTTTCCATTATATAATGTATTGCCAGCCTTGCTTTTTCCCATAAAAAACAAAAAACCCTACTCTATATAATAATATAAAATCCCGAAAAAAGAAAGTAAAAATGCGAAATATTGAGTAATTCACCAAAAAAACACATTTTATTTCTTTTGTTCCTGCTGGATAAATCCTTCCCCCAGCACCTCCCGGGCATCGCACACAATAACAAAGGCCTTTTCATCTATCCTGGCCACAAGCTCTTTTAACGGCACAATTTCTTTTTTGGAGACAACACAGAAAAGCATCTGCTTTTTTGCTTTTGAGTACATACCCTTCGCGGATATCCCTGTCACCCCGCGCTCAATGCTCTCCATAATCTCCCTTGCCACCGAATCATAGGAATCCGTGATGATAAAAGCTATTTTAGAGTAATGCAGGCCCTCCAGCAATCCATCCGTAATTTTTGCGGTAACAAATATAGCAATCATGGCGTAGAGTGCCAGGTTCAGTCCGAATACCCAGGCTCCCATAAACACGATGAGACCGTCTACAAACATCATAATTTGAGCGATGGAATAATGGCGCAGCTTTCTCTGAATCAGGGCGGAAACCATATCGGTGCCTCCGGTGGTGCCCTGTCCCAGAAAGACAAAGCCAATTCCCACCCCCATAATTACACCTCCGAAGAGAGCGGCCAAAACCAAATCATCGGAAATCAAATGAAAGGCAGGCAAAATATAGAGCCACACAGATAAGCTGACCGTTCCCCAAAGGGATTTGGCAAGAAGGGGCAGGCCCATAATCTTGATTCCAATGAAAAACAGAGGTACATTTAATATGGCATTGGTAAGCCATAATGGAATGCCCCCTGTCACGATAGGTTCTGTAACAGTCTTGATAACAATGGCTAAACCACTGAAACCGCCTGTTACAAGCTTCATGGGGTCATAAATGGAATTGATTGCCAGCGCCATCAATGCTGTACCTACTGTAATAAAAACATAGTTCTTTACCTTTGATTTCCCATGCTGCAGGAACATGATTCAGTTATTCTCCTTTTTCACTATTATACCGGGCAACCATTTTTTTAAAGGTGCTCTTCTCTAATAGTTTGCTCAGCCAGTTCGATTTTAAACCTGATTCTGTCTGAAGATTTGCGTGGCTTCCCAGACTCATCCAGATTCTGGCATTTACCTTTTTGCGGTTCTCCACAGCAAACCGCTCCATGGACAGGCTCTGGGAACAGGTGAGAATCACCTCGGGAGATACACTGTTGATCTCATTAATCACCCGGTCTTCCCCGTCGGCGGTCTCCCCGCAGAGAAAGTCTGAAGCTGCAATCTTTAATCCCTCGTAAGTTTCTTCCAGATGCTTTTTCAGGACATCGGCCTCTTCCTTAGTCTCTCCGAGTACAAAAACCGTATTCCCGTAATTGATTACATACATGAAGAAAGCCCCCAGGAATTCATGATTCGTCACCTCCTGGAGCATGGCTTCTTCTTCTATCTTTGCTGCTTTTAGAACTTCCGGTTCACCGATGATACTCAAATCCAGAGACTGTATATAATTTGCCAGGATTTCATCCTCTCTGGCAGCCATCAGAAGATTCATTGTGATGAGGCCATAGGTCAAAAGCCCCTGTTCATCCCACTGTCTTCTCACAATCTCCAGCATTTCGTCCACAGAATATTTATCAATCAGAAAACCCAATATATCAACTTTATTCTCCATAGAGTCACTCCAAATCAGTTGGATTATTTTGCAATATATGGAGTATAGCAGAAAAAAACATTTATTTCAAGTATGACCAATCTGGTACAGATTCTCCCCTTACTCTTCTTCCAGCTGCTTCAGCAGATACCGTCCTACCATATTTGAAAAATTTCCGATGTCTCTGATATATGCGAAGTCTTTTCCAAATATCTTTTTCTCAGTTGCCAGGTCTTTTTCTTCACCGGCAAACACTCCCAGTACCGATACCCCCAGATTTCGCAGCCTCCGGATCTCAAAGGCTGTATCCCGGATCGCATATTCCCCCTGATACGGCTGTGGATTTCTGGCGTTGGGCCTGTTGATAACCACATCATAGGGCCTTCCGTCGCTGAGTACGATCAGCACTTTATGCTCTTCCTCCCTCTGCAGCAGCCCCTGGCCGGCAGCCTTCACCGCCAGTCCGTCCCTGTTATTGCTGGAAGTAATATACTCGAATATATTGGCGTTCATACTCCTGTCATCATCGTAGCTCCGAAACCGGTGGAGAATGGTATAATCCCAGAAGGTACAAAAGCTCATAACCCTGTGGGGAATGTTTACATTACTGAGGGCCTCACTTATAATGTATGCCTGCATAGCCACCTTACCCTGACGGCTGCGCTGGGATCCACTGGCATCGATGAGAACGTCTACGGCAAAATCAATGGCATCATTTTTCAGTTCTCTCCGGAATAATTTTGCATCCTGTGTCCTCCCCACTTTCCACAAAAGAGAAGGGACAATAGTTCCTCTGTCAGAAAGCACTTCCTGTACCTCGTCTCTCATAACGAATGCCTTTTTCAGGAGATCGCTTAATATAACTATATTTCTTTTAACCACCCGGTGATTGTCATAATACTCAAAAAAATTTTTATCCTTCTGCTTTCTGGCGTATTCATACTGATAATTCCGAAGGGCAGGATGTTTCAGAATCCCTTCTGTAAAATACAGGCTGCAGTCTCCATGAATCCCTCTGCAAAGCTGGTAATTCAGCGATTTTTCCTCCGCAGGGCTTAGATAAGTAATCCCATAGTTGCGTTCCACATAGGTATACATCTTTTGAAGGGCTTCCTCGTCCACAATCACTATCTTTTTCTGCAGTGAATGCTCCGGGGGGGCCTGTTCTTCTTTTTCCTCCTGAAATACTTCCATCTGTGTCATGGTCTCCGTTACCTTTTCCAGGTAACTCTCCAGAGTCTCTTCATACATTTCCTCTGAGAGAAAGTCCTTCCATGAGTATTCTGTCAGTTCCTCCAGGGTGATATCCAGTACCTTCTGCAGACTGCCCTTCCGTTTCTCAAAATCCGGCTCCACAAGCGCATTATACAGGCGGTCAATGACTCTGATAATGGCCATGGTATCTTCAGCCTGGCTCAGGCTGTAAATTTCCTCCATCCAGCTCCTGGTATTTCTTGGCACCTGGTATGTCCCCTGCAGCCCTTCTTTAAGGAGGGCGATCTTTAAATGTCCCAGAGGATTTCCCGACAGAGCTGTGAATTCCTCTTCTAAGATATCCCTGTACGCCCGCCGCCTGATATCGGCAACCCCTTTTCGTTCCTCCAGTATTCTCTGGTACACCGCCTGTTCAATGCACATCTGTGCTACTGTCATCAGCGGAGCCTCCTGGGCCTGAAGGAAAACCTTTTTGACGAGATATAAACTGAGTGCGTCCCTGTCATAATACTTCGCAAAAGCACCCTGTTTTACTCCGTCATAAAGGGCAATATCTTTGGAACGCAGAAAAGTATCCACGTCTGCCTTAATCTCCAGACTGTAGTCACCGCTCACCGTCCACATAAGGTTCTTTATTCTGTTTTCCAATTCCAGCTGATATTCTGTATATTGTTCTTCCATCAGCACCCTCCGCTATGAGTCAAAAGAATTCTCCTGAGGTCCACGCCTCCGGAATCCTGGTAGTCACCACATCCTGTATTATTTCCTTTTCGAAAATGTCAAAGCACTTATTCACAACCCCCATCTGCACCGCCAATGCCGGGGATAATCCACACTGAATCGTTTTCAGGGCTGCAATCATCCCCCTAAGATCCAACGCCTTTGTGGAAATCTCCCCGTTTGCCGCCTTCTGCTGGAGATCCAGAAAAAGTCCAATCCACTGTTTCAGCGCCTCGTCCTTCAGTCCGGGAAACATATTCTTAAATACAAATTCCAGGGTCTCCTCACTCTGTCCCGGCATATCAATTACCAGAAACCTGGACACCAGCGCCTCGTTCAGATCCTTTGTCCCCGCATAACCGTAATTCATGGTTCCTATAAACCGGGCAGCCCCGTGGAGATCGATTTTGTCATATCCCGGAACATCAATGGTTCTCCGGTAGTCCAGGGAAGCGTGAAGTACGGAAACCGCGTCATTCTTCGCCATATTAATCTCGTCCAGGATCCCAAATCCCCCATACTGAGCACACTGGTAAATACTTCCCTTTCTCAGCTCAACCTCATTATTCCGAAAGGTATCCGTGCCAATCAAATCTCCGCTGTTTGTATTCACATGAAACGACACGTTATAGGACGGCCTTCCGAACATAAACGCCAAATTCTCCGCCAGCACATTCTTTCCCGTAGCTTTAGATCCTGTAAGCAGCAGATTCTCCCCTTCCAGTAAGGCGGCAATGGCCATCTCCAGAACTTCCCTGCCGTAAAAAGGAATACTAGGTGCAACAATTCTGGACTTCACCTCATCCGCAACCGCGTATTGCCTGCGGAATTCCTCCACCCCCTGTATTAAAAAAGGATTCACTCCCTGATCCTGTAAAAATTGCAGTTCTCTTATCATCTCTTATCCTTTCTGATTCGTTTCTTCTATAAAAAAGCGTCCGGCAAGCCGGACTCGCGCACCGGAGCGCGGCCGCTTACGGCCATCTTCCTTGCCTTCCTCTATTATAACTTAAATTATCCAGAATGTACACTAACCAAACAAGAAAGATTGTGCGAAGGCGTAATCTCCGCCTGCGGCGGGCTGCCGCAGACAGCAGTTTCCTATGTAATAAAAAGAGCCATACCTCCCGGTACAGCCCTCTCCAAATCTTTTATTTATCCCTGTGCAGATTAAAGTTCGCATACGCCGGTTCCCCATGCTCGTGTACATCCAGTCCGTCTCTCTCTTCCTCTTCCGATACACGAAGCCCAACTGTCTTATCAATTACTGTGAATACAAGAAATGCAAGTACCAGCACATACACCAGAACCGCCCCTACGCCAATCATCTGTGTTGAGAGCTTAATCCCTGAGTTTTCGAATGCGAATACTCCTGTCAGTATGGTACCCAGCAGTCCACAGAAGCCGTGGACCCCGATGGCCCCCACCGGGTCATCAATCTTTAGTCTGCGGTCAATGAATTCAATTACAAGTACCACGGCAATTCCTGCAGCCAGGCCGATGATTATGGCAGAGTAATTGGAAACCACGTCGCAGCCTGCGGTAATAGCTACCAGTCCTGCCAAAGATCCATTGAGTGTCATAGAAACATCTGGTTTTCCATAACGAATCCAGGTCATAAACAGTGCAGCAAGTGTAGCTGCCGCAGCTGCAAGGTTTGTGGTCATAGCAATATCCCCCAGATTAGTGGAAGCGCCTGTGGTGGAGCCGCAGTTAAACCCGAACCAGCAGAACCATAAGATAAATACACCCAGTGCGCCGATAGGAAGGTTATGTCCCGGTATTGCCTTTGGCTTTCCGTCTGAACCGTACTTTCCTATACGCGGACCAATGATTTTTGCACCCACCAGAGCACAGACACCACCCACCATATGGACTGCCGTAGATCCGGCAAAATCATGGAAGCCTATGGATGCCAGCCATCCATCTCCCCAGATCCAATGGCCGGTTACCGGGTAAATGAAAATACTGATGGCCGCACTGTAAATCAAATAAGAAACAAATTTCGTACGCTCTGCCATAGCGCCTGAAACAATAGTAGCAGATGTGGCACAGAATACGGTCTGAAAAATCATGAACACGCCGATAGGAAGTCCCCGGTACATCCCATTTGCATCTGCCAGAGCAGTTGGCTGAAAGAAACCCGAAGTTCCAATAATGCCGGCTGCATCCGGCCCGAACATAACAGCGAAGCCAAGCAGGAAGAAGCAAAGACTTCCCAATACAAAATCCATCATATTTTTCATAATAATATTGCCGGCATTTTTCGCCCTTGTAAATCCCGACTCAACCATGGCAAAACCTGCCTGCATAAAATACACCAGGAATGCTCCCAATAATGTCCATACAATATTCAGCAGCAGCTCGGCCGCTTCCGCCAGTGCAGTAACCTCTGTACTGCCTCCCAACAAATCTGATAAATACATATACAACGCCTCCTCTTTTTCTTTACACACATATACTAAAAGGGGATAGTTGCCAGACTCCTCTTATCTGACAGCTATCCCCTTTGACAGCATAACCTTTTCATAATATTTATTCTTCTAGAGAGCCTCGGCTCCCCTCTCACCGGTTCGGATACGGACCGCATCCTCCACATCATACACAAATATTTTCCCATCTCCGTAATTCCCTGTATTAATCCGATCCACTACTTTGTCAATAATCTGTACGGCAGCCTTATCGTCCACCACGGACTCTACCTTTATCTTTGGCAGAAGATTTACCTGATATTCTGCCCCCCGGTACAGCTGCCTGAACCCTTTTTGATTTCCGTATCCCATGATATTGGTGATCATCAGTCCGCTGGCATTACATTCATCTAAAATCATTTTCAGATCTTCCAGCTTCTCCGGTTTAACAACAATCTCCAGCTTTTTCATCCTCTATTCCTCCTTGTTTTATTTATAAAAAACGAGGAAGTTCCCTTAGCTGGGAACTTCCTCGTTCTCTTCAAAATGATATGGTACACTTTATACTTCGAATAACAAATCACCGTAAGACGGCATAGGCCATATTTCCTTGTCTACAATCATCTCCAGTTTATCCACGGGAGCTCTCAGTGCCTCCATAGCCGGGAATACAGTATCTCTGAAATATGTAGCCTGCTCACAGCCCTCCTCTTTTGCTGCAGCTTCTTCTGTAACCCGGATCAGGGTCTTTAATGCCTCTTTAGTTTCTTTCAAAAGGGAGGATGTCTCCGTCAGCAGCTCTGTCTGCACACTGACATCCACATATCCGGCCAATTTGACGGCATTGATGGATTCTGCCAATGTTGTAGTATATTTGATAACCGCAGGAATAATCTGCTTTCCGGCCATATCGATCATAGTTCTGGCCTCTATATTAATAGCCTTGGCGTAGGATTCATATTTAATCTCTACCCGAGACTCCAGCTCGGCCTTGGAGAATACATGGAACTCTTCAAAAAGCTTAACTGTTTTATCTGTAACCAGTGCCGGAATGGAATCCACCATGGATGTAATATTAGGAAGACCTCTTCTCTCCGCCTCTTTTACCCACTCTTCGGAATATCCGTTGCCGTTAAACACGATTCTCTGGTGATCCGCACAGTTCTTCTTGATAATATCATGAACTGCCATCTCAAAATCATCAGAGGCCTCCAGAATATCGCAGGCTTCCCGGAATGCCTCTGCAACGATTGTGTTCAGAACCACATTGGGCCCTGCAACAGAATCCCTGGATCCAACCATACGGAACTCAAATTTATTTCCGGTAAATGCAAACGGTGAGGTTCTGTTTCTGTCTGTGGCATCCTTATACAGGTCTGGAAGGGTGCGGACTCCCGTGCTTAGCTTTCCGCCTTTAATGCTGTGGGTGGCTGATCCTGTGCTCACCAGCTGTTCCAGAACATCCTCCAGCTGTTCTCCCAGAAATACGGAGATAATCGCCGGCGGAGCTTCGTTGGCTCCCAGTCTGTGGTCATTTCCTACGTCGGCCGCTGATTCTCTCAGCAAGTCTGCGTGAATATCAACTGCTTTTAAAATACAGCTGAGAACCAGAAGAAACTGTACATTTTCATGAGGGGTCTTTCCCGGCTCTAACAGGTTAATGCCGTCATCTGTAGTCAGCGACCAGTTGTTGTGCTTGCCCGACCCATTGATG
>OLQH01002434.1_pt1 | contig 10720 bp, 12 predicted proteins | sample 1672671 | NCBI WGS metagenome assembly OLQH01 (sample SAMEA3136712, study PRJEB25190) | human gut metagenome
ACTTTCATTACTATTTGTGCCGCCAGCCGAAGGCGGCGGAATGGGGATTTATATGATATATCAGGAAACATATCAGGCGGGCGGGGATCCCACCAAACTTAATATAAGCGGTGTGCTCTACACTCATAATTTATCTACATTTTTACCCCCCCCCGGTGCCGAAACGTAACGGTTTTCCGTCACATTGTCACTCCTTCTATGAGATGGATTATACAATAGAAGGGATTTCACAATTCGAATTTGAAAACAGAGTTGTCGATGTAGCTCCCGGCTCCTTAGTTTTTATTCCCCCCCTAACCATGCATTCCATAAAAAATGACAGCCGAAACAGCAATTTTATTCTGCAGTTTTCTTCCCGTCTGCTGTTAAACACTCTCAGCAGCATGGAAGAGCACTGCATTTTGATACCGTCTGGAATTCTCAAGGACAGAGGCTCCCTCCGGATTGTTTCCGGCACTGCCATAGATAAAATGATTCATGAACTGATAGAAAACGTCCCAACCATTCTTTTACCTGTTCCCGAAGATGAAGTGCAGCTCGCCGGGTATCCCTGTCAACAGGAAATCAGATTGAGCGCGGCCCTGCTATCCCTGCTTTCCGTTCTCCTGGATACAGGTCTTCTCCGGATCGAAAGCACCGAGCTTAATACCTCCAGTCTTGCCAAAATGCAGATGCTGCTCAGCAGGCTGATCAGTCATCCTGAAGACAAGCTCTCTATGGAGGATGCAGCAGCTCTTACCAATATGAGCTACTCCAATTTCTGCCGTTCCTTTAAGAGCACAATTGGTTATTCTTATGTTGATTTCTGTAATGTGGTACGGATTCATCGTGCTCAGGAGCTTCTTTTGCATTCTCAAATGTCAGTTACCGAAATTTCCGAACTCCTTAACTTTGGTTCCATCAGTTATTTCAACAGGATTTTCAAAAAACATACCGGCTGTACCCCTCTCACCTATCGTTCTTCGCATCGATAATATTACATGATTGTTCAGCAGTTCAGTGCAATATCAGCTCAGTTCTGCTGAATGAATACAATATTCCCTTGTTCATTTCATAATCCATATCGTTTTAGTCATTTTTACACACAAAAGCAAAATAAGACTAAAATTAAGCAAAATAAATTGTAGATAATGTGTCCAAATATATTTATAGTATAAATATGTTTTGGGCACTTTTCACAATTCAAAAAAAGTAATCTGTTATGCAGCCGTCCACAAAATTTTATCTATTTCGCCGGCCGTATTAACACAAAGAAAAGGAGAGGATTTGTTATGACAAGAGTATCAAAAAAGGTCCTGGCAGTGCTTTTATGTTCTGCTATGCTGACCGCTATGACAGGATGCAGTTCTTCCACTACTGCAGATTCCGGCAATGCTCCTGCCCCCGCCGCTGAATCTGCTTCCCCCACTGCTTCCACGGATGGAGCATCGGCAGACACCGCTGCAGCAGCTTCCGGCGTTGAGCTTTCCGGGGATCTGGATATCTGGGCATGGGGCGCAGATGATGAAGCCAAAGCTAGGGAAGGGGCTATTGAAATCTTTATCAGCGAGCATCCTGAACTGAATATTACCTATACCATCATTCCCACAGCCGATAGCGTTTGGGATCAGAAAGCGGCCGCTGCGCTGTCTTCCGGTTCCGCAGGCGATGTAATGCAGATGAGCCCGGATTATTATGGAATGAATACGGAATATTACATTGACTTAAATCCCTATGTAGAAGCAGAAGGCGTAAATCTGGATGATGTCCTGGTTCCCGGCATTATTGACGGTTATTATGATTCTGACGGAAAGCTGGAAGGCTTCCCTCTCCTGGCAAACTGCTTTGTTATGGCATATAATAAGGATATGTTTGATGCGGCAGGAGTTGCTTATCCTGAAGATGGCTGGACCATGGAAGACCTGGCTGACTGGGGACAGGCCTTTGCTAAAGGGGAAGGTGCCAATAAAACCTATGGACTTGTAAAACACTGGGTTATGAATAACGTTATGGTTTATGCCTGCGGCGGCACTCCTTACAGTGATGACCTTTCCACCTCCCACATGGGAACCCCTGAAATTGTTGATTCGCTGACACTGTATAAGAAATTGATCGATACCGGTGTTATCCCTGATGATACAGCACAGAAGACTATTCCTGCAGAAACACTCTTTGTTTCCGGGAAATCCGCTATGTATCCCTGCGGCGGTTTTGAAACCATTACTGTAACCAACGATGCAGATGAAAATGGTATTAATATCGGCTTCTGTAAAATGCCCAGCGATAAAAATGGCAAAGAGATCAATGTACAGTATGCTACTGGTTGGGCAATTACTACTACAAGCAAAAATCCTGATGCAGGCTGGCAGTTCCTGAAGGAATCCGCCTATGCAAACGACGAAATGGCAAAGCAGACAGCGATCTGTGGTATGCCTTCCAACAAAAATGTGGCTGAAAGCTATTATGCAGACATTACCTTCAAAGGCGAGGGTTTAAATAACAGTTATTATGTTGAACATATGGGCAACACCCATCTGAACCCGTTCGGAGGCACTCTTGCTTCTACAGGTAATATATGGACTACCATGGTAGAAGCCGTGCTCCTTGATAATCAGGATCCTCAGGCGGTTGTTGTTCAGTATGCTCCTCAAATTGAAAAAGAATTTGCAGGTTATTCCTTCAATAAAAAATAATTAATAAATTCCGTCGGGTATCTGTAAAACTTTTTTATGCAGAGGGGGATTTTCCTCCTCTGCAATTTTTAACTTAGATGCAAAGGAGTAAGATTTTCCTGTTCGCAGAGGACTGGCATTTTACCCCACAAAACTAGGAGGAATTTGTATGAAAGAAAAAAAGAAGAAAAAAATTTCCGGCATTCAAAAAAGAAATAATCTTAATTTTTATCTGTACATATCTCCATGGCTCTTATTTTTCCTGGTTCTGACAGTTTATCCCATGATTAAATCTTTCATTCTGGCCTTTATGGATTCCAGCTTTAACGGACAGGGTAAATTTATTGGCCTTGAAAACTTTGTACAGGCGTTTACTATGGATCCCAGGTTTTGGGCGGCATTTAAAAATACGGTATGCTATGTATTAATGTATGTTCCGCTCAGTCTTGTACTTTCCTTTTTCCTGGGATGGCTTTTAAGCCGGAATGTAAAATTCCTGGGGTTCTGGCGTACTGTCTTTTATCTCCCCTATATTACGGCTGGTGTAGCGGTAACTATTCTCTGGGGATGGATCTTCAACGGCACCTATGGTGTTATCAATTACCTTCTTTCCCTGTTTGGGATACAGGGACCCAACTGGCTTGGGGACAAACGTCTGGCACTGGGCTGTATTGTAATTATGTGCCTGTGGTCTTTAGGGAATCAGATTCTGATTATGCTGGCAGGAATACAGGATATTCCTGATTCTTACTATGAAAGCGCCAAAATTGACGGAGCCAGCACTTTGAGACAGGTTTTCGCCATTACACTGCCGCTTTCCACCCCTACAATTTTCTTCAATCTGGTTATCGGCGTTATCTCTGCATTCCAGCTGTTTAACCAACCTTACATCCTCACTCAGGGAGGTCCGGTTAATTCGACAGTTACTGTAGCCATGCTTATTTTCCAAAATGCTTTCCAGTATGGCAAGATGGGCTATGCCTCCTGTATTGCATGGTGTCTGTTCATAGTCATTATGATTTTCACAGGCATTATCGAATTCACACAAAATAAGTGGGTATTCTATGATAACTAAAACGAAAGGAGAATGATTATGAGCAATCGCCGACCTATGTCAAAAACAGCAGCAAGACGCGTCAGCATGACTATCACATACATTATCCTCGCCTTATGCGCTATAATATGTATTTTCCCGTTTTTCTGGATGCTGACCACCGCATTTAAATCAACAGCTGAGGCGTATCTGTTTCCGCCAACTTTCATCCCTAAAAAATGGCTTTTCTCTAATTTTACGAATGGACTACAGGCAGCTGATTTTGCAACCTTTACCAAAAATACTGTTTTCCTGGTTATAATCAATACCGTGGCAACAGTAATTTCTTCCGCATTCGTTGCCTATGGTTTTGCCAGATTCCCAGCCAACGGTTCAAAATTCTGGTATACCTGTCTGATGGCAACAATGATGCTGCCTGCGCAGGTTACACTGATCCCTCAGTACTTGCTGTATTATAAAATGGGTATGGTGGATACCTATTGGCCGCTTATTATTCCTTCTCTGTTCGGCGGAGGCGCCTACAATATATTCCTGTACCGCCAGTTCTTCCTTTCACTGCCGAAGGAACTTAATGAAGCCGCCACAATTGACGGTGCCAGTTCATTCCAGACCTTTATTTACATCATGATGCCTGCCGTCAAACCCGTTTCCATGTGTGTAGGAGTCATGTCCCTGGTATATAATTGGAATGATTTCTATCAGCCATTAATTTATCTGAACTCTACCAGAAAATTTACGGTAGCCATCGGACTTCAATTCTTGAATTCCTCAATGGGAACTACAAAAATTGGTCAGATGATGGCTGTGGCCGTAGTTATGACGATTCCGGTATTGTTGATTTTCTTCATCTGTCAGAAATACTTTGTACAGGGAATTAAGATGCAGGGAATCAAAGGATAAGTGCAACGTTTCCTTTCCTTCAAAATTATGGACACTTTATATGAACATTAAAAAGCAAATCACTGGTGCGGCCGGCGGTTTGCTTTTTTTATACTTTTTCAGCCTCTATAGTTTATTTATCAATATTTTCAAGACTTTCTCTCTTTACACGGCCTGTTTTATGCTATAATTCAATATCCTAAATTTGATAAAAACCAGATAATTACCTGCTATCATAAAAGAAACCCTCCCGCCCAGGAAAGGACCGAAACTCCCCATGGAAAAAAAGCCTCCACAGAAAAAGAAAATACTCATCATAGACGACGAACAGGATATCACGGAAATGCTGCACTCCTTCTTTCAAATCAAGGGCTATGAAGCCATAACCGCCGACAGCGCTTCCCAGGCCCTTCGGCAGGTGGAAACCCGCCCTGACCTCATTCTTCTTGACATCAATATGCCCGGAGAAGACGGCTTCAGCCTATGCGGGAAAATCCGGGACTTCATCAATTGTCGCATCCTGTTTCTGACCGCCCGGGTGGAGGACGCGGATAAGGTGAGGGCCTTCCTGGCGGGCGGCGATGACTATATTGTAAAACCCTTTTCACTTCTGGAGCTGGAAGCCCGCGTGGCCGCCCATCTGCGCAGGGAACAGCGCAGCGCCGCATCCTCCCTGGCAAAATTCACGGACAGCCTGGTCATCGACTACGGCAGAAGAAAGGTCTTTTCCGCCGGCCGGGAGCTGCCCCTCGCCAAAAAATATTTTGCCATCGTCAGCCTGCTTTCCCAAAATCCCCGCCAGGTCTTTGACCGGGAACGCATTTACGAACGAATCTGGGGATACGACGCCGAGGGCTGCAGCACCGTAGTGGCGGAGCATATCCGCAAAATACGCAGCGTATTTGAGGAATACGGCTGTAAAGATTATATTGAAACCATATGGGGAGTGGGATATACATGGAAAAAATAAAACGCACTTTCAAAAAACTTATTATTAAAAAAAGCTTAGCCCTCCTTATCCTGCTTTTCCTTCTGCTGGATATCTTTTTATGCCTGGCAACAGCAGGCCTGCTTCAGCTCCTTCCGGGAAAATACTATGCGCTGTCCTCCCCTCTCATAGTCTGCCTCTATTCCGCCCTCTGTCTGGTTTCCGCCGCCTGTCTCTTCTATAAATGCAAGCTGGAGGAACCGGTACGGCTGATTAAGGAGGCTGCCGCCAGAATCGGCAGGCAGGATCTGGATTTCCGCCTTTCCTATGACAGCAACGATGAAATGGGCGAGCTTTGCCGCAGCGTGGAAAGCATGCGCCTTGCCCTGGAAGATAATTACCATCTTCTGTGGAGCCAGGCGGAAGAAAAAAAGCGCATTAACGCCGCCTTTGCCCACGATATGCGCACGCCGCTCACCATTATCAAGGGCTACCTGGAATTCCAGGAGCTGTCCGCAGGCAGCCTGTCTCACAAAGATCTGCAGAAGCAGGCCGCAGTAATGAAAAAACACCTTGCCCGCATGGAAAACTACATAGAGGCCATGAATTCCCTGCAGACGCCGGACGGCATCCGGGCCATCCCTTCCCTCATCCGCCCCCGAAAGCTGGAGGAGGATCTCTTCCGTACAGCCTCCATGCTCTGCGAACGGCTTCACAAGTCCTTTGTCCCGGAATCGCAGCTTCCCAGATCTCCCCTGCCCGCCGATCCCGAAATCATCTCCCGTCGCCTCTTTTCTGCTGTTCCAGGATTCAAAGACACTGCAAAAAGCGGGGGACTAAAGACTGTCCGCGGCCTCTTCCCCCGCAAATGCCGCTGCGTTTTACAATTCTGCCTCTTCTCATTGAACCGCTGCCGGGGATTTCCTCATTCTGATATTTTTCCAAAACCAGATAAAAAGTTGAAAGATTGCCTATATACTGATAACAACCGCAGCAGTCAGGCTGTCCGAGCTGATGCGGGCAATCGCAGAAAGGAAACGGCATTCTTATGAACTATATCATCGAAACCCAAAATCTGACCAAATGCTACGGAGAACACGCCGCTGTCCGGGATGTAACCCTGCCCGTCCCCCAGGGCGCAATTTACAGCCTTCTGGGAAGAAACGGCGCCGGGAAAACTACGGTTATGAAAATGCTTTTAGGCCTGGCCCGCCCAACCTCCGGCTCCATCCTTCTCTTCGGCCTCCCCATGAAGGGCTTTCCCCGGGACATTTACAACCGCATCGGAAGCAGCATCGAAGCTCCCGGCTTTTATCCCCAAATGACGGCAAAGGAAAATCTCACCATCTTCTCCCGTCTGACAAGGAAGCCGGATCCGTCCCAGATAGAGCAGTCCCTTGATACGGTGGATCTTTCCTCTGACAGCCAAAAAACCTTTTCCCAATATTCCCTGGGAATGAAGCAGCGGCTGGCCCTGGCCAACGCCCTTCTTAAAAGTCCCCGGCTCCTGATTTTGGATGAGCCTGCCAACGGCCTCGACCTGTTTTTCAGAATTTCTCCCCCCGTTCGCACCGGCCAATCCAGGGCAGTTCTCCGAACTGCTCCCCATAAGGCGCGCTGCCCTCATAGCAGCTGGAACGGGCTATAACATTCAGAATCCGGGCGGCGCAGGCCTGCAGCTCACCCAGCGTAAGCGCTTCCTCCCCTGCCTTTTCCGGATGCTCCACCGCCTCTACAATATCGTCCACATTCTTCTGGCAGCCCGGCATCTGCAGGTCATTCCCTGCTTTTATGCACAGCGGGGAGGAAGAAATGGGATACTTATGCACAGCCGCGCCAAACATAAAGGACGGATCCTGTGAGGTAAACCAGTCTGTCATCACAAGCCCCGCAAAGCCCTGTATACAACGCTTCGGCAAAGGAGCGCTCATCACTGCATAGGATATAGGCAACCTGTATCTGATCCATGCACCTTGAAAAATATTCCCGCATACGGGGCGACTTTTCCAATATAAGAATACGGCACCCCTCCCAGCCTGAGAAGGGCAGAAGCGGCTCCGCGCTCCCTCCCTTCTTCTGTAAAATGGAAACCGTAAAAACAGACCCTTTCCCATACTCGCTCTCCACAGAAATTTCCCCGTCCATCATCTGGCAGAGCGCTTTGGAAATGGCCAGCCCCAACCCTGTACCCTCCATGCCGTGGCTATAATGGGTATCCACCTGATTGAAGCTGACAAAGAGCTTCCCAATATCCTGTTTTTTAATGCCGACGCCGGTGTCCTCCACCTTCATGGTCAGCCGAATTCCCTCTTTTTCTTCCTCCGCCTGCACGGACAGCCTGACATAGCCCTCTTGGGTAAATTTGGCGGCAGCAGCATCAGGAAAATGATAACCACCGCAATGCTGATTCCCACCATTTCCCGGATTAGGCGGTCTGTTTTGGACATCACCACATCCCTGGGAACGATATTCACCACCGTCCAGGAATTCAGCCCCAGGGGGCAGTAATAGGCATACTGCTCCACTCCCAGCTGATTGTACAGAAGCATGCCGCTGCCGCCGTCCGCCATATCCTGCCGGATTTCATCCAGGCCTCTTGTTCCCTGTATTTTCACATTTTCCAGCACTCGGAAAAAGTTGTTATAGTCCATACTTTTATTGTGCAGGACAAGATTCCCTTTGTCATCAATGATATAGGAATACCCTGCGCCGCCGAAGCTTTCCGTGCGCAGCGCATCATTCAGGCGTGAAATATCAAGCATGGCCGCCAGCACCCCCACAATCTCCCCGCCGGGACTGCGCAGGGGAACCGCCAGGACGATTCCCGACACGGCTCTGTTCTCAAGAATCCGGCGCATCAGCCCGGTAATCATTCTTTCCCCCTTAAGCGCCCCCTGAAAGTAATCCTCCCGTGAAATATCCGAATACGGCAGCTCCTGCGTCGCATGAAGCATACCGTCTCTACCCGCATACCCCGCATAGGTGAAACCATGCCTGTCCACCATTTGCTTCAGATAACCGACACACTCCTCCTGTTCCATAAGAGGCAGGGCATCCGCCGCCGTCTCCAGGGTATCCAGCGTATCCTCCACCGCCGCCTGGATATAGGTAACAATATGATCCGCCACCTCCGCCAGATGGCTCTGGTTTTCCTCCAGCAGGGTCTGATCAAAATTATGGATATAAAATGCTGAAACCAGCGCGAACACTATAATCACCCGACCAGAGCACCCGCAAAAATCCGGGTTCCCGCCTTTTTCCCCATACCACTCTTCATCTGCAACCCCTACCTTACCGGATTTTCCTGCATGCGCTCCGCACGCAGCCTGTCCATATTCCTGAGACAGTCCTGCGCTGTCATCCCGCTCCCGCTTTCCATAAATTCCAGGATGCAGGAGGCATCCATCTGTGAAAACCCCCGGATTCTCAGCCATGCTATGGAATCATGGAAATGTCTCTCAATCACACTTTCCGCCTCCAGATACTGCGGGGTGGAAATACTGGCTATCTGGTTTTTAAAAACAGGCGCCGTATAAATCCCCTCAAATGCGGCGTTATAATTATAGGGATCCGCCAAAAACGTAATAAAATTCAAAGCGGCATCCAGTCTCTCACTGTTTATGTCCCGTTAAAACTATCTTATAATTGTTACGATAAAAAGGAAAGGAAACATACAAGACATGGCCGGCGGCCGCTGCGGCATTCCCGTTATTCGGCCGCTTCCTTCAGCATGAAATACATCGAAGCAACCCCTGCGCCTGTCGCCCCTTTGGCTTCAAACGCATAGGTGGGCGTATCGCACCAGGCCGTACCTGCAATGTCCAGATGAATCCAGGGCTTTCCCTCACAGAATTCCCGGATAAACAGGCCTGCCGTGATTGTCCCGCAGCAGCTGGAGCCTACATTTTTCACATCGGCCACGCTGCTCTTAATCATTTCCACATGCTCCCTGCCGAAAGGAAAACGAAGGTATTTTTCCGCCGAATGCGCCAGTCCTTTTTCAAATATCCTGTAAAAATCATCATCATCCGACATCGCCCCCGCGATGGTATAGCCCAGCGCGTTCCAGGCCGCCCCGGTCAGCGTTGCGATATCCAAAAGCTTCGTTATCCCTTCATCACGGATACAAAAGCTCACCGCATCCGCCAGAATCAGCCTGCCTTCCGCATCCGTATTGAGAACCTCAATGGTCTTGCCGCCGTACCCTGTGATCACATCCCCCGGCAGCAGCGCAGACTGGGAAATCCTGTTTTCACACATGGGCAGGCAGGCCGTTACATTCACCTTAAGCTTCCTAGCCGCCACAGCATGGAGCGCTCCCGCAACGGCGGCCGCCCCTGCCATATCCCCCTTGATCCCGGCCATGGAACCGCTGGGTTTCAGACAATAGCCTCCGGTATCGCAGGTCACGCCCTTTCCTACCAGGCCGTATACCTCGCTGCTGTCCGGATTGCCCCGGTAGCGCAGGACGAGCATACAGGGCGGATACTCACTGCTGCCGCCCACGCCGTACAGCCCCTCCATTTTCATGGCGCGCAGCTGTCCGTAAACAAAGGTCTGCGCCTCGATTTCCACATCCTCCACGAAGCCCGTCACCGCCCGGTCCAGATCCATGGGACGCAGATGGTTACCCGGCGTATTTACCAGATCCCTGGCAAAAAGGATATCCCCTGCCAGCTCCTGCGCCTCTTCAATTAATTCCTCCAGCCCTTCAAGCCCGCTGACCCTTTCCAGCTGGAAACAGCAGGGAGCCTCCTCCTTCTTTCCCTTGGAAAAAGAATAGCTGTAGCCTCCCAGCTCCAGCCCCAGCACGCTCTGCGTCACCGCATCCTTCCCCAGAAGCTGCGTGAAAACAGAGATATCAACGGAGCATTCCTTCACCTTCATCTCCCGGCACCTGGCTGAGGCGGCCGCCAGGATTTCCTTCACCTCCAGAAGCCCTGTCTCCTTTTCCTTACCGCACCCAACCAGCAGAAACGCCTGTCCCTGAACAGGCACATACAGCGTCTCCAGGTATTTTCCTTCAAAAACCTCCTCCAGCCCCAGCCGGAAGCTTCTGATATGGGGATCCTTCTCCCACGCAAAATCAATATAAAAACGGGCATTCTTCCCTTCCGTTACCGTAACCATTTTTCCATCCTCCCTTTTATCCAGAGAGCGGTCTCGGAAACTCTTTGAAGCCCGAATTTCCGCTCTTTTTTACTTTCT
>OLQH01002438.1_pt1 | contig 10691 bp, 11 predicted proteins | sample 1672671 | NCBI WGS metagenome assembly OLQH01 (sample SAMEA3136712, study PRJEB25190) | human gut metagenome
TTGAACAAAAGACTGCTATATCTTACAACTGTTCGATTTTTTTGTCAAGAGGCCGAAGGAGGATTTTGCATGGATTGGGGCAAGCGCATTGGGGCAAACCTAAAGCAGCTGCGAACAGAACGCAATCTCACGTTGGGCCAGCTGTCGGGCCTGGCGGGGATCAGCAAGGCGATGCTCTCGGAGATGGAGAAGGGGATGGGAAATCCCACCATCAACACCATTTGGAAAATTGCCAATGGACTGAAGGTGCCCTATACCCGGCTGCTGGAGGGAAGTGAGCCCGGCCCCACCCTGGTCCGGCGGGAGGAGCTCTCTCCCCAGACCGAGGGGAACGGCCACTATCGGGTGTACTGCTATTTTCAGGGGGGGCCGGAGCGGTCCTTTGAGCTGTTTTACATGGAATTGGACCCCCATACCGCCAACACCTCCCCAGGCCACTTGGCCCAGGCACAGGAATATATCACGGTTTTGGAGGGGGAACTGACGGTGGAGACCGGTGGGAAGTCCTACCGGCTGGGGCCGGGGGATGCGCTGGGCTTTGACTCCACGGCGGACCATACCTATCGAAACGCCGGGGACGAGCGGGTCACCGGTTTGGTCATCAATTACTATCCCGGCTGAAAAAAAGAAAAATGTTCCAGCATGGCGGCCGGAGGGGCGGGACATACTACCTTACGGAGACCGGAAGGGGCAATGCCTCTTGCCGGGCTTCGAAAATCCAATGGACCACGCAGTTGTGGTTCCAGGAGGTTCCCTATGAAGGTGATCGACAGAATCGCCCTGGTCTTGGTCATCATTGGTGGCTTAAACTGGGGCAGCATCGGGATTTTCGGCCTGGACATCGTGGCGGCCCTCTTTGGCGGCTCCGCCAGCGGTCTGAGCCGGCTGGTGTATATCCTGGTTTGCCTGTCTGCCATTTGGTGCATCACTCTCTTTTTCCGAGAGGATCGCGTGGAGCGGACAGCGCGCGGGAATGCGTAAAATCCAACCCAACCCCTTGATCGGCGGAGAAACAGAAAACGCTTATGTTAGCTCTGCCATCCAGGAGAGAACAAACAGAGGAACGGTGTTTCAAAACATCGTTCCTCTGTTTTCTGTTCTCACGCAAGGGAAAACAAACTTCACAAATAAGTTTGACAGAGAATGAGAAATTATGGTAAACTGTACATACGCAAAGAGAGGAAAGAGAGAAGCATTTGTGTCTTGCACGTATGGAGAGGTGAGATGATATGGTGAAATTTGACTGGTCAACCTTTTGGATTGTTTTGGTATCCTGCTTTGGCGTGATGATTTTTTCCTATCTCATTGACCCCTATTTCCTTGGGGTGATTATGATTGTCCTTGCCATTTCCATCACAGGGGTTTGGTGTATTTCCCTTCTGCGGCGCATTTTGGCGCTTCTGGAGCAGAACCAAAACATGAACGACGAGGCGGGGCAAGCCAGTGAGAAGCAATCTGCACAGGCAGAATGATGCAAACAGGGAGACGGCGGGGTGGCAAACCCGCCGTCTCCCTGTTTAGAGAGGCCTTATTTTTTTCGATTTTTATAGGTGGAGGGGTAATGATCCGTTTTGGGGTCAATCTTCCGAATCACCCGGGCGGGGACGCCTGCCGCGATGGTGTAGGGGGGGATGTCCTTGGTGACCACGGACCCGGCCCCGATGATGGCGCCGTCCCCGATATGTACCCCCGGAACCACCGTAACGCTGGAGCCGATCCAGACGTTCTTCCCGGTGACGATGGGGGCGGGGTAGGTGGTGGAGCGCTTCTCTGGGTCAAAGTCGTGGTTCATGGTGGTCAGCACCACGTTGTTGCCCAAAAAGGTACCGTCACCCAGGGTGATGCCGCCCTGGTCCTGGAAGTGGCAGCCGGTGTTGATAAAGACCCCTTTGCCCACCGTGGTGTTCTTGCCGCAGTTGGTGTAGAAGGGGGGAAAGAGGCGGAAGCTCTTATCCACGGGCTTGCCAATGATTTTGGAGAAAATCTCCCGGATTTCCTCCCCGGTGTGGTACTTGGCGTTGAGCTCACAGGTCAGGCGCATGGTGACCTCATTGATTTCCCGCATAAAGCGGTGCATCTCGCCGCCGCCCTCCACGGGTTCGCCGGAATTCATACGGGCCAGATATTCTTGCAGATCCATCAGGATACCTCCTTTGAGACGCGGGGGCGGAGCGGCGTCTCCGCCGGGGCGGGGGCGTCGTTATAGGGACGGGGGTCAGGCCAGGGAGTCCGGCCCGAAGCCCTGGGGGAGAAGCTGGCGCAGGGTGTATTTGACAAAGGTGTGATCCTGCCGGGCCACCAGTACCTCCAGGTCGGGGGCAAACTCGTAGAGCATCTGCCGGCAGGCGCCGCAGGGCCAGCAGTAATCGGCGCTGTTGCCCACCACTGCCAGACGGGTAAAGGACCGGCAGCCCTCACTGATGGCCTTGACCAGGGCGGTGCGCTCGGCGCAGAGGGTGGAGCCGTAAGCGGCGTTTTCCACATTGCAGCCGGTATATACGGTCCCGTCCGCCCCCTCCAGCGCGGCGCCCACGGGGAAGCGGGAGTAAGGAACATAGGATTTTTCCAGCATGGTGAAGGCCAGCTCCACCAGAGCCTGATCGGTCATAGAATATCGCCTCCTGGAGAGGAGCCCGTTCGGGCTCTCATTGGATGTGAATATGGTTGTTGATGTGGTCGGCGCAGTAGCAGTAGTAGCCGTTGCACCGGGAGCAGTAGCGGAACTCCATTTGCGGGTCGGTCAGGTCGGTCTTGCCGCACACGGCGCACTTGTGCAGGTATTGGGTTTTGGTCTTGGTTTTGGCGTCGTGGAAGTTGACCACCTTGGGGCCGCTGCCGGGATGGTTGTAGGCCTGCCGGTACTGGTTCTGCCTTGCCCGGTTCTTGGCTCGGCCTTTCCAGTAGGAGAACTGGCTGCCGATGTCCGCGGCGAAGAACAGAAGGTAGTTGAGCACAGCCACAATGGGAATCAGCGCGTACAGGAAGTGCCCCGTCAGCAGATACTGGAGGACCGCCAGGGCAAAGTAGGCCGCATCAATCCAGGCCAGCCACTTGGCCTTGACCGGGATGATGAAGAAGAGCAGGAACTGCAAGTTGGGATAGAGGGTGGCAAAGGCGAAGAACATGGACATATTGACATAGTACATGGACGCGGTGCCCACCAGAAAGCCCACCAGAATGTTCAGCAGAATGCCGAAGAAATAGAAAATGGTGAACTTGTTGGAACCCCACTCCCGCTCCAGGGCGTTGCCGATGAAGTAGTAGAAGTAGAGGGTGATGGCAAACAGGAAAATGTTTCGGCTGGTGGCGGGGACAAAGACAAAGGTAATGATCCGCCAGATTTGCCCCTGTAAGATCGCATCAGAACTGAAACTGAGCAGGCTGGTGGCAATGGGATAGCCGCCGGTGCTGAACAGGTCCAGCAGAAAAACCAGCACATTGCCGATGACGATATACCGCATGAGACCCGGGATGCTCAGACGGGGGTGCTTGTAGCAGAAACGGTCCAGCCACTGTTGCATGGCGCGCAAAGAAATGACCTCCTTGTGAAATGGGATAGATTGTCTACCTTATTCTACCCGCTTTCCGGCGGGAAGTCTACAATAAACTGTAAACAATTGCCTCTCTTTTCAAATTGTCCGCATCCTGAAAAATTTTTCTTGCCTTTTCCGGCGGATGGTGTATAATATAGCGTAAATGTTTTTCGCGTGAATTGAATAGGAGCGCATTATCGAGAGTGGGCGAGAGAGTTAGCTTGATGACCTCACACCAACCTGCCTGCGGGCAAGGTGGTTCTGCTAACAGCGATAAGGAGGCGCCGCGTCCAGCGACCAAGGCTTCCTGACGGAAGCCTTTTTTTGTGGGCGGCCGGTCAGCGCCTATATTTTCACATAGAATGTGAAGAAAGGAGCGGAAGAAGATGAGCATTGTTAAAGATCCCGCGCTGGCGGAAGCCGGCCGGAAAAAGATTCAATGGGTCCGGGACTTTATGCCCGCGCTGTCTCAGATTGAGGCCCGGTTTCTGCGGGAGAAACCCTTTCAGGGGCTCCGTGTGGCGGTGTCGGTCCATCTGGAGGCAAAGACCGCCAACCTGGGCTATGTGCTCCAGCAGGGGGGCGCGGAAGTCTATTTGACCGGTTCCAACCCCCTGTCCACCCAGGATGACGTGGCCGCCGGCCTGGCGTCCATGGGGGTGGAGACCTTTGGCATCCACGGGGCCAGCCCGGAGGAGTACCAGCGGCACCTCACGGAGACCCTGAAGTGCCACCCCCACCTGGTCATTGATGACGGCGGGGACCTGATCGACCTGCTGGGGGGCCAGTGCCAGGCGTACGCGGACTGCCTGATCGGCGGCTGTGAGGAGACCACCACCGGCATTCTTCGTCTGAAGGCCCGGGAGAAGGCGGGCATCCTGCCCTGCCCCATGATGGCGGTCAACGACGCCAAGGCCAAGCATTACTATGACAACAAATACGGCACCGGGCAGTCGGTCTGGGACGGCATCATGCACACCACCAACCTGGTGGTGGCCGGCAAGACTGTGGTGGTGGCCGGGTACGGCTGGTGCGGGAAGGGCGTGGCCATGCGGGCCGCCGGCCTGGGCGCCCGGGTGATCGTCACGGAGATTGACCCCTTCAAGGCCCTGGATGCCACCATGAACGGTTTCCAGGTGATGACCATGGACCAGGCCGCCCCGCTGGGGGACGTCTTTGTCACCGTGACCGGCTGCCGGGACGTGATTGTGGGGCGCCACTTTGCGGCCATGAAGGACAATGTGCTCTTGGCCAACGCCGGCCACTTTGACTGTGAGGTGGCGGTGGCCGCCCTGCGGGAGATGGCGGCGCGGTCTGAAGTGCGCCGGGAGAACATTGTGGGCTATACGCTGCCCAATGGGCATACCCTGAATGTGCTGGCGGAGGGCCGCCTGGTAAATCTGGCCGCCGGAAACGGACATCCCGCGGAGATCATGGATATGTCCTTCGCGGTCCAGGCCTTGGCAGCGGAGTGGCTGACCAAACAGACCGGTCTGGAGAAGAAGGTCTACCCGGTCCCGGACACCATTGACGACGCCATTGGCCGGGCCAAACTGGCCGCCCAGGGTCTGTCCATTGACGCGCTGACCCCGGAACAGGAGGCTTACCTGAGCAGCTGGTCGGTGGAGTGAGGGCGGACCTCTTCCCGCCAAGACGGGTTTGGATCAGATCAACCCGTGCCAGTAACCCGATTGAGAAACACGGAATGAAAGATAGATTATTTATATGAAGGAGGACTCTTTCCCAATGAGCCACAGATTTTTTACATCCGAGTCCGTAACAGAAGGACATCCCGACAAAATTTGCGACCAGATCTCCGACGCGGTGCTGGACGCCATCCTGGCCCAGGACCCCACGGGCCGGGTGGCCTGTGAGACCACGGCGTCCACGGGTCTCATCCACATTATGGGGGAGATCAGCACCAGCTGCTATGTGGACATTCCTAAGATTGCCCGGCAGGTGATCCGGGAAATCGGCTATGACCGGGCCAAGTATGGCTTTGACTGCGACACCTGCGGCATCATCACCAACATCGACGAGCAGAGTGCCGACATCGCCCTGGGAGTGGACCAGTCGCTGGAGGCCAAGGCCGAGGGCGACAGCCAGCTGGACAACGGCGCAGGGGATCAGGGCATGATGTTTGGTTACGCCTGTGACGAGACCCCGGAGTGCATGCCCCTGGCCATTTCCCTGGCCCATAAAATGGCCCAGCGCCTCACCCAGGTCCGCAAGGAGGGGCAGGTGGATTACCTCCGTCCCGACGGCAAAACCCAGGTGACGGTGGAGTACGATGAGAACAACCAGCCGGTCCGGGTGGATACGGTGGTTCTGTCCACCCAGCACAGCCCCAAGGCAGAGCTGGATCAGATCCGCAAGGATATGATTGAACGGGTGATCCGGCCCACGGTGCCGGCCCACTTAATGGACGAGAACACGAAGATCTATGTCAACCCCACCGGGCGCTTTGTCATCGGCGGGCCCCAGGGGGACACGGGTCTCACCGGACGGAAGATCATTGTGGATACTTACGGCGGCTATGCGCGTCATGGCGGCGGCGCTTTCTCCGGCAAGGACTGCACAAAGGTGGATCGCAGCGCGGCTTATGCTGCCCGTTATGTGGCGAAGAACATCGTGGCTGCAGGGCTGGCGGATAAGTGTGAAATCCAGCTTTCTTACGCCATCGGCGTGGCGCATCCCACTTCCATCATGGTGGATACATACGGCACAGGAAAGCTTTCTGATGAGAAGCTGGTGGATATCATCCGCGAGAATTTTGATCTGCGTCCGGCCGGAATTATCCGGATGCTGGATCTGCGCCGCCCGATTTACAAACAGACCGCAGCATACGGCCACTTTGGACGGAATGATCTGGATCTTCCTTGGGAGAAGCTGGATAAAGTGGAACTCCTGAAGAGCTATCTGTAAAGTTTTTGCAGGCGTTTGGGCGGGCCAGAACGCCTGTAAAAGGCGCTGCGGGAGAAGCGCAGTGCAAAGAAATGGAAGCGAAATGGGTGAGAGGCGGACGCCTTTCACCCGTTTTTCGTTTTGGCGGAACGCTTCCTGTTCCTTGCCATGCGCCGGCCGGGAACGGAGTGGGTGACTTTTGCCGAAGAAGGCGTTACAATAGAAAAAAGAGCATGGTGGAAAGCCGGAATAACACAAGGGATGGGCATGGGAAAGAAAAACGCCTTCCCCTTCCGTGATTTTGTACGCGCGCAAAGCGCGCAGAGGGGGCAAAGATGAATCGAAGGGAATTGCTTCTATATACACTGCAGAACCAGTATCTTCTGCAGAAAGCGGACAGGAATACGGTAGTGTCCGGCCTGTGCGGGCTGCAGGCGCAGTTTGCCAACAATCCGTCCTATGCGTTGCGCATCCGCGCGTCCGATTTCTCCGAGGATAACTGGGACAAAGGGCTCGTCAAGGTCTGGACGCACCGGAACACCATTCATGTGATCCTTCAGGAGGAACTGGGATTGTACCTGTCGGCCAAGGGGGTGCAGCGGGAATGGACAGAGAGCTGGTGGGGGATTCCTGTGAAGGTGAAGCCATATTGATCCGCATTTATCCGGGAGAAGGTGGCGGAGGGGATCTGTGGAAGGGAAGGGCTGAAGGAAGCCTGCCGCCTGGCCGGAATGGAAGAAGACCTGTTGGGGTGCGTATTTAATGGTTGGGGCGGCCTGATTAAGGAAATGAGCGACCGGGGGCTGATCGCCTATGAGCCGGGGACGCAGAAGCGTTTCCTGCTTCCAAAAGAACCGGTGTGGATGGATCGGGATGAGGCCAGATGTATCCTGATGGAACGTTATTTCACGCATTACGGGCCTGCTACGGCGGAGGACTGTGCCGCCTTTACAGGCTGGCGGCTCACGGAGGTGAGAAGCCTTCTTAGGCGTGCAGACCTGCCGCTCCAAAGCGTGGAATGCGAAGGGACCGCGTATTATTATATCGGCAGCCTGCGGGCGGAACGAGGGCTGCCGTCCTGCGTATATCTGGCGGGATTTGATCAGCTGCCCCTTTTCTCCGGGGGACGCTTGCGCTCCGCTAAAAACGCAGCAGTACTAACGCGCCAAAAGACGGCGCGTAAGTGCTGGCGTTTTTAGAGGCTCCCCGGAGAAAAGGGGCAGCCGCTTTGCCTGTGGGGAACAGGAGCAGGCCGGGCACCCAAAGGGGAGGGGGGGAGAAGGGGATTCGCCTGACAGGGTTTTGTTCCCTACCCACGGCAGGTGATTGTAAAAAAGGGGGCTGCATGGTATTCTTAGATAGGTGGCAGATGCCATGTATATGTGCGGGAAACATATATGCAGGATGAGAATTGGATTGGTTGCGCGCTGCGGCGCGCGGATGGGAGAAGATAGATGGAATTGTGTGCGGCTTGTATACGTTGTGTGATGGACCGGCAGGAGGAACGGGTGAGCGGCCTTGGAACCGAACGGGAACAAAGCGACTATCTGCGCGGTGTGGCGCGGGTGATTGCGGATGCGGATCCGGAGGACTCCGCGCCTGTACTGGTGGAACGGATCAATCATGTGTATGAGAAAATATTTGGACCGGCGACGGACTATGCGCAGGTGAAGAAGGAGTTTAACGCGCTGATGCTTTCCCTGGAGCCGCAGATCCGTAAGGCCATGGAACAGGATGGGGACGCGCTTCATGCCGCCATGCTGTTTGCGCGGGCGGCCAATTATATTGACTTTGGCATGGCCGGACAGGTGGAAAAGGAAACGCTGTTTTCCCTGCTGGAGGCGGCGGCTGAAGAGAAAATGGATGAGCGCGTATATAACGAATTCCTGGCTGACCTGCGAACAGCCCGCAGCCTGGTATATGTGACGGATAACTGTGGGGAAATCTTCTGCGACAGGCTTGTGGCGGAGGAACTGCGAAAGCGCTATCCCGAACTGGATGTGACGGTGATGGCCCGCGGACGGGACGCCCTGAACGATGCGACCATGGAAGATGCTCTCATGGTGGGAATGGAAAAGGTGGCTCGCGTTGTTGATAATGGCTGCGGGGTGGCTGGAACTCCGCTCGCTTATATCGGCGATGAGGCCAGAAAGCTTTTGGAGGAAGCGGATGTGATCCTGGCCAAGGGACAGGGCAATTATGAGACGATGCATGGCTGCGGCCTGAATGTGTATTATTCTTTTCTGTGCAAATGTGCATGGTTCCGTAAACAGTTCGGCGTCTTGAAGAACACAGGCATGTTTGTGAGGGAATGAGGAGAGACTACAAAGGAAGCGGCAAAGAGCGGCGAAAGAGACGGCCATAAAGGCGGAATGGGAGGAAACATGGCGTTTACGCATCTGCATGTGCATACGGAATACAGTCTTCTGGACGGTTCCAATAAGATCAAAGAGTATGTAAAGCGCGTGAAGGAACTTGGCATGGACAGCGCGGCCATCACGGATCACGGCGTGATGTATGGGGTGATCGATTTCTATAAAGCGGCCAGAGAGGCGGGGATCAAACCCATCATCGGCTGTGAAGTCTATGTGGCACCTTCTTCCCGTTTTGACAGGGAAATCGGCGGCGGAGACGACCGGTATTATCATCTGGTGCTTCTGGCGGAAAACAATGTCGGCTATGCCAACCTGATGAAAATTGTCAGCAAAGGCTTTACCGAAGGGTTCTATTATAAGCCCAGGGTGGATATGGAGCTGCTGCAGCAATATCATGAAGGGATCATCGCCCTGTCCGCCTGCCTGGCGGGGGAGGTGGCCCGCGATATTCAGAAAGGCCTGGTGGAAGAGGCGAAGAAGGCGGCTTTGAAATATCAGGACTGTTTCGGCAAGGGCAACTTCTATCTGGAACTGCAGGATCACGGTATCCCGGCCCAGAGGATGGTGAACACCACCCTTCTTTCCATGAGCAAAGAACTGGACATTCCGCTGGTGGCAACCAATGATGTCCACTATACTTACCCGGAAGATGAGAAGCCGCATGATATTCTGCTGTGCATCCAGACGGCCAAGAAGCTGGCGGATGAAGATAGAATGCGCTATGAAGGCGGACAGTATTATGTGAAGAGCGAAGAGGAGATGAAGGGGCTGTTCCCCTATGCCTGGGAGGCGGTGGAAAATTCCCAGGTGATAGCGGACCGGTGCAATGTGGAGATCGAGTTCGGGGTCACGAAGCTGCCTCATTTTGAAGTGCCGGAGGGCTTTACCTCGGAAACCTATCTGCATAAGCTGTGCGAAGACGGGATGAAGGAGCGGTATCCGTCGGATGACGGGAAACTGCATGAGCGCTTGGAATACGAACTATCCGTCATCCGCCAGATGGGGTATGTGGATTATTTCCTGATCGTATGGGATTTCATCAATTATGCCAGGAGCAACGGCATTGCGGTGGGGCCGGGACGTGGTTCGGCTGCGGGGAGCATTGTTTCCTACTGCCTGAAAATCACCAATATCGATCCCATCCGTTATAATCTGCTCTTTGAGCGTTTCCTGAATCCGGAACGTGTATCCATGCCCGATATCGATATCGATTTCTGCTTTGAAAGAAGGCAGGAAGTCATCGATTATGTGAGCAGAAAATACGGTTCGGAAAAGGTGGTTCAGATCGTCACCTTTGGAACCATGGCGGCCAAGGGCGTTATCCGCGATGTGGGCCGCGTGATGGATCTCCCCTACTCCTATGTGGACGGGATCGCAAAAATGGTGCCTAACGAGCTGAACGTGACGATTGACCGGGCCCTGCAGGTGAATCCGGAACTGAGGAAGCTGTACGAGACGGATGAACAGGTGAAGGTCCTGATCGATATGAGCAAACGTCTGGAAGGGCTGCCGCGCCACACCTCCATGCATGCAGCGGGCGTGGTGATCTGTCCGGAAAGCGCGGACGAATATGTGCCGCTGTCCAAAGGCGCCGACGGCTGCGTCACAACGCAGTTTACCATGACCACCCTGGAAGAACTGGGGCTGTTAAAGATGGACTTTTTGGGCCTGCGCACGCTGACGGTCATCCAAAGCGCCGCGCGGCTGGTGAAAAAGGATAAAGGCATCGATCTGGATATGGACAGGATCGATTTCAATGACAAGGCGGTTCTGGATTCCATCGGGACAGGAAAGACGGACGGCGTATTCCAGCTGGAAAGCGGCGGCATGAAGAACTTCATGAAGGAGTTAAAGCCGAAAAGCCTGGAGGATATTATTG
>OLQH01002440.1_pt1 | contig 10689 bp, 13 predicted proteins | sample 1672671 | NCBI WGS metagenome assembly OLQH01 (sample SAMEA3136712, study PRJEB25190) | human gut metagenome
AGAGGATGTGCTAAGCCTGCTCCTAAAGGAGGTAATCCATGCTTGAGAACGTTGCTAAAATCACTCGTGTCGTACTTGCATGTGGGACGGTAGATCTGCGCAAAGGCATTGATGGTCTCTCGATGATCATTGGCGATAAGTATAAGCAAAATCTGTTTGAAAGTAAGTACGTAATCATCTGTACCTTGACTATTTAAAACACGCCGCCCATCGGGCGGCATTTATTAAAATATAAGGTACCGATGATTACGTACTTACAGAGTAAATGTATAGACACAATGTAAGCGTTGGACTATTGAGCGTTTAAGTATAAAATGTAGTAAAATCACATATGAATAGAAAAAGAGAATTGAAAACAGATTCGAAAAGTGATAATATGTGATTAAATCACAAAATAAGGAGTCGAAACATGTTAGTAAGGTTTTTGGTAGAAAACTATCGTTCATTTAAAGAAAGACAAGTGTTTTCAATGGCAGCAGGCAAACATACAAGGCATAAAGAACAGATTGTGTCTATAAATGGTAAAAGACTATTAAAAGCGGGAATATTATTTGGGGCTAATGCAGCAGGAAAAAGTAATTTAATAAAAGCTGTTAATTTTGCAAGAAATGTAGCATTGAAGCAGATTACGGCTGGACAAATTGCTAATCGCAATTTTAGAATTGATGATAGTTCAATTAACAGACCAGGTGTATTTCAATATGACTTCTGGCAAAATGGCCATTTCTATTCATATGGATTTGCGATATCATATGTTGATATAAAATTTGTTTCTGAGTGGTTATATATTGTTGATGGTGATAAGGAAAAAGTCATTTTTGAAAGAAATGAAAAACATGAAATAACTACAGATATTAGATTTGCAAATAAAGAAAATCGTCAAAGATTTGAGATATATGCAGAAGATGTTGTTGCCGAAAAGTCTTTTTTATCGGAGATCACAAGCCATAAGCTAAGCGAAATTGAAGAGTTTCTTCCTTTTTTTGATGTTAAGAATTGGCTCAATTCATTAATTATTATTTTCCCACAAACAAGATTTAACGATTTTCGTCAGTTTATGATGAATGATACTTTAGAGTCGATGGGGAAATTATTAAATTATTTTGATACAGGGATTGATTCATTAAATGGTAAAGAACAATCTATGGATGAATCTTTGAGTTTTTTACCGGAAGAGGTAAGGGATGAAATTAAGGGTGATGTCTTAGAGGCTTTTAATAAGGATGAAGATTCGAAACAGGTTGCATCTGTTGAGATAACTATTGCAGGAAGAAGATTTAGTTTTTCCAAAAATCCAAATGGAGATATTACGGCGGCCCAACTTATGATGAATCATGGAAATTTGAATAATTTATTCGAACTAAAAGATGAGTCAGATGGAACAAGACGTTTATTCGATTTACTCCCTCTTTACAAAAAAGGAAATCAAAATTTTATTATTTTAGTTGATGAATTAGACAGAAGTTTTCATACAAAGTTAACGATTGAATTTATCCAAAAATTTTTTGAGAAGACGGTCGGAGCAACAACTCAGTTGATTGCTACAGTACATGATTCGAATGTGATGAATTTAAATTTGCTTAGGCAGGATGAAATTTGGTTTGTAGAGAGAAAAGAGGATCATAGTTCAGAAATATATTCATTAAATAAATTTCAAGAACGATTTGATCGTGCAGTTGCAAAAGACTATTTACTAGGCAGATATGGAGCTGTTCCTAATTTTGGAATCGATCCATGGGAAGACGAGGGAGAACAGAATGGCTAATGCATTCCGCTTAAAATCAACAACTATGTTTTCGAGAATGGATGATGATATAAATGAGCAACCATTGAGAATAGTATTTTTATCTGTTGAAGGAAATAAAACAGAGCGACAGTATTTTGAATATGTAGAAAAGTACAGAAGTAAACTCGGAATTAAGGCTGCTGTTCATATTCACGCATTACAAAGGGCAAAAAGGGATAATTTGAGTGCACCGGAGAATGTGTTAGAGTTGCTTGAAGAATATCTTGTAATCAGAAAAAATGAGGGTTTGCCTGAAAGATTAAGAGATGTTATTCCACAAAAATATTCAGAGGAATTTATAAATTGTTATTTAAGATCAGAATTAAATCCTCAAAATGATGAGGTAAAAGAATTCGAGAGTATTTTGGCTGAAGTTGGTTATGATGTAGTTTATAATAATTATTTAAAAGAGTTTAAAGGTAAAAATGATGTATTTGGAATAGTACTGGATAGGGACTATAAATCACATTCAGTATCACAAATGAAAAAGATTGCGGAGCAGTGTGAAAAAAATCATTATAAATTGTTTATTACTACGCCGTTATTTGAATTTTGGCTATTATTGCATTTAATAGATATTGAGAAATTGTCCGAAGAAGAGTTGAGAAATATAAAAGTTAATGATGGAATTTCAGAGAAACATACCTATACAAGTAAAATGGTATCAGAGATAGCAGGACATTCAAAAAATATAAGTGAAAAAATATTTTTGCAATCGTATTTATCTAAAATAGACTATGCAATTAATCAGTCAAAGAAGTTAAATAAAACTATAGATGAACTTATTGGTGAAGATAGAACTGAAGAAACTAAGATGGGAAACATAGGTACTAATCTTCATGAATTGTTTGAATTGTTAAGAACAGACAAGGATTTATAAAAATATGGAAAGGGTAAGTATTATATTTGGATCGGCAGTTATTGCAGAATTTGTGTCGGGTGTTTTTTCTTTATATACTAATCAGAGAGATAGTCAATTATCATATATAACAAAAGAATGAATAAAAAAATTAAAGAGTAAAAAAATAGTATTAAAATTGGGATATGCATCCTATGAGGGAACTATAGCATTATTACCTAGATTGAAAGTAAGTACGTAATCATCCATATCTGTTAGCACCCATATTTTTCTGATACACTCTTTTCATAACAAAGGAAGGAAACTGTATCATTATGAAAAAATCACACTGTGGTCTGAACGAATCTATGAATTTCAATCCAGTGGGCAGACTTGCAAAACATGGTGTCAGGAACATCACGTTCCAGTCTCTACAATGAATTACTGGATGCGCAAGCTGAAAACATTGGACGAACAATCGGATACTGATATGATTTTTGCAAAGATGCCAACGGAAACGGAAATTTCAAAGAATGGGGATTTGAACATCTGCCCGTCTCCAATCCGTGTTTTTCTCGAATAACAGGCTTTTTTATGTTATACTTGAATTATCATTTAAGAGTTTGGAGATTGCCGGATGGATCCGTTTTTTACAGAGGAACAGCTGAATAGCATGAGCCGCGAAAACATGATGGAAGATTCTGTAGACAGATCTTCCCTTATTGGTGATACCATTTTATATACGCTGAATCAGGAAACCTATCTTCGCAGGTACTTGGATGATGGGCATCTGAGCATTGATAATAATAGTGCGGAACGTGCAATCAAAAATTTTGCAGTAGGCCGCCGAAATTGGATGTTTGCCAAGAGTATCCGTGGTGCAGATGCCAGTGCTATTGTTTACAGTATCGTAGAAACTGCCCTGTTGAATGGACTGAAGCCGTATGTATATCTTTCCTATGTATTAGACGAGCTTCGTAAAATGGGACCTTTTCCAAAGCCGGATGATCTAAATCGGCTTTTGCCATGGTCAAATGAATTACCGGAAGAATTTCGAACCAAAGAGAAGAAATAAAATGTGCCACCCATCGGGCGGCATTTTTAAAAAGTCAAGGTACGGATGATTACGTACTTACAGTGTAAATGATCAAGAATATAATTTGTTAAAGGAGTGACACCGAATGATTGATATATACACAGAAAAAAAGGATTCAAAAGATTGGATTATCAAGAATGATTTATTCTTTAACTTAAATACAAGTAATGAAGAAATGTCTGATAATGAAGTTGCATTAATTAAGCAAATCGATGATGCAAAATTGACACCAGACAAGCATATAGAAACCAAGTATGGATTGGGAACTATCCGTAATCTTTCTTCTGGATGTAAGACATTGCTCAATATAGTAAAGCATCCCGAAAAAGTGGTGTGCGTAGAGGAATGTGGACCGAATGTGCTTAAGGTGATATTTGCCATGGATAAAATAAAGATTTATATGTCACGACCATCTCTTGCAGATATTCCGGATGATGCAATTATTAGATTTAATGATACGGATGTTGTGGCAGGAAGTGCTGGATACAATGCGTGGTGGAGTAAGGAATATGAAAGGAGAGAGGCGAATGATTTATAATAAAATAGCATTTCAAGCAGATCCTTTTTCATATGACTTGGTGTTCGATGATCGTATTACTCTTGTTGGCGGAGATAGTGGTACTGGAAAGACGGTACTTTATGACATGTTGGAGGACTTGAAGCAAACCGAAGAATATAATGCAATTAAACTATTCAATTATAAATCTGAGGATGTATTAGAGAAATTGAAGCAGTGCAGAAACAATTTCGTTGTTATTGATAATGCTGATATTTTGATGGATGACGAGGTAAGGCGATTCATAAATTTTGAATTTTCGAATCAGTATATGTTATTCCTAAGAAATTGCGATGGACTGAACGTCTCAGATAAGAGTTTTAAGGTAATGAAGGTTGAGAGTAATATGATTACTTTAGAAGAGGAGTTGTGATATGAAGTATTTATGGACAGAGGACACAGGTGCTGGACTCCACTTCTGGAAGTTAGTCAATCAGCTTTTCTTTGATAATGCACTTGTAGTTGAAAGTAAAGAGAGTAACCAAGGCATCTTGTATTCTTTGACATCATTGAATGCAAAGGAAGAAGATGAATATTACATAGCATTTGACTATGTGCCGGATAATCAGGATATTCGAAATAAGTATCGCCAGTTGAAACAATTAGCAGAAAAGTCAGAAACAAAGGTTATTATTCTTGATATGATTTGTTTTGAATACTTTATACTTACATTCGATAAGTTGGTGTCTTGGACTGGAACCGGTAAGACTGATAAGATAAAAATGCGCGAAGATATTCTTGCAGCAATAGAAGATCACAGAATAGATTTGTCAAAGATCAAGAATCAGACGACAATGCAGTATTTGTCTGGATTCAAGAGATATTCTACAGAACGAGTGATGAAATCGTTGGTAGCTGAATTTACACAAAATGAAAAGTGGTCTGTTAAAGGTTCGCTTATGGGTGAATGCTGGTATAAGGATTGTTGTGTATCTGAACATCCGGATAGCCTCAGGTGTGGAAAGCCAGAGGTTGAAGATGGTAATGAGAAGATGCGGATGTTGATACAGTCAGAGGAGGTACAAAGAGTGATTGGAGAAATTATAATGAAGTCTTGAAAAACTGTCATAAAGGAGAACCGGTATATCTGACAAAGAATGGCAGAGGACGTTTCGTTATCATGGATATTGAAGACAGTGAGCGTGATCGTGCAGAGAAAAAGCTTCTGATGAAGCTGCAGGAAGCCGAAGAAGCAGTAAAAGACGGAGAAGGCTGGTTGGATTTAGATGAACTGAAAGCTCTTGTGGGGGAATAAGATGGTAAAACTGCGGATTAATCCGATGATTGCAAAGGATTTGAAAGATATCCGGGATTACATTGCTGAAGACAATGAGAAATATGCTGCGAAGACGATAAAAGAGATTTATGGTAAATTTGAAAATCTTCAGATGTTTCCGGGAAAAGGATAAAACAAGAAAAGCTAACAGCAATTACCATATTATTATCTGCGTTAGCAGAGGCATTTGCAAAGAATAAAAATATGGAGTTATATAATATTGTTTGGGAATAAAGTGTTATAGATTTTTGCGATAATAGCAGGTATAATAAAATCGCACATAGATTTAATAAAAATATAAATTTTAGTAAAAAAGGAGAAAATAGTTATGGAATACGTAATTGCAGGTTTAATTGTAGGTGTATTTATAGGAGGAGTAATATTCTTCATAAAAAAAGAAAATAAGAAATTAGAAGAAATGATGAGTAATTTAAGTAATGAGCAAAAAAATAAGTTAGCATTAACAGATATAAAATTTGTTGAAGGAAAAAATGATGAGTGGATTCAAGAAGGTATGATTGCTGAAATGAGAGACAAGGGGAATAAATTTGCAATTAAAGTTTTATGGCATAATAAAGTTATACAAAATGCAGCTTACGATCAATTAGAATATGGAGATACTGCTCTTTCTAAAAAAGATGTAGAAAGGACTGGCTTAAAAGTCGGCGATTTTGTTAGTGTTTATATAGCTCCGGCTAAAGTATCTGGGAGCTTTAAAATTATTTTATAAAAAGTTTAATATAATCAGAGAAGACAAGCTATATGAATAACGAAATAATAGCAAAAATAATAGAAAAATATAATTTGGATTTAGGTGATGATTATTTTTTTGTTGGTGCTACAATAATTAAAAAAAGTGATTTCTCGAATAGTACAGAAATTCTTTATTGTGAAGATGGATTCAATGATGAAGAAGGGATACCTTATATCATGCAATCAGTAGTGCCAAAAGGAGTATTTGATAGGGATAGAATAATAGTATTTTATACCAAAGATTTGCGAAGGTATATAATTCCTATTGATGGAGAAAATTACACTTTAATTGGAAATGGTATACCTGAAAATGTACGAAATATTAATTATGGTAAAGCAAAAAAAATAATACATAGAAAAGCTTTAGAACTAAAAAAAGAGCCTGAAAAGTTATCAAAAGAAGATAAAGATGCTCTATATAAAAGGTACATCAAAAATTATAAAAAGGGCAGAATGGTGTTAGCTGGACTTTTTAGTTCATTAGTATGGTTTATTTTAATTTCTTTAGGTGTAATTTTTATTATTGCAGATATTGCTACGGAAAATGTTAATGAAACATTAGTAATGGGGAGCTTAATTGGTGGTACAGTTTTATTTGTTGGTGGAGCAATAGTTATTATCAATTTTTTCATCAGAATACCAGTTAGAAGGTTGAAAAGTTTTGCATATAGAAGTGACTTTTTAGTTATGAACTATAAAAGAAATGTAAATATTAGAGGGTTAAATGATTGCCATATTTATGGATTAACTTATGATGAAGATAATTGCAAGCTTATGACATATGCTGTTTTTCATTATGATGTAGCTTTTATTAAGAATGTAGAATATTTTGAAATTGTAAATAGGTATTCTAAAAACAAAAATCCTAAAAACTTGGAATATTGCTTATTTGAAAGAAAAGATATAAATAAATGTAGTAAAAAAGCCTGACATTATGTCAGGTTTTTTGTGATAAGCCTGGTTCATTATAAAAATCTAAGATTTTGGTCTTGACAACTGAGCCACTATAGAACTTGCTGAACATACTGGTATTAATTAGGCAGATATCAGCAAGCGTGATTATATGACCCTATGAATAAGTAATATAAATTGTATTTTTTACATGAATCCGTTATACTATATCCATAGTATAGCGGATTATTTTTGGAGGCTATTATGGTAGATGCTATGAAGTTGCCAGTTGGAATTGATGATTTCAGGAAACTGCGAGAATCGGATTTTTATTATGTAGATAAGACAAAGCTTATAGAACAGCTTTTACAAAGCTGGAGTGAGGTGACTCTTTTTACACGTCCACGTCGCTTTGGAAAGACTCTTAATATGAGTATGCTTAAAAGCTTTTTTGAGATAGATACCGATAAGTCTTTGTTTGATGGATTATATATTTCAAAGAACAAAGAGTTATGTGATGAGTATATGGGAAAGTATCCGGTTATATTTCTTTCACTAAAGGGTGTGGAAGGTTTAGATTTTTCGTCAGCAAGGAGAATGTTATGCACTATCATAGAGTGCGAAATAAATAGACACTATTATTTAAAAACAAGTGATGCATTGACGGAGGAGGATAGGGCTCAATTTGCGAAGATGCTTCAGGGCAATGATAGCAATATAGAAGACAGTATACGAATGCTTTCACAGCTTTTGTATAAGCACTATAGACAGAAGACAGTTATACTTATAGATGAATATGACGTTCCACTGGATAAAGCTTTCCAGAATGGCTATTACAAAGAGATGGTTTCTCTTATAAGAGGTATTTTTGGACAGGCACTTAAGACGAATGAGTTTTTACAGTTTGCGGTGCTTACAGGATGTCTGAGAGTGTCAAAAGAGAGCATTTTTACAGGTCTTAATAATTTTGAAATAAATTCCATCGTTGATATAGACCATGATGAGCAGTTTGGATTTACTGATAATGAAGTTAAGAAGCTGTTATCTGATTACGACAGGGCAGAACGTTATCCTGATGTCAGGGAGTGGTATGATGGCTATCATTTTGGCAATGCAGACATATATTGTCCATGGGATGTAATAAACTTTGCTAAAAAACTTGTCGCAGACAAGAATGCAAGACCAAGTGCGTTCTGGATCAATAGCAGTGGCAATGACATGGTAAAGAGATTTGTGGATAAAGCAGATCAGACTACGAGAGATGAAATAGAAAAGCTTGTAGCAGGTGGTATAGTAGAAAAACGGCTTCGTCTTGATCTTACATATGATGAGATCGATAGTACAATAGATAATCTGTGGAGTGTGCTTTTTACAACAGGTTATCTCACTAAGATAGGTGAAGTTAAAATGCCTGATAGTGAAAGCTATGCATATAAGCTTGTTATTCCCAATAAGGAAGTACGTGAGGTTTTTATCCTCCAGATCCAGGAATGGTTTAAATCTGTTGTCACAAACGATAATGACAATATGAAGCTGTTATCGAAGGCTATTCTTGATAAAGATGAGCAGCGGATCCAAAGACAGTTAAATATTGTTATGGGACGCATGATAAGCGTACTTGATACAAAGGCTTCGGATAATATGAAAGAGAATTTTTATCATGGTCTGCTTCTTGGACTTTTGAGAGGAAGTAACCCGGACTGGCTTATCAAATCAAACCGCGAGTCTGGTGATGGTTTTAGCGACATCCTGATCAGGCCGGAAGATCCTGATGAGGGCATTGTCATCGAGGTAAAGTACGCCAAGGAGATTAAGGGGCTGGATGTGGCCTGTGAGGCTGCAATGACACAGATCAAAGATAAGCGGTATTATGAAGCTTTAAGAGATGAGGGAAGATGTAATATTTTGGCTTATGGCATTGCTTTTAGCAGAAAACGATGTAAGGTAATTGGGAAAAAAATATAATTGTTCACAAAAAAAATCAAAATCCCTCTCTCTTTTTGTGAAAAAATATGTTATTATATCATTAGCTGATAATTGCTATGTGGAATAATCACTAGCACAGCATTGATTTATGATTTATAATTAGGAGGATTTTTATAATGCAGAGATTTACATTACCAAGAGATTTATATCATGGAAAGGGTGCACTTGAGGCACTTAAGAGTTTTGAAGGAAAGAAAGCTATTATCTGTGTAGGCGGTGGATCTATGAAGCGTTTTGGTTTCCTGGATAAAGCAGAGGCCTATCTGAAAGAAGCAGGTATGGAGGTTAAGCTGTTTGAGGGAATTGAGCCAGATCCTTCTGTTGATACTGTCATGAAAGGTGCGGCAGTGATGGAAGAATTTAAGCCGGACTGGATCGTGGCTATCGGTGGAGGCTCACCTATAGATGCTGCAAAGGCTATGTGGATCAAATACGAATATCCTGATATCACATTTGAAGATATGTGTAAGGTATTTGGTATTCCGAAGCTTAGAAAGAAAGCTCATTTCTGTGCGATTTCTTCTACGTCAGGTACAGCTACAGAGGTTACAGCGTTTTCTATCATCACAGATTATGATAAGGGAATCAAATATCCTATAGCTGATTTTGAAATTACACCTGATGTGGCAATCGTAGATCCGGAGCTTGCGGAGACTATGCCTAAGAAGCTTGTGGCACACACAGGTATGGATGCCATGACTCATGCAATTGAGGCTTATGTATCTACGGCAAACAGTGATTTTACAGATCCACTTGCACTGCATGCGATAGAGATGATCCAAAATGATCTCATTGATTCATATAATGGAGATATGGATAAACGTGATGCGATGCATAATGCGCAGTGCCTTGCAGGAATGGCATTTTCGAATGCACTTCTTGGAATCGTACATTCTATGGCACACAAAACAGGAGCTGCTTTTGCTGATCATGGAGCACACATCATTCATGGTGCAGCCAATGCTATGTATCTTCCAAAGGTTATTGCTTATAACGCAAAGGATGAGACTGCAAAAGAGCGCTACGGAGTCATTGCCGATTTTATGAAGCTTGGTGGAGATACACTTGATGAAAAAGTTGATCTGCTCATCAAATATCTGCGCAGTATGAATGATGCACTTAACATCCCTCATTGTATCAAGAATTATGGAGCAGACAGTTATCCAACAGAGGAGGGCTTTGTGCCTGAAGAGGTATTCCTTGAAAGACTTCCTGAAATAGCAGCCAATGCTATACTTGATGCATGTACAGGCTCAAATCCACGCCAGCCTGATCAGGAAGAGATGGAAAAACTTCTTAAGTGCTGCTATTATGATACAGAGGTAGATTTCTAGAAATCAGATATATTATTTAATACTTGTCACACAAAGGTGTGAATGATAACTACGGTTTACAGACATAGCCTATCCTGTTGAGCAGACAGGATAGGCATTTTTTAAAATGAGGATGAAGAATAAGTAATTGAATATATTGTCAAATGTGATTAAATGTGTTTAAATATACTCAA
>OLQH01002444.1_pt1 | contig 10674 bp, 8 predicted proteins | sample 1672671 | NCBI WGS metagenome assembly OLQH01 (sample SAMEA3136712, study PRJEB25190) | human gut metagenome
AAGCACGCCGCCAGCGTTCATCCTGAGCCAGGATCAAACTCTCTGATAAAATGTTGAACTTTCGTTCTCGAGTTGTCCAAGTTCAAAATTAACTTTGGCTAATTTATCCCTTTTACTGTTTTTAAGGATTTTTACTCATCCCAAAAATGTTACTTTTTTAGAATTTTCAGGTTAATGTGTTTCACTGTTTAGTTATCAAAGTGCTTGCTGTTGTCGGCTGATTTCTTATCTCAGCAGCAACTCTTAAATATTACCACAGGCTGTTGTGTCTGTCAATAACTTTTTTTATTTCTTTTTATCAGTTATTTCCGTGTGACTCACAGCAACTTTTATATAATATCATAAGCAGTCTGCCTTGTCAACAACTTTTTTCTCTTTAATTCCTGTCTTGTCGACAGCTATATTAGAATACCACAAACATACAAAATATGTCAATAACTTTTTTATTTTTCTGTTTCAGGCAATAAAATGCAGTAAAAACAGCTGCAAATGCAAAGGGGGGCTATGAACAACCATGTGCTCACAGCCCCCTCTTTTTTGTATTCTCTTTAAGCTTTGTTCCTGACTCTTCTGAAACAGGTCAAACAAATAAACAGCAGGAATGCAAACGCTACCGCCATCCACCCCCAGGAATGGAATTTATCCCAATATCCTTTCAGATATATGATGACTACAATAACCGGAAGAATGTAGGACATATAAAAGCGGATTTGTCTGGGCACCTTAATCCCCTCCCCCGCGTTGGCTTCCTTTATAAAGTTGTCCCAGCCCCATCCATACTTATAAGTGCAGAACATAAGATATACCATCGAGCCCAGAGGCAGAAGATTATTAGACACCAGGAAATCTTCCAGATCCATAATGTTTGATCCCTCGCCTAAAGGCTGAATCCCAGAAAGCACATTAAACCCTAATACACAAGGCATTGACAATAAAATAATCAGAATAATATTAATCCCTACTGCCTTTTTTCTGCTCCATCCCCAGAGGTCCATAGCGAAGGAAATTATATTTTCAAATACAGCTATAATGGTAGAGAGAGCTGCAAACGAAAGGAACAAGAAGAAAAAGGCTCCCCAGAGGCTTCCTCCCGGCATTTTGTTAAATACATTAGGCAGGGCAATGAATACGAGACTGGGACCGGATCCCGGTTCCACGCCAAAAGCAAAACAGGCCGGAATCACAATTAAGCCTGCCATTAAAGCAACAAAGGTATCCAGCACCGTTATGCTGATCGCTTCTCCCATAAGAGAGCGGGATTTATTCAGATAGCTTCCAAATATTGCCATTGAGCCGATTCCTATACTCAGCGTAAAGAATGCCTGAGACATAGCGGCAAATACCACATTTCCTATGCCCTGGGCCTTCATTTCTTTAAAATCAGGTACCAGGTAAAAACGAACACCCTCGCCCGCTCCGTCTAAAAGGACCACCCGCACTGCCAATATAACCATAATGCTCAGCAGACAAATCATCATCACCTTAGTAATCCGTTCTACGCCTTTTTCCAGCCCCAGCAGACAGATCCCAAATGCTAAAAGTACAGCCAGTATCATCCAAAAAGTCATTGTAGGCGCTGATTCCACCATATGACCAAACCCTGCCTCTACTTCTTTTGCACTTACATGTGTGAATTCTCCCCGGAGCATTCTGTAAAAATAGTACAACATCCACCCGCCTACCATAGTGTAAAACATCATAAGAAGATAATTCCCGATAATGCCAAAATACGCAAAGTTATGCCATCCGCTCCCCTCAGGCGCCAGTGTTTTGAAGGAGGAGGCCACACTTTTCTGACTACCTCTTCCTACAGAGAACTCGCACACCATAATAGGAAGGCCCAGGACGACTAAAAAGACAAGATAGATCAGGATAAAAGCTGCTCCTCCATAATTTCCTGTCATATACGGAAATTTCCATACATTGCCCAGCCCAACGGCACACCCCGCGGATACCAAAATAAAGCCCAGCCTGGAACCAAATTTTTCTCTTTCTTTCAAAATCTTTCTCCTAACTATTCATATTCGTAATTTCGATAATATCCTATTTTATCTCAGATTTCAACTGGTTTTTATGCGGGTTATACATAATTCATGCTTTCCCGAATATTGGATACGCCTGCAAGATGTATCTTAAACTTTCCTTTCAGGGCCTCCAGATTGGTCTGAGGCAGGATGCAGGTAGTAAATCCCATCTTTTCGGCCTCCTTCACCCGCTGCTCCGCCATGCTAACCCCCCGCACTTCACCGGAGAGTCCAACCTCACCAAATATTAGGGTGTTAGGATCCACTGCGCGGTTTTTATAACTGGAAACAATAGAAAGCACAATTCCCAAATCAATTGCCGGCTCCCCCAGCTTCATGCCGCCGGCCAGATTCACATAGGCGTCACAGTTTCCCAGCTGAAGTCCTGCCCTTTTTTCCAGAACTGCCATCAAAAGATTTACCCTGTTATAATCAATTCCTACCGAGGTTCGTCTGGGAAGTCCGAAATTTGTCTGTGTCACCAAAGCCTGGATCTCGATAAGAATAGGTCTTGTCCCCTCCACAGAGCATACAACTACCGAGCCGGAGGCATCCAAAGGCCGGCCGCTCAGCATTACCTGGGAAGGGTTTTTGACCTCCTCCAGTCCTTTGTCCTGCATCTCAAACACTCCTATTTCGTTGGTAGATCCAAAGCGGTTCTTAACGCCCCGGAGCAGCCGGTAAGATGCATGCCGGTCTCCCTCAAAATAGAGGACCGTATCCACCATATGTTCTAAGACTCTGGGACCAGCAACATTCCCATCTTTGGTCACATGGCCTACAATAAAAATCATAACCCCAAGTCCCTTCGCAAGCTGCATCAGGACGTTTGTAGATTCCCGCACCTGAGATACGCTTCCCGGTGCAGAAGAGATCTCCTCATCATACATGGTTTGAATAGAGTCAATCATAACCACATCCGGACGCATTTCTTCAATGACAGCTTTGATGGTCCCCAGATTCGTCTCACACAGCAATTTTAAATTCTCGTTAAATTCCCCGATCCGTTTTGCCCTCATCTTGATTTGTCTCAGAGACTCTTCCCCGGAAATATACAGTACACTTCTCTGATCCTTTGACAGCTTCCGGCATACCTGTAAAAGAAGTGTTGACTTTCCAATCCCAGGATCTCCTCCCACCAGCACAAGAGAGCCTGGCACTATACCCCCTCCCAGTACCCGATCCAGCTCACCGATGTGCGTAAGCATCCTCTCTTCCTTATCCATATCTATCCCCGAAAGGCTGACCGGTGTCTGTTTTTCCTTCCGTGAGGCATACAAACTGCCACTCTTTTGAGGGCTGACTGTTTCCTCCACAAATGAATTCCATTCCCGGCATCCAGGGCATTGCCCCATCCATTTGGAGGATTCATATCCACAGTTTTGACAATAAAATACTATTTTTTTCCCTTTTGCCATATCTCACTCAATGAAAAAGGCCGCCCAGCTTTGCCGGCAGCCTTTTGCTACTCTTTCTATAATTTTACAATGGAGACAGCTACACGTTCTGCTTGCTCTAATTCAACACTAAAGGATAACTTTCCACCCAAATTAGTTTTCATGGTTCCTGCATCAACGCCGTCAATAGTAACTTTATATTCCGCGTCTTCTTCCAGTTCAACTGTAATCTGTGCGTCTACAGCCCCTTCAACCGAGAAAGACATACCATCTTCTGTCAGATTTAAATCATACACTGCTGTACCTGGTACTGATTCATAGACAAACATTTCATTTCTCTCTAGTTTTGTAATTTCACGAAAGGTTTTAACCTTGTACATATCTCCATCATGCTCATAATCTGATAATTTTGACTTCGAAGGTAACTCATAGTTTCCAAAACTGATAGTACCATTTTCCTCTGTACGAATTAATTCCTTTATTCCTGACATTTTTTATGCCCTCCCGTTACTGTCATTCATTTGTATCCTATTGGCCGGATTCATACCGGTCTTTGTTTGATTCATTATATAATAATTTTAAAAATTATGCTAGTCATTTATAGGAGTTACTAAAAATTTAATATCTTCCTTTGACATGGAAACTGTAACCGTATCCCCGTTTTTAATTCTGCCTTCCAGAATCTCCTCTGCCATGGCATCTTCAATTTTGCTCTGGATGGCCCTGCGCAGGGGACGGGCTCCATACTTGGGATCGTACCCCTCTTTTGCTATATATTCCTTCACACTTTCCCTCACGCGGAGTGTAATATCCATCTGGGACTTACAGCGTTTTATCAGATTTGCCAGAAGTATGGTTACGATTTTCTTAATGTGCTCCTTATTCAGGGCATGGAACACAATTGTCTCATCAATACGATTCAGGAATTCAGGTTTAAACAGACGCTTTACTTCATCCATTACTCCATCCTTCATCCTCTGGTAATCCTGTTTTTCATCCTGAACCGAAGCAAATCCCAGCTTCTTAGGTTCAATGATCGACTGCGCTCCGGCGTTGGAAGTCATAATGATGATGGTCTGTTTAAAGTCTATCTTTCTCCCCTGGGCATCTGTGATATGCCCATCGTCCAGCACCTGCAGAAGAATATTAAACACATCGGGGTGCGCCTTTTCCACCTCATCGAATAAAATTACGCTGTAAGGATTCCGCCTTACTTTTTCACTCAGCTGTCCTCCTTCGTCGTATCCCACATATCCCGGAGGAGATCCGATCATTTTGGATACACTGTGTTTCTCCATATACTCTGACATATCTACCCGGATCATAGCCTGTTCCGTACCAAAAACTGCCTCAGCCAGAGCCTTGGAAAGCTCTGTCTTACCCACACCCGTGGGTCCTAAAAACAGGAAAGAGCCTATGGGACGGTTTGGATCTTTTAATCCTACTCTTCCCCGTTTTACAGCTTTTGCAACCGCCAGTACTGCCTCTTCCTGGCCGATGACTCTTTTATGCAGAATATTTTCAAGCTTAGCTAACCGTTTTGATTCCGCCTCCGCCAGCTTCTTTACCGGTATCTTGGTCCAGCCGGATACGACATCTGCCACATCCTCTTCTTTTACTGTCAGCTTCTTCTGTCTGCAGCGGCGTTCATATCTTACCTTTGCTGCTTCCAGTCTCTTCTCTGTCTCCTTCTGTTCTGCCTGGAGTTCTCTGGCAGTATCAAAATCGTTCTCCTTGATGGCTGCCTCTTTTCGCTTGAGGATATCCTGAAGAGCTTTCTCCCCCTGTACCACGCCATCCGGTGCTTTATAACCTGCAAGCTGTACTTTAGACGCTGCCTCATCAATTAAATCAATGGCCTTATCCGGAAGGAAACGGTCATTAATATACCGGATGCTCATAGCTACCGCGGCTTCTACAGCCTGATCCTCAATCTCCACCCCGTGATGCTGTTCGTAATAAGGCTTTAGTCCCTTTAGAATGGCAACTGCTTCTTCGCTGGTTGGTTCATCTACCGTTACCGGCTGGAATCTCCGCTCCAAAGCCGCATCCTTTTCAATATATTTTCTGTATTCATCTATGGTAGTAGCGCCGATCAGCTGAATCTCACCTCTGGAAAGAGAAGGCTTCAGAATATTTGACGCATCCAGAGCTCCTTCAGCCCCCCCGGCTCCGATAATTGTATGGAGTTCATCAATGAACAGTAAGATCCCTTTATTCTCCATAACCTCACTGACTACTTTTTTAATCCGCTCCTCAAATTCTCCCCGGTACTTAGAGCCAGCCACCATACCTGAGAGATCAAGTACAACCACTCTTTTACCCAGCATGGATTCGGGTACCAGTCCCCAGACAATCCTCTGAGCCAGGCCCTCAGCTATAGCGGTTTTCCCCACACCAGGTTCTCCAATCAGGCAGGGGTTATTTTTCGTTCTTCTGCTCAGAATCTGAATGATTCGGCTGATCTCCTGCTCCCTGCCAATTACCGGATCCAATTTCCCCTGACGGGCCATTTCTGTGAGATCCCTGCTGTATTGATCCAGGGTAGGTGTTGCACTGCCGGCAGATGATTTGATCGTCTTTCCACCCTGCAGATCTTCCTTCTTCAGAGTCCCCTCTTCCCCCATAGCCACCAGGATATCAGAATATAATTTCTGAATATTAATTCCCATTGTATGAAGAAGACGGGTGCCTACACAGTCATATTCTTTTAACATAGCCAGAAGGATATGTTCTGTTCCTACCTGATCACTATGGTAATTGGCCGCTTCCCTCTGTCCTCCCTCCAATATCTTCTCGAGTCTTGGTGTGTATCCCGGAGGAGTATCCAGCAGGATATCCGAGGGAGGAGCTATCAGCTTCTCAATTAATGCCATTACTTTTCCGTCATCAGCACCTGCTTCGGTGAGAACCATACCGGCGGTTCCGCTGTGACTCTTTAAAAGTCCCAATAGAAGATGTTCCGTTCCTATATAGTTATGATTGCAGTCCTTAGCTGTTTTTTCTGCAAGTTTTAAGGCATTCTTCGCCTGTTGAGTATATCTTTCTTTCATCTATGCCTCCTGCTCTATACTTGATATTCTTGAAAAATCTGATCAATCAGTTCATGTACTTCCTGTCTAGAGATATTTTTACAACAACCCTTTGCCAAGACAACCATTAATTCATCTTTCATCTCCTGCAGAGCCTGACGTTTATCAGCTTCTATAGAAACAACCGCGCCTCTCCTTCTGTCAATTGAGACAAAGCCTTCCTGTTTCAGTACAGCATAGGCTTTATTTACTGTATGCATATTAATTCCTATGTTTTCCGCTAACTGACGAACAGATGGAAGTGCCTCTCCTTCCTGTATTCTGGAAGTGGCGATCCCCAAAATAATCTGATTCCTCAATTGAATATATATGGCTTCATCACTGTTAAAATCAATTTGTATCAGCATATGCTCACCTGTCTTTCCTTTATCCCTGATTCCTGATGACGAAAGAAATTTGCGTCATGTTGTTATATATAGTGTAGCACAAATAGAATATTTTGCAAGAAAATAATGATAAATACATAATGAAAATACTGCCATGAAGAAAAAAAGAAGCGCCTACAGCGCTTCTCCTGCCAGAGTTTGATTTTGCTTTTGCGTCAGTTCCTTTAATTCCCGGACCAAAAACACGCCGCAGACAATTGCAGCCGCAGCATCCGCAATCGGACCTGCATACATGACCCCGTCAATTCCCATGAAGAGTGGGAAAATGATTATAAGGGGAAGCAGGAATATAATCTGCCTGGTAAGTGACATAAAGATTCCCAGCCTGGACTTGCCGATGGAGGTAAAAAAGTTAGAGGTCACCGGCTGAATCCCGTTCACAATCACCAGGAACATAAAGATTCTGAAGTACCGCTCTGAAAATGTGTAATACATCTCGCTGCCTTCTCCAAAGATTGAGATAATCTGTCTGGGAAATATCTGAAAGCACAGAAATGCCAGAAAAGACAGCACTGTAGCTGTGCAGACTGCCAGCAGATACGTCTTCTTCACCCGGCCGTATTTTCTGGCTCCGTAATTAAAGCCTACAATCGGCTGTGTTCCCTGGGAAATCCCAATGATAATTGCCATAAATACCATATTTACCTTTGTAATAATACCTGCACAGGCCAAAGGAATCTCGCCGCCGTACACAGACTGGGCGCCATAGTAAGATAGTGTATTATTCATTACTATCTGCACAATGGTCATTGCAATCTGATTAAAGCACGCGCTGGCCCCCAAAGCAAATATGTGTCGGCAGCAGAATTGGCTCAGGTGAAAACTCTCTCTGGTCAGCTTAACATGCCTGAAGTGAAATACATAGCGAAGACTGATACAAAAGGAAATAATCTGTCCAATGATGGTTGCCAGTGCAGCTCCCGCCATCCCCATATCCAGTCCAAAGATAAAGATAGGATCCAGAATCGTATTAATAACCGCTCCTACAAGCATAGACATCATGGAATATTTTGGACTTCCATCAGCCAGTATCAGTTTGCTGATGGCAGTATTGGCAATTAGAAAAGGGAATCCAATAGAAGTTATCCTGGTATAAGTCCGGGCATAGGGAAGCACATCGCTGGTAGCACCAAAGAACTTCAGCATGGGAGTCAAAAATACAGTTACCAGAACAAATAATGTAAGTCCGAAAATTGCCATAAGAACCATAGCATTCCCTGCCGACCGTGCGGCACGCTTCTCCTCCTCAGCTCCCAGCTCCAAAGAAAAATTAGATGCCCCGCCAATGCCAAGGAGCAGGGCAATGGCTGTACATGTGGTAGACAAAGGAAATGCAATGTTGGTAGCAGCATTTCCCAGCATTCCCACACCCTGCCCTATGAAAATCTGATCCACAATATTATACAGCGCCGTCACCAGCATAGAGATAATACAGGGAACGGCAAAATTTATAAGCAGTTTGGATTCCTTCTGATAGCCCAAAGGATTATCTGCTTCCTGCGTCACTGGTTTCATCTACATCTCCTCCAATCGTTCTTTTTCATCCTGATTCATCTGAAATGCCTTTTCTGCCGTTTTCCGCAGAAGCGCCGGCAGGATTTCCTTCTCTCCGGTGGTTAACGGTGCCAAAACCTCCTCCACACATTCCATAAGAATGGACAGAATCTCGTCATAACTGGCCATAGCCTTTTCTGTGGGAAAAAGATGATAAGTTCTCTTATCCTCCCTGCTGGGTTTTCTTTCGATATATCCTTTCCCCTCCAGCTGGGCCAGTGCCCTTGTAATGTTGCTGGGATTCCGGTAAACATTCTGAAACACACAATCCTGTGTCATCCCCGGGGATTCACATACTTTTAAGATATAAAAGAACTGGCTGCTGTTAATCTCAAATTTCGCCAGCTTTTTATCCAGGTAACCGCTCAGGCCTAAATTTAAAATAGCAGACCATTTTACGAATTCTCTCATACATAGCTCCTTTGGAATTTCTGCCGCTAATATGTTTGCGCACGCAAATATCATAAAACATATTGGTATAAATGTCAAGGGACAGGGCGGATCGATTTTGCAAAATCGATCCGCCCTGTCGCCAATTACAGTATCAAGTGAAGTGTATCAATATTTTCCCAATTCTCTGGTTGTATTCACCCATGCCTCCATATTTTCTTTGTTGGCTTCATCTAAAACGATGGAGCAATCCATGATAAAACCGCCCCCAGGTGCACAGATATCAAGTAGTTTTTTTGTTTCTTCAATCACCCGCTCTTTTTTTCCATATGCCAGCAGCGCATTGGGCAGATTTCCGCAGATGCAGGCGGTTTGTCCTACTATCCTCTTTGCCTCTGCTATGTCTACCTCTTCGAACATATAAATTACTTTTCCTTTTGGCACATCGCTGATAATATCCAGTCTGCGGTTATATTTACCCTCGCAGAACACATATGGGGTGACGCCGATGTCTATGAGCGCCATCATAAGAGCCTTTAATCCCGGCCAGTAGAATTTTTTGTAATTATCCGGGCTCATAAATTCGTCAATACCGCCGTGAAGAGGGATAAACATGTATTCCAGGTTATTCGCCTTTGCTGTGTTTACTGCATTATGAATGCAGATTGGCGTCATATACTCCACCGCCGCCAACAGTTCGTCCGGATAATCATACACATCGTTAATTGTATTCAGGAAGCCTCTGATATTATCCCCAAACATATCAAACGGACAAGTCTGAGCCCCGGCTGCTCCCAGGGGGAACCCCAGCTTTGCAATCTCCCCGGTAATATAACCAAGTCCTCCCAGCCATCTGGCCGCTGCCTCCCCGCCCCGCTTTAACGTTTCCAGCGCTGTCTGCACCTCCGGGTCCGCAAAATTTGATAATTCAATATAAAGAGAATATTCCACAGGATTGTTGAATCTCAGTTTGGACAGTCCCTTTAGTCCATCAAACTTTCTGGGGTATACCTTAGTCAGGAAAAAATGAGTGGGATCGTGTAAAAATTCTTTGTACTCCTCGTCCATTAAATAGCATTTATCGTGTATCTGAAAAGACGCGTTCAGAGGGAGTCCGCTGTTAGGACCGGGACATTTTAAGTATGTACTCTGCATCAATTCCGGGGGATCCGCGGGGTACAGAACCGGCGCCCATGCAAGATCCGGTGAGAAATCTTCCAGAAATCCTTTCACTCCGGGCCAGATGTTCCGGATATCTTTCATAGCATCATAGATAGAGATGTCGTATCCTCTCGCATAGTAATTCCCAATCTTTGGCGCAAAGGGCACGCGGTCAGGTTCCTCCAGATTCAGTACCTTTTTGATGCGCTCCTCTCTCTGCACCAGTGTAGATTCATAACTACCCATAACATTCCTCCTTTGAACGTGAAAGAAACTTCCCTTTTCCGCAACGGGATAAGTTCCTCTCCTCCCTAAAGAAGGCGGAACCACTAAGTTCCGCCATCCGCAAGTTTCTATATCTTTATAGTATAATACCAAAACTATTTTGTCAAATAATTTTTCTATTCGTTTTTATCATATAATTCATTGAATTTTGCTATTTTGTCAGTCTTTTTATTTCTTCATAAATATGCAAATCCCGGGAGCTAAAACAGACAAAAATCACCTGTTTTATGCCGCAGCCCGGATGCGCCTTAAGAAATTCAGTTACCGCAGAAAAAGCAATCTCTGCTGCCTCCCTTATGGGATACCCATAGATTCCCGTAGAAATGGCGGGAAACGCTATGCTCTGACAGCCGGCCTCCATCGCTCTTTGCATGGAATTAATATA
>OLQH01002445.1_pt1 | contig 10669 bp, 13 predicted proteins | sample 1672671 | NCBI WGS metagenome assembly OLQH01 (sample SAMEA3136712, study PRJEB25190) | human gut metagenome
TTATCCAATGCGTGACATTCAAGGAACAACGGATCAATGAAAAGATCAGAGACGTAGTATCCAAAACGCAGGAAGAAAAAAAAGAAGAAGCGGGGAAAGGCGGATACCTCAGAGAATGTTCAGACTTCCACCAGCCGGCAGAGCAGGGGAACAGGAGGCACTAAGAAAAAAAGCGGAACAAACTCTGAGAGGCCTCAAACTTCAAACCGAAACAAGTTAAATTCGGAACCGGAAGACGAGCGTTTGGAAGAGTCTTGTCTTTCTGAGAACCGTCAGGACAGAATCCGGGATGGGTATGAGAATCCTTTGGATATGGACGAGATTGCAAAGATGATCTCAAAAGATGTACAAAAGATTTATGAGGATCAGGAGGAAAAATAAGCCATTGTAAACCATCATCACTCTGTTATCACGTGTGACAGGGCACACGACGGCCTTTATTTTACCGTCGTGTGTAAGGTTTACTTAAACAAAGGCAATACGATTTTCCCTGACAATACGGCATAAATGAATAGGGCGCTAACAATACATAGAATTGCGCCGTACAAGCGGAAGACGGCAGGAAACCATTGCCGCTTTGACCGGTCTGCAATGGTTCTGGATGGCAGTATAAGAAATGACAGCAAAATGCAGAATATAACCTGATTCGTATGCTAATTGCCGTATTAATTCCCTCTGGGTTCTCCCATTTCCTTCTCTAAATGGATGGAGTGCATTTATTTCTGAAAAATAATAGGCTGCTTTTTGAACAAATTTCTCTTTGGGGAGTCGCATTAAATAATCATCATTCTGTAATTTTCTAAATAGTTCACTTGCCTGCATTTCAATGAATTGTACTTTGCAAAACATATTTGATTTTGCAATATCAACTGTACGGATTTTCCCAGCCCAGGAATATATATCTTGAAATATATATTTGTGAATATTTCGCAAGTGCTCAAAATCAAATTTACCTGTTACTGGTTTCTCCAGCAAATCCATTAATGAAGCATTGTCAATTTCCGTTCTACTTCGGGAAGCTTATCACTGTCTTGAACGTTCAATTTGTTAATCAAAACATCTGAATTAGGATAGCAGTAGATTTTATCACTCATTTATCACTCCTTATAGTTCTCCAAAATCTGCTGCCTGATAGTGTCCTTGTCCTTAGTTTTCTGATATTCTTTCAACAATTTTATATCTTCCCTGTCTAGCGGCATTTGTTCCATTGCCATTGAAGCACTGACTTCGGAAACCTGTTCTTCAGATGTGTATAAACGTGGAATTTTTATTTCAAAAGGAATACTTTTTGTTAATATAATTTGTTTTAATAACATATTGACAACTGATGACAAATTAGTTCCAAGTTCTTCAAGAATGACACTGGCCTGTTCCTTATCTTTAGCATCAGTACGCACCTGTAAAAATGTTTTCTCCATAAAAATACCTCCTGATATAGTCAAATAACTATTGAATTCTATATATATTAAGTATATCATTTTGTAGTGACATTATCAATACATTTTATTGGTCACCCTGAGCTTTTCGGCAAACTGCATTTGTGTCATATCCTGTTCTTTTCTGCGGGCAGCAATAAATTTTCCGATTTTGTTTTGCTCCATCTTCAGGTAGAACAAAATCCACCAGAGGAAGAATAAGGAGGAACAAGGGAAAGAGTGGGGTTATATTCCCTTACATACTCATATATTTTATAATTATAGTTTTTCCGCCGGGATATTACAAGATATACTGCATGTCAGCCAACACCATGTATAAAGTAGTGTATCTGGTTAATAAACAGATAAAATAATGAAAAATATAAATAAGTATTGACAAAATTGTATAAAAGGGTTAATATAACAATATAAAATAACAAAAGAAATAAATAACAGATTAAATGCTTTATTCCTTTTGTTATTCAATTTAAGATAAGGAGGTACGGACCGCCAAAACCTTAAAGTAACAAACCCAAAGAACTGTAAAACTTTACTTATACTTTTTAATGGAGAAAGGTGATGTCAACCACATAATCCTAGTGAAAGATGAGAAAAGGTTTTATAGAGAAAGAGGTACAAGAATGATTGAAGAATCAAAGTGAGATGGGTATCGATAAATAATAGTCGATGCCCATCTTGCTTTTGTCTGCAGATATATTTTATCTGATCCTATGAAAAGTACATAAAAAATCAGTGGTTAAGTAGGAAGAAGCTTTATAAAATTTATGCAAAACAGCAAAAAAAGTATAAATTGGAAAATCAACATTGACAGATATATCGTCAGGATTTATAATAAAATCATCTTGAAACGGGTTTCAAATAACAAAGTGACATAAAAGGAGTACAAAATGACAAGTATTCGGGATGTGGCAAAGCTGGCAGGGGTATCTCCGGCAACAGTATCCAGAGTAATGAACAAAACAGCGAATGTGGACAGTGTGAAGCGGCAGAGGGTTGAGCAGGCCATAAAAGAAACCGGTTTCAAACCCAATGAGGTAGCCCGCTCCTTATATAAAAAGTCCTCTAGGATTATAGGGGTGATTGTGCCAAATATCGAGAATCCATTTTTCAATGAACTGGCAGGGGCAATCGAAGAGGAGTGTGACAAAAAGGGGTATCGACTGACATTATGCAATTCTAATAATGATTTGGAAAAGGAAAAACGGAATATGAATCTCCTGAGCAGAATGAATGCAGATGGCATCATACTTATGACGAATCAGAAGGAGATAAAAGAAGAAGTAAGAAAGTGTCAGATACCGGTCATTATGCTGGACCGTCAGGTGGGAACCGGAAGTGAGATTGCATACATCCAGTCAGACCATTATATGGGGGGCCGCATGGCGATGGAACATCTTCTGGACTGTGGATGCAGAAACATTGTGCAGATGAGCGGCCCAAGCCGTTTTTCCAGTGCCAGACAGAGATTTCAGGGATACACAGATGTGTGCAGAGAAAGAAACGTGACAGCGGTTACATTAGAGTGTGAGTATGATTATGAGGACGGGTTAAAAAAGGCGGAAGAACTCATAGAGAATTATCCGGAGACCGATGGAATTATAGCGGCAAATGATATGGTAGCCATCTCCGTATACAAAGTGCTGACAAAGAAAGGATACCGGATTCCCCAGGATATTCAGCTGATTGGATTTGACAATATAAATCTGAGCAGACTGTTTACCCCTGAGATTACTACCATAGAACAGCCCATTGCCCAGATGGGGCAGGAGGCGGTCAAGGTACTTACAGATCATATTGAAGGAAGAGAGATCCGGCGGCAGAATGTGTTCCCGGTAAGATTGATTCCGAGAGAGACCACCGTGGATAAGCCGGTGAATAAATAAAGAAAAGGAGTAAATATAATGAAAACAGCAGTTGTGGGAAGTATTAACATGGACATGACAGTAACAGCGGAGAGAATTCCGCTAAAAGGGGAGACCTTAAAGGGAGACGAGCTTCATTATATCCCCGGAGGCAAGGGGGCCAATCAGGCTGTGGCAATGGCAAAGCTGGGAGCAGAGGTAGAGATGTTCGGATGTGTGGGCGATGATGAGGCAGGACAGAAGCTCATAAAGAACATGCAGGAGGCAGGTGTCAGTACTGGTCATATCAGAATTGTGAAGGATGTTCCCACAGGCATCGCCCTGATTACAGTGGGAGAGAATGACAACACCATTATCGTGGTGGCAGGCGCTAATAACTGCGTGGATAGAGCATATGTGGACAGTATAAAAGAGGAACTTTTCCAGTGCGATATCGTGCTGCTGCAGCATGAAATTCCTCAGGAGACTGTAGAATATGTGGTTGACATCTGCACCGGGCAGGGGATTAAAGTGGTGCTGAATCCTGCGCCTGCAAGGCCGGTAAAGCAGGGGATTCTGGAAAAGGTTACCTACCTTACCCCTAATGAACACGAGGCGGCTATTTTATTTAGAAATGAGTGCTCCACAGAAGATCTCCTGAAAAAATATCCGGAAAAGCTTGTGATTACCCTGGGCTCCAAAGGTGTTATTACCTGCAGAAAAACTGGTGAGATTCTCCTGGTCCCAGCCAGAAAGGCAGATGTAGTGGATACCACAGGGGCGGGTGATACGCTCAACGGAGCTTTCACCGTAGAGATTGCAAAAGGCAGGGATATAGAAAGTGCACTGAAACTGGCCAATACAGCTGCCAGCCTGTCCACAGAAAAGTTCGGGGCACAGGGCGGTATGCCTACTCTGGAAGAAGTAATCAAGGAAATGGAAGCATAAAAGGTAAAATCTAAGGCCGGTATAGATTTCTTATGGGAGAAATAGATACCGGCAGAGAAAGCGGAGGAAAAAGGATGAAGAAACATGGAATAGTAAACAGCGATATATCCAGGGTGCTCAGCTATATGGGACACACAGACACCATTGCAGTAGGGGACTGTGGTCTGCCTGTCCCCGATGAGACGGAGAGAATAGACCTGGCGCTGACTTTGGGAAAACCTGGTTTTATGGAAGTTTTGAAAGCGGTTTCAGAAGACATGAAAGTAGAAAAGATTGTATTGGCTGAAGAAATAAAAGAAAAGAATCCAGCTATTCTGAGGGAGATTAAGGAACTTTTTCAGGTTTTAGAAACCGGTTTCAACGTGGAGTTTGTTTCCCATGAGGAACTAAAAAAGCAGACAAAACAATGCAGGGCAGTAATTCGTACCGGTGAGACAACGCCCTATGCGAATATTATTTTGCAGTCTGGCTGTATATTTTCGTAGTTAGAATGCTGTATAGGACAGCAAGAAGGAAGGGAGGAAGTTGCCATGCAGATAGAGATGAAGGGGATTGACAAATCCTTTGGACAGAATCAGGTGCTGAAGGATGCCGGGTTTGTGCTGGCTCCCGGCGAGGTACATGCATTAATGGGGGAAAACGGCGCCGGCAAGTCTACGTTAATGAAGATTCTTACAGGAGTGTATACCAGAGATGGGGGAACGGTAACCGTAGACGGGAAGGAAGTGCTGTTTAAGAACCCTCAGGAGGCCGAGAGAGCCGGCATTGTGTTTATCCATCAGGAATTAAATGTACTGTTTGACCTCACAGTGGAAGAGAATCTGTTTCTGGGCAGAGAGATTAGAAACCGGCTGGGGATGTGCAATCAGAAGGCCATGAGAAAGAAAGCGGAAGCAACCCTGGAAAAGCTTGGGGTTCAGATTCCCGTTGATCGGGTAATGTCTGAGCTTTCTGTGGGACAGCAGCAGATGATTGAAATCTGCAAAGCCCTTATGGTGGATGCCAGGGTGATTATTATGGATGAACCTACCGCTGCCCTTACCCAGAGCGAGACGGCAGTGCTTTTTGAGGTGATTCAGTCTTTGAGGAAAAAAGGGGTGTCTATTGTCTATATCTCTCATCGGATGGAAGAGATTTTTGAATTGTGCGACAGGATCACCGTGCTTCGGGATGGATCCTATATAGGGACAAAGAACATTCCTGAGACGAATATGAATGAAATTGTTAAAATGATGATAGGGCGTGAAATCGGAGAGCGTTATCCGAAAAGGGAGGTTACCATAGGAAGAGAGATGCTCCGGGTTGAAGGACTGACAAAAAAGGGAGTGTTTCAGGATGTGAACTTTTCTGTGCACGCCGGTGAAGTGCTGGGAGTATCCGGCCTGATGGGTGCAGGCCGGACGGAGATCATGCAGGCTATCTTCGGAAATCTGTCCTGGGATCAGGGAAATATTTATATTGACGGCCGGAAGGCTACGATAAAGAATCCGCTTCACGCTATGGAGCAAGGCATTGGTTTTATCACAGAAGACCGAAAGACCGAGGGGCTTATGCTGGAAGAGAGCATCAAAAATAATATCTCCCTGGCAAATCTGGGGCGGATCTCAGGAAAGGCCGGAGTTATCAGCAGAGCGGCGGAGGATGAACTTGTGGGCAAGGCGATAGAAGAGCTCCGCATCAAATGCTTTGGTCCTTTCCACGAATGCAATAATTTAAGCGGAGGAAACCAGCAGAAGGTAGTCTTTGCCAAATGGATTTATACGAATCCCAGAATTCTGATACTGGATGAGCCAACCAGGGGTGTGGACATAGGCGCAAAAAAGGAAATATACAGTATTATTAATGAGCTGGCAGCCAAGGGCGTAGCAATTATCATGGTATCATCAGAACTGCCGGAAATACTTGGAATGAGCGATCGGATTATGGTTGTGCGGGAAGGGCTGATTCGGGGAATCATTGCTCAGGAAGAGGCAAATCAGGAAAAAGTAATGACATTAGCTACGGGAGGTACCTTATAATGAATGAAAATAAGAAAAAAGTTTTAAACTATGCCCAGGACTTCGGAGCTCTGATTGCTCTGGTGGTATTAATCCTGGGAATCAGTATCGCAAGCCCTGAATTCAGAACCTGGTCCAACTTTTTATCACTGCTGCGTCAGTCTTCCATCAACGGACTGATTGCATTTGGTATGACATGTGTAATTCTCACAGATGCCATTGACCTGTCTGTGGGTTCCGTGCTGGCGCTCAGTACGGCTCTGTGTGCAGGTATGATTACAGCCGGAGTTCCGGCAGGTCTGGCTATGATTCTGGCTCTTATCCTGGGAGCCGCCCTGGGTGTTGTCAGCGGTGTTTTGGTTACAAAGGGACGTCTCCAGCCGTTTATCGCTACACTGATCACTATGACCGTGTACCGGGGACTGACTATGATCTTTACCAATGGAAAACCCATTTCCAATCTGGGTGACAGCTTTGTCCTTAAATTAGTAGGAAAAGGGAACTTTTATCATATACCTATCCCAGTCATTCTTCTGATTCTTATTTTCCTGATCTTCTTCTTTCTGCTGAACAAGACAACGTTTGGAAGACGGGTTTACGCAACCGGCAGCAACTGGAAGTCTGCGAAGCTGGCAGGGGTAAATATACATAAGACAAAGATTATCGTGTATGGTATCTCGGGCCTTATGGCAGCACTCTCCGGACTGATTCTTCTCTCCAGATTAGGATCGGCCCAGCCCACACTGGGGGATGGGTATGAACTGGATGCTATCGCTGCGGTAGCCCTGGGCGGAACCAGTATGAGCGGAGGAAGAGGTAAGATTTACGGAACATTTATTGGTGTGCTGATTATAGCGGTGCTGAACAACGGTCTCAACATTCTGGGGGTATCCTCTTACTATCAGGATGTTATCAAAGGCCTGGTTATTCTTGTAGCTGTATTATCTGATAGAAAAAGATAGGGGGAAGAACTCATGAAAAGATTTACGTTCCTTAAAAAATGTGCGGTATTTGCGGCAGCCATCGCTTTGGCAGCCGGTCTTGCGGGCTGCAATGCGATTACGATCGATGGGGAGGATACCTCAGAAGGTTCTGCAAAAGGGGGGAATGCCATTGGCTTTTCTGTCTCAACCCTGAATAATCCATTTTTTGTATCTCTGGCAGATGGGGCTAAAGCTAAGGCGGAAGAAGAGGGAGCAAACCTGATCGTGGTAGATGCAGGGGATGACGCGGCGAAGCAGACCAGTGACATAGAAGATTTAATCTCCAGAAATGTAGGGGTATTGATTGTGAATCCGGTGGATTCCGACGCAGTTGCCCCGGCTGTAAAAAATGCGGTATCCAAAGGGATTAAGGTCATTGCCGTTGACCGGGTAGTAAACGGAGTGGAGGTTGACTGTCAGATTGCGTCTGATAATGTGGCGGGTGCCAAAATGGCAACTGAGTATCTGGAAGAGCTCATCGGAAAAGGCGCCAAGGTTGCGGAACTGGAAGGCGTACCGGGGGCATCTGCCACTATTGACAGAGGAGAGGGATTCCATCAGGTGGCAGATACGGCTTTTGATGTGGTGGCAAGTCAGACTGCAAACTTTAACCGTGCGGAGGGCATGACGGTAATGGAAAATATTCTCCAGTCAGACAGCAGTATTCAAGGGGTATTTGCCCACAACGATGAGATGGCTCTGGGGGCTGTGGAGGCCATTGCCGCCTCAGGAAAAGATATTAAAGTGGTAGGATTTGATGCCACGGATGATGCCCAGGAGGCTGTAAAAGCAGGGAAGATGGCAGCAACAGTTGCTCAGAAGCCTGACAAGATGGGGGAAACCGCTGTTGCAGCTGCACTTCAGATTTTGGCAGGAGAAACGGTAGATCCATCCATACCGGTAGAAGTAGAACTTATAAAATAGCAGAAGAAAAATAGGTTAGGACGTTGTTTTTATGAAAAAATGACGTCCTAAATTGTATTTTAAATAATTATGTAGTATAATCCGGTATAAAGGCTAAAAATAAGTGGAGAACTGATAGATGTTTGGATATGTTACGATTTATAAACCTGAGCTGAAAGTAAAGGACTACTATAAGTATAAAGCATACTACTGCGGCCTGTGCCAGACCTTGAAAGAAAAATACGGGTTTACTGGGCAGATGACTCTGACGTATGATTTTACTTTTGTTACCCTTTTATTGACATCTTTGTATGAAAGTGAGTCCAGGATGTCTATGAAACACTGTAAAGTGCATCCAGTGAAAAAGACCGGGATGCTCCAGAATGAAATTACGGAATATGCCGCAGAGATGAATCTGCTTTTAGCCTATTATCATTTCCTGGATGACTGGAAGGATGAAAGAAAACTAACCGGTCTCTCCGGGATTCATGCTTTAAAAAGCAAAGCGTCCGGGGTCATCAGAAAATATCCGAAAAAATGCAAGAAAATTTACACCTGTCTGGAAGAACTGTCCCGCTGTGAAGAGGCAAATGAGACAAGTATTGATAAAGTGGCAGGATGTTTCGGAAGGCTTATGGAAGAGCTCTTTATCTACCGAAGGGATCAGTGGGAGGAAGGCCTTAGAAGGCTTGCCTTTTATCTGGGGAAATTTATCTACATTATGGATGCCTATGATGATTTGGAAAAAGACAGGGAGAAAGGAAATTACAATCCTCTGAATTTCCTTTATGAAAAAGAAGAAAATGAAGTCTATGAAGAAGAGTGCCGGCAGATGATGACCATGATGATGGCAGAATGCAGCAGTGAGTTTGAAAAGCTGCCCTGCCTGTTAGACGCGGATATCCTGAGGAATATCCTGTATGCAGGCGTCTGGACTAAATATGATAAAATTCAAAAAGACAGGAAAGAAGGAAAGGAACAAAAAAATGGTAAATGATCCATACAGCATTTTGGGAATCTCACCAAATGCCTCCAATGATGAAGTAAAGAAGGCTTACAGGGATCTAAGCAGAAAATATCATCCGGATTCTTATGTGGATAATCCTCTGGCAGACCTGGCGGAGGAGAAATTTAAAGAGGTGCAGGAAGCCTACGATCAAATTATGAAAGACAGAGAGGGCGGATATGCCGGGGCAGGGTATTCCCAAAGCGGTTATCAGGATGCCGGCACAAGCTACAGCCAGGACAGCAGTGAGGATATGGTACAGCTGAATGCGGCTGTGAATTATATAAACTCCCGCCATTACCGGGAGGCCCTGAACGTTTTGACCCGGATGAGCAGAAGAAGTGCCAGATGGTACTACTGCAGCGCTGCAGCCAATGCAGGAATCGGGAATAATGTGGAGGCTTTGAATCATGCCCGTCAGGCTGTGAATATGGAACCCAACAATCCGGAATATACGAACCTTCTGAATCAGCTCCAGTGGAGTTCTCAGAGGTATCAGACGAACAGCTACGGGGGCGGCCGGCCGGCATATTCTACCGGGAATTTCTGCTGTGATTTGTGGTGTGCTGACAGTTGCTGTGAATGTATGGGAGGAGATCTCTGTCCATGTATTTAAAAGGAAAGAGGATGGCAGTTGGGGGCCTGTCGCTGGCCCTTGCGGTAGTATTCATTGTGCTCAGCGGCATCATTGAGACTAATACACTGTTTCTTTTAGCTGCCGCATCTTTTTTTGTGGGAATTATCATCCGTGAATTTAATCTGCGGATGGGAGTGGCATTTTATATTGCGGCCATTATATTAGGAGTATTGGTTGCGCCTAACAAGCTGTACTGTATTACCTTCGCAGCCATGGGATTCTATGTCCTGATGGTAGAGGTATCCTGGGTGGCCCTGGGAAAAACCAAACGGTTTCAAAACAGAAAAGCGGTTTTCTGGATTATGAAATATCTGGTTTTTAATGTTATGTACCTTCCCATGCTGTACTTCTTTCCCAAACTCTTATTTGCAGGGGAAGTGCACGGAGGAGTAATGCTGGCTTTTATCGCAGGCGGTCAGGTGGTTTTGTTTATATTTGACAGGGCGTACGAATATTTTCAGGTGCAGGTGTGGAATAAATTCAGAAAGCGTCTGGGGCTTTAGGTTAGGCTGATTGTGTTGCTGCATATTATTCCTTCACAGGGAATGGTATTATAAAAAGAACATGAAAACATTACCAACAAATGCAAAAAAGGAGAGAAATTTATGGAAATGGTGTCAATCGCAAAGGAATTACAGGAAAATGCATATCCGGGACGCGGTATTGTTCTTGGACGATCCGCTGACGGAACAAAGGCAGTGGCAGCTTACTTTATTATGGGAAGAAGTGAGAACAGCAGAAACCGTATCTTCGTAGAAGACGGGGAGGGAATCCGCACCCAGGCTTACGACCCTTCTAAAATGCAGGATCCCAGTCTCATTATCTATGCACCTGTAAGAGTGCTGGGCAATAAGACCATTGTCACAAACGGAGATCAGACAGATACAATCTACGAGGGCATGGACAAGCAGATGACAT
>OLQH01002446.1_pt1 | contig 10667 bp, 7 predicted proteins | sample 1672671 | NCBI WGS metagenome assembly OLQH01 (sample SAMEA3136712, study PRJEB25190) | human gut metagenome
GCACGATCTGTTTGACGACGGCTTTCTGAAAATCGACTTTTCCGAGCAGCGGGCGACCCTTGCCGGGGAACCGCTGGACTTCACCCCGAAGGAATACCGGACCTTGTTTTTGTTTGTAAAGAACCCCCGGATTATCCTGACTAAGCGGCAGATTTTAGAGAAGCTGTGGGACATTGACGGGGATTTTGTGGACGAGCATACCCTGACCACCATCATCAGCCGTATCCGCAAGAAAATCGAAACAGACGAGCATAAGTATATCAAGACAGCCTACGGCATGGGCTATCAATGGATCGGCGGTGAGCAGGCATGAAGCTGGAAAATTTATCTGTCAAAAAGTTCCTGCGGCTCATTACGGCTGGCCTTCTGGCAACCTCTTTTCTGGTGCTGCTGGGCCTGTTTCTGGTCACGAAAAATCTGCGGGTGGTTTTGTACGGCGGGCTGCTGACCGTTGTGTTTCTGGCATGGGGCGGGATCTTCCTGCACTACTTTCAAAAGAAGCTGACCCTATTCACCGACAGCCTGTGCCGGACGCTGGATGACATGATGGATAGCGCCGCGCGGCCGGAGATGGACTATGAAGCGGAAACGCTGCTGGCGAGAATCAGCCACCGCCTGGAACGGCTCTACAACATCATGCAGAAAGACCGGAACACAGTCGCAAAGGAAAAGGCCGATCTGCAATCTCTGCTGTCGGACATTTCCCACCAGACCAAGACCCCCATTGCCAACTTGAAAATGCTCAATGAAACCATGCTGACCCGTCCGATTTCGGAGGAACAGCGACGGGAGTTTTTGCGGGCAACCGGCAGCCAGCTTGACAAGCTGGACTTTCTCATTCAGGCAATGGTGAAAACTTCCCGGTTGGAGGCCGGTGTGATTACGCTGGAGAAAAAGGATGCTTTAATTGAGGAAACTCTGGTGAACGCCATCAACGGGATTCTGGCCCCGATGGAGAAAAAAGGCATTGAATTGACCGTGGATTGCTCGGAAGGATTGTCCATTTCCCATGACAGCCGCTGGACTTCTGAGGCTCTGTTCAATCTGCTGGACAATGCGGTGAAGTACACGCCTGCTGGCGGCAGCATCCATGTGTCCGTCCAGAATTGGGAAATGTACTGGAAAATTGATGTGACCGACACAGGCCGGGGTATCCCGGAACAGGAACAGGCTACGATCTTCAAACGGTTCTACCGGGAAGAAGCGGTGCATGAGGTGGATGGCATCGGCATCGGCTTATATCTGGCCCGTGAGATCATCACCATGCAGGGCGGGTATATTCTGGTGACTTCCGAGGTTGGGAAAGGGTCTACCTTCTCGGTATTCCTGCCACAAGAGTAATCAAGCGGCGGCCTGCGCGGGCTGCCGCTTTTTTCAAAAATTTTTTATGCTATTGGGATTTTAGGACATTTCTGCAACAATTCAGTTTTAGGCTATGATGGAAAGGAGTTGGTAGGTATGACGTTACCTTTTGAAAATGACACCAGCCGAGTGGTAAAGAAGCTGGCAAAACAGGACATCAAGGCAAACAAACGCACTTCTATTTCTATTATGGTGGCGATTCTCATTGCGTCCACCTTTCTATGTGCCTTGTTTACCTTTGTTCAAAGTTATTGGAATCAAAGTATCCAGCAGGAGATTTATCAGGCTGGAGATTGGGATGCACAACTTTTGGATATTCAGGCAGGACAACTGGCGGAAATCCAAGGGAACGACAACGTTCAGAAAATCATGGCAAAGGGAAATAATCAAACCGCGCAGTTGCCTGATGGAACAGAATTGCCGTTTTTACTGGTTCAAAACTGTGATGCCCAATATTGGGACTCCATGCACGAAAAAAACCTGATGATTCAGGGGCGTGTGCCGCAGGTACCCGGTGAAATCGTGGTAGGCAAGAGTTTTTTTGAGCAGAATCCATCCTATCAGATTGGGGACACCATTTCTGCGGTTTTGGGAGAACGAAAAGTCGATTCGGAACCAGTCGATTTTCTGTCCCCCACACAAAGCGGGGAAACATTTGAGAAAGTGGCGGAAGCCCAATACACTATTGTTGGCGAAATTGATATGACGGTTTCTTCTGCTTATAACGGCTATCCGGCATACGGCTGGCTTGATCCTTCTGTGCTGCCTGGGGATACCGACCTTGTAGCATACCTTCAGGTCAAAAATCCCTCTGCGATCTTTGATACCATTCCTCAAATTGCACAGACGATTGGAATGAAAGCAGACGAATACGGCGACTATCCTTATCGCTATCACACGGCTCTGTTGGGGCTGTATGGAATCTATGAGCCGGGACATTTTGGGAACAGCGATTTGCCAAAGCTGTTTCTTGCTGTTGTCCTGGTAGCATTGGCATCCATGACGGTGTTTTCTTACATTATCCGTGGTGCCTTTTCCATTTCTGCCAAGCGGAAAATGAAAGAACTTGGGATATTAAAGTCGATTGGTATGACTTCAAAACAGGTTCAACGGATGGTTTTTTATGAAGCCAGGCAATTAGCTTTTCCTCCAATTCTGCTCTCTGTGGGGCTGGGATATTTGTTTTCTTATGGTGTGCTTTCCGGTTATTCTGCGCTGGTAGGCGACGCAATGGAGCATCCGATTACTGTGTCCTTTTCGCCGTGGGTTGCGCTCGGTTCGATGGTGTTATCGTTCCTGACAGTTTTACTGGCAGCTTCAGGTCCTGCAAAACAGGTGGGGAAATTCCGGCCGATTGAAGCGGTGAAAGAAAGCTGGAATCTCACGACACTCAAAAAATCGAAAAAGCATACTCTGCTGAAAAAGTGGTTTGGCTTTATTGGGAAACTCTCGGCAAACTCGATTGCTGCAAATCGAAAGCTGTTCCGTACTTGTACGGCTACCCTCTGTCTGTGTCTGGTATTGATGTTCAGCTTCCTGGCTGTTTTTGCAATTTCTGATGTGAACAATACCAAAGCAGAGCAGGATAATCACTTTGATGTGAATATCACAATGGAACCGGGTCAGCAGGTGGATCAGGCGCTGATTCAGGAATTAAAAGCACTTCCCCATGTCACAAATGAAGCCACTTATACAATGGCAAACTGCGCGATTTGGGTGTCGGATGATGACCTGTCCGCCGATTTTATCACCTCTGGCGGGTTTGGTACAAAGGCGGCTGGCGAGTATGTAGTAAATCGTGACGGGCAATACAGAATCCCCTGCGTGCTGATTGGACTGGAACAGGATTCCTATGATGCCTGCCTTGCAAAAGCAGGCGTGGAGCCGTTGGAAAACGGGACAGCAGTCGTAGTAAATTCTGTTGTAAAGGCCCCTGATTCCAGAGGTTATGAAGCCAAAAAAGAAATGACCTCTTATCTCAATTTGGGAACGGGGCAGTCCTTGAATATCACAGAAAAGTTTTTAGACTCCATTCAAGGCAATTACACATTTGACCTGAATGTTGGTACGACGATCCAAGAATTGCCTGACATTGGATTGCACACGGCGTTCTATACGCTCCCCATCCTCGTTCCTATGGATGAGTATTACCGCATTATCGGGAATTTTTCGGAAGATCGTGCAGTTTATAACTACCGTACTTACATGAACCTTGCGGTAGAAGATGGATTAGATGCTCAAATCCAAAAGGACGCGAATCAAATATGCAGCGCCTATTTAAGTTCCGATGACTTTTATACTTCAAGCAAAACAGAACGGGCAATTACCCGCGATCAGCTGACGAACGCTACCATGCTTGTCGTGTATAGCCTGACCGCACTCTTTGGAATCGTCGGAATTTCCTCTGCAACATCAGCGATTCTGAACAGCTTGTACCAAAGGCGGAAAGACTTTGCCATGCTACGCTCTGTGGGCCTGGATAAGAAAGGGCTTCATCGTCTGCTGTCCATTGAGGGTTTTTTGCTTGCATCTAAGCCAATTTTGTTCGGCCTGCCGGTTCTACTCTTTATCATTGGCGCTGTGTTGTGGATGCAGGATGTCACTTTTGGTGAGTTTTTGGGAGTTTTCTCCCTGTGGGGGCTGCTGGCATTTATTATCCTCACCCTTCTGCTTATCAGCGGAATTTATGCCTTTGCGTCCCGCCAGATTCGGAAAGACATTGTGGTTGAAGTCCTAAAGGACGAAACTGTGTAATTACCCGAAACGGAAATGTCTCAAAATTGAAGTAATTCAAGCCTGAATTGGAGAGCGTTTAGGACATTTCTGCAACAATTCAGCTTTAGACTGCTTTTATCAAAAAATAGAAAGGCGGTATTCTTATGAGTATCTTAAAAACAACCGATCTGAAAAAATATTACGGCACAGAGCCGAACATTACCCGCGCCCTGGACGGCGTGACCTTCTCCGTGGAGGAAGGCGAGTTTGTGGCGGTGGTCGGCACCTCCGGCTCCGGCAAATCCACCCTGCTACACATGATGGGTGGCCTGGATACTCCCACTTCCGGCAGCGTGGTGGTTCGGGACAAGGAACTGGCGAAGATGAACGACGAGCAGCTTACCATCTTCCGCCGCCGCAACATCGGGTTTGTGTTCCAAAACTACAATCTGGTGCCGATCCTGAATGTGTATGAGAACATCGTACTGCCCGTGGAGCTGGACGGCGATACCGTGGATCAGAAATTCATGGATGAGGTCGTGAAGATGCTGGGCCTTCAGGACAAACTCCAGAATATGCCCAACAACCTTTCCGGCGGCCAGCAGCAGCGTGTGGCGATTGCCCGCGCCCTGGTATCCAAACCGGCCATTGTCCTGGCCGATGAACCCACCGGCAACCTGGACAGCAAGACCAGCGCCGACGTGCTGGGCCTGCTCCAGCGCACCAGCCGGGAGTTCAACCAGACGCTTGTGATGATTACCCACAACAACGAAATCGCCCAGCTTGCCGACCGAATCGTGCGCATTGAGGACGGGAAAATCAAGGCGTAAGGAGGGTGGCAGCATGACACTACCATTTGAAAATAACACAACACAAGTTGTAAAACGGCTGGCAAAACGCAGCCTGTCCAGTGAAAAGCGGCGGAATGTCCTGCTGGTCATTACCATTGCGCTGGCGGCGTTTTTGATGTCCACCGTTGGGACGGCGATTTTTTCCACCGGAGCCATGCAGAGAAAGATGGCCGAGGATACTTATGAAATCGTCTATTCCTTGATTACGGAGGAAGATCTGCAAAGCCTGCGCCAGCAGCCGGAAATCGAACGGGCCGGCCTGCAATACTCTCTTGGAACGGACGACAACAATGCCACCGGCGGGCTGGTTTCGATGTCCTATGGGGATGGAGATGCTCTTTATGCGGCACGGAAGCAGTCGCAGATTTTGGAGGGAACCTACCCTCAAACAGTAGATGAAGCAGCAGTCAGTTCCTCTTATCTGGAAAAATTCTTCCCCGGCAGCGGTGTGGGCGACCAGATCACCGTTCCATTCGAGGGGAAAGAGTATCCGTTTACTGTCAGCGCCATTCTGTCCTCGCCGGACACCGGCGTGGAGGCGTACAGCGTGATGGTGTCCCAATCTTTCCTGAAGGAACAGCCCGGCTATGACCCCGGCAAATACAATGCCTATGTCCATTTCAGGGGGGCCGACAGCTACAAAGCCGATGATCTGAAAACCCTGGGAGCAGAAATCCGGGATCTGCTGGGGCTGCGCTCCGTTTCGTACAGTTCCATTTACTTTTCCATCGGCCGCACCATCCAACCGGAAGAAATTCTCCAGTTGGGAGCGGTTGTCCTGGCAGTAGTGCTGGGTGGCAGTATGGTCATCCGCAGCATTTTCCGCATTTCCATCCTGGAAAAAATCCAGAGCTATGGTCAGCTTCGGACATTAGGGGCAACCAGGCGGCAGATTCAGCGGCTGGTTCGCCGGGAGAGCCGGTTCCTGGCCCTGATTGGCATTCCCATTGGGATTCTGGCTGGAATCGTCACAGGAACTTTGCTGGCCTCCAACCTGTTTGCCAGCGGCTTTTCCCTGGAAACTGATCTGGCCGTTGCGCTGGTGACGGCGTTGGTCAGCTATGGCATGGTGAGCATTTCGGTTCGGAAACCAGTAAAAATCGCCGCCAATACCTCTCCGATGGAGGCTCTGCGGCTGACGGATTGTCAGAAAACCGTTGGGAAGTCCAGAAAGCCCCGCCGGTTTACTCCGCTGGCAATGGCGGCCCGGAACCTGGGACGCGACCGGAAACGAGTTATCAGTGTGCTGGTGTCCCTGACCTTCGGCGGACTGCTCCTGGTGGTGTCGGCTTCGGTGTTTGGCTCCTACTCCCCGGAGCAGCACGCAGATATTCAATTTCCCTATGGGCACTTCCGGCTCTATCTGGATGACCCGGAACTCAATTCTTATGAACAAATGAAGGATTCACCCTTCACCGAGGATTTCAGGCAGGAACTTTTGAGCATCGACGGCGTGGAGCAGGTGCAGACCCTGCGCCGCAGTGTAGGCGGCAGCGATTTCAAAGCAGAAACCACCGAAGGCGGCGGAAGATGCGACATCCTGACCAAAGAGGGGCTGTCCCTGGAGGGTGATTGGGACTATGTGGCTCAACATTTGACTTCCGGGCGGATGCCGGAGAACGACCGGGAAATTCTCATAGCAGACGCTTATGCCAATAACCCGGATTCAAACAACTTCATTCAATTAGGGGAAGAAATCGAGCTGGAAACGGAAGAAGATACCATGACCGTCACAATGGTAGGAACTTATGACCAGACCGGCTCTGATAACGGAACATACGCTCTGGACTCTGCCGCCGTTATGATTACAGAAGGGCTTGCCAGAGAAATGATTTCCAGCGTGGAGAACTTTGACTACACCTGGGTGATCTCAGCAGACCCGGACAAGGAGGATTCTGTGACAGCGGCCTTGGAATCTGTCGCTGCCAATGCACCTTCCGGCATGGGGCTTTATACCTATGCCGAGGAATTGGAATTTTTGACCTTACAGCAGTCTGTGATTTTCGGCGGGCTTCAGGGGCTGTCCTGGATGATTTTCCTCTTTGGCGTGGTCAATCTGGTCAACATGACCCTCTCCAACCAACTTTCCCGCCGCCGGGAACTCTGTATGATGCGTTCTGTGGGCATGACCAAAGGGCAGCTTTATCTGGTGCTGACAGCGGAAGGGATGTTCTATGTCCTGTTCAGCACCGTGATTGCACTGGCGGCTGGAACCCCTGTGGCGATTGGGATTTGCCGCTGGATGGGTGAAGCGATGATGGGACAGGTGATGCCTTATCAGTTCCCTGTTGTCTCAATGCTGCTCTATATCGGCGTCCTGGTGGTGCTGGAACTGCTGCTCTCCATCTGGACCATCCGCAAGCAGGAGCAAAATTCTCTCATTGAGCAGATGCGGATTGTGGAATAAAAACCGCTGGCCGGGACAGAAAATTTCTGTTCCGGCCAATTTTTATGTTTTATAGGCGATTATTTTGAATTGCTACAAAAATGAAGCAATTCGGGCTGATTTTCTGTCGAAAGAAGTGTGCGTTAGGACAATTCTGCAACAATTCAGTTTTAGAATGAAAAACAATAGTATCTGGATCAACTGCCATGCGGCGGTAAAGAAAAAAGCCGTTGCATAGCAGTTGTATTCATACGCCTATTTTACTTTGCGGCGGCTTTTTAGAGCCGCCGCTTTTCTGCCTAAAATCCAACGACGACCCTACACCCTGCAATTTGGCATGGCGGCAACAGGAGGATGCCGCCATGCACTATAAAGTATTTCAACATAAAACGACAAGACCCATCTTGTCAAAAAAAGTCTGTTCCCATTATCGGGATATTTCGGCCATGAAGATGAACAAATAAATCATGTAAATACTTTTGTTAATTCCTTTGCGCCTGTCCGCATTTTGCGGATGGGCGCTTTTTGTCGTTTATGTGGGCTTTCGTCACCTGACGGAGCCTTTCATAAAAATTTCTTTCCTTTCCAGGTTGCCAAAATCGCAAGTCTTGGATTACTGAGGCGAAAGGGAGGAAGTCACCACCCCGCACCTGTGCGGCGCGAAGGGAGGTGAGAATATGAAAGACTCCTATGAGCAACGCATTCAAAATCAGTTTGGCGCCTTCTGTGTCAGGGTTTTGAAGAATGAGGCCCGGCATATCCAACGTGACTATGCCAGCCTTCTGGACCAGGAAAAGCCTTTGGACGAGCTGACAGCCTCCGAGCTGGAGCAGACCGCCGTGTGGGACGATTACTTTATGGACGAGCATGTCTTTGAAGTATTGGGACTTCCGGTAGTCGTAACCGGCAATGTCCTGGCCGATGCGTTAGCGCAGTTGCCGGAGGGCAAGCGGGATGTGATCCTGCTGTCCTACTTCCTGGGTATGACGGATCGGGAAATCAGCGAAAAGCTGCATATCGTCCATCAGACCGTATCCAAGCGGCGGCTCGTTACGCTGAAAGAACTGTACGAATATCTGGTAAAGGAGGGATTTGAATGGCCGGACATGTAAAGCCCATTCCGGTGCCTGTGATTCTGGCAGCCGTGAACGGTGACGAAAATGCTCTTGCTGCTGTCGTCGCTCATTATCAGAAGTACATTCGGGCGCTCGCCACCAGACCGGTGAAAGACGAGTATGGCAACGAATACCTGTATGTGGACGAAGATATGCGGCTCAGGCTGGAAACGAAGCTGATACATAGCATCGTGACGAACTTCAAGGTGCTGCCGGTCTAAAGTTGTTCGGGGCAAGTTTCGCTCCCTTTCCTTGCCCCGACAATCCGGCAGCGGAGTCCATGATCCTTGACAAAGAAAGCCTGCGGGCAGCATAAGGCAGACGGATACGATCTGTCTGTGTGGAGCCGGTCGGCCGGTGCGCCATGACCCTGTTGCAAGTCCGCAGGACGGGACCCCTACCAAACAGGCGAGCGACAAAACCAGGCCGCAAAACAGGTGTGGCGACCTGTGGGCGAGGATGCACAGGCAGGATAATGAGACTCCCGCGTTGAACGCCCTCAAAGCATTGCGCGGCGCACCCATCAGCATGGGCCGGGGTGAGATTCCCGTGGAGCTGCGGCCAGCAGCCGTCCGTTTTTTGCCTCTTTTATTTTCAGATAAATCTCCTGCTTTTCTGTTTACGGATAATTCGTAAACTTTCCATTAGCAGCAGACAAACCCGAAACGGCGCGGTACAATGAGTGTGGAAGTTATGAATGAACACCCTTTTGCGTGCCGTTTCTGACAGGAAAGGAGGCTGCTGTGTCAGAAATTCAGAACGGTACGGAGAAAAGGCCTTTAGAGTGCCGCACCTATACGGTCAACGAGGTTGCCCGTATATTAGGCGTCAGTCGAGCGCAGGCATACCGCCTTGTGCAGGAGGACCTTTTCAAAAGCGTACGAATTGGCAACGCCATACGAATTCCCAAGCGGTCGTTTGACAAGTGGCTGGAGCCGCTTGATCTGTGACATCAGAAAGGAAGGTTCGTTATGGCATCCATCATCAAAAGAAAGAAAAACTATTCTATTGTTTATACCTATGTGGACGAGAACGGCGAGACCAAGCAGAAGTGGGAAACCCGTACCTCTTACCAAGAAGCATTGAAGCGCAAGGCGGAGATTGAGAGCCAGAAAAGCTCCAACTCCTTCCTGCCGCCTACCAATCAGAATATTGCGGAGTTCCTGTCCGACTTTGTTTCCCTCTACGGCGAAAAGCGGTGGGGCGTGTCCATGTACGACAGCCAAAACTCGCTGATTGCCAACTACATCAACCCCATCATCGGGGATATGAAGGTGCAGGATGTCACCACACGGGTGGTGGACAAGTACATCCAGACTTTGCAGAAAACCCCTGCGGTGAACACCAGGACACACCACGCCAAAACGGAGTTTGTCACCAACGCTACCATCGAGAAGATCATCAAACTTCTCCGCTGTGCCTTCAAGCAGGCGGTTCGGTGGGAGCTGGTTGCCAAGAACCCCTTTGACAATGTGGTGCTGCCCAAAGTGGAATACAAGAAGCGGGACATCTGGACCGCCGATATGATCCGCACTGCCCTGGACCAGTGTACGGACAGCAAGCTCTATGTAGCAATGAACCTGGCCTTTGCCTGTTCGCTGCGCATGGGTGAGATTCTGGGACTGACCTGGAGCAATGTCCACATCTCCGATGAAGATATTGCCGATGACAACGCCTATGTCTACATCGATAAGGAACTGGCGCGGGCCTCCAAGCGGGCTATTGAGATGCTGGGGCAAAAGGACATCTACCATGTGTTCACGCCGCTGTTTCCCAACACCAGCACCAGGATCATCCTGAAGAAGCCCAAGACCGATTCCAGCATCCGCAAGGTGTGGCTGCCCAAAACCCTGGCTTATATCCTGCGGGAATGGAAATCCGCGCAAGACGAGCTACGAGCACTGCTCCGTGACGAGTATCAGGACTACGACCTGGTGGTGGCGCTGGCCAATGGCCGCCCCTGTGAGGACCGTATCATCCTAAAGTCGTTTGAGAAGCTGCGGGAGAAAGCAGGGCTTCCAAAAGTGGTCTTTCACTCCCTGCGACATTCCAGTACCACCTATAAGCTGAAGCTCAACCACGGCGATCTGAAGGCCACCCAAGGTGATACGGGCCATGCTCAGATCGACATGATCACCAGCGTGTATGCCCACATTCTGGACGAGGACCGCAAGATCAACGCCCAGAAGTTCGAGAGCGCCTTCTATGCCAATCCCGACCTGCGTTCGGTTCGTGCCC
>OLQH01002450.1_pt1 | contig 10656 bp, 9 predicted proteins | sample 1672671 | NCBI WGS metagenome assembly OLQH01 (sample SAMEA3136712, study PRJEB25190) | human gut metagenome
TGCGGTCGGCCACGGCGTCGCGCACGGCACGCAGGGCCAGGCGCGGCTCGATGGTGCCGCCGCTCTTCGACGAGATCACGAACAGCGTGGTCTCGGGCTTCGCTTCGGCCAAAATGGCGCGCACGCGCACGGGCGAGTCGGAGTCCAGCGTCTTGAACGTGATCTTCGACGAATCGGGCTTGTTGTATTTCGTGATGGTCATGGGCGCCTGCGTGGAACCGCCCTGGCCGATGAGCACGACCGTCTTCAGCCCTTGGGCGATGATCGAGTCGGCGAAATTCTGGATGTCGCGCAGGGAGTACGGCGAATTGCTCGCAAGATCCGTCCATCCCATGTATTGCTCGGAGCACGCGCGCGCTTCCTCCGAGAAGTCGTACAGGCTCGCATCCTTGGCATGGATACGGCTGGCAACGCAGTCCTTCACGAGGGCTTTCGCGGAAGGATACAGTTTTTCTACATCACCGGATAGCATACAACCTTCTTTCAGCGTAATTCGCTCCATTCTAGCAAACGGTGACGAGGCTGACCATCGTGTTTGCGCTTGTGACGGAGTTGTGGACAAAGCGTGTGGGAGCGCGCCCGAGAACGAGAATCAGCGCGCAAATCCCAAGCATTCCCGTACTATTTCATTATTGATTATTTATATTAATTGATATATAGTATCGATATCAGATGGGCTGGAGAGGAGCCCATCGGGAAGACGAGGGAGGAACCATGTCCGATATTTCTAGAAGGAACCTGTTGAAGGGCGCCGCCGTCAGCGCCGTGTCCATTTCCGCGATGGGCCTGCTGGGCGCCTGCGCCGCCCCGAGCGAGCCGAAGGCCGAAACCACGACCGATCCGTCCGCCGACGGCACCGGAACCGGCAGCGGGACGAACAGCGAGTATATGGCCGAGGTGCTGGAACCCACATCCATGCCCGATGCCTCGACGGCGAGCAATTTCAACATCATCTACGACAGCAAGACCACCGTCGGCACCACCTACGAAAACCTTATGACGGCCATCGCGGGCGAGACGGGCGCCACCACGAAGTACGCCGCGTGGGCGAAGGTCGCCGAGACGGCGGGCTACGACCATATCGCGCGCCTGTTCACCTGCACGTCGGACGCCGAGAAGATCCACATCGAGCTGGAGTACAAGCTGGTGCAGAAGCTGGACCCGGGCTATGAGAAGCCCGAGCCGCCAGAGGTTCCCGAGCACACGGTCGACCTCAACCTCATCGCCGGCGCGAACGGCGAGATCTACGAGACGTCGGACATGTACCCCTCGTTCATCAAGGTGGCGCAGGAGGAGCAGAACAACGAGGCCGTGCAGGTATTCACCCGCGCGAAGCTGGCCGAGGCATACCATGCCGAGCGCTACCTGGATGCGTACAACACCATCGACACGCCCACGGACGACAAATACTACCTGTGCCCCATCTGCGGCTACATCCACAAGGGCGACGATTTCGAGAAGTGCCCCATCTGCTTCACCCCGGCCGACAAGTTCCGCAAGTTCTAAGTCGTCCGCACGCATAGCGCATGTTGAAGGCGGCCGTCCTCGGGGCGGTCGCCTTTTTGCGTGCAAGGGAAGTGATCTGTGAGATACTGTGCGCTGTTCAACGGCGAAAGGAGCGTGACGGCATGCGGAAGGCGAGTTTTAATGCGGGGCGTGGAGAGATCGTCTACTGGGTGAGCGACGCGGCCGATGTGACGCGGCCGTGGGTGGTGTTCCTGCCGGGGCTTACGGCGGATCGCCGTCTGTTCGCTCCTCAGATCGAGCACTTCGAGGGCCGTGTCAACTGCCTGGTGTGGGACGCGCCGGCCCATGGTGAGTCGCGCCCGTTTCCGCTGGACTTCTCGCTGCCCGACTTGGCCCGTTGGTTGGGGGAGATCATGAAGGCAGAAGGCGTCAGTGCACCTGTGCTCGTGGGTCAGTCGATGGGCGGCTATGTGGCTCAGGTGTTCGACGTGCTGTTCCCGGGGCGCGCCTGCGGCATCGTGTCGGTGGACTCCGCGCCGCTCGGCCGCGACTACTACAAGCGGTGGGAGTTGGCCTGTCTGCCCTTCGTGACGCGCATGTTCTACCTGTACCCCTGGGGGACGCTTAAGAAGACGAGCACCGAGGGCAATGCCGCAACTCCCGAGGGCCGCGCCATCATGAGCTCGATCCTGGCCGGCTACGAGAAAGGGGAGTACTGCCGGCTTTCCGCCCATGGGTTCGCCATGCTGGCCGAGGTGGTGAGAAGCGATGAGTACGCCGCGCCGACCGCTCCGCTCACGTTGATCGTTGGCGAACTCGACCGCACGGGGTTCGTCCGCAAGTACAACGAGCTGTGGTCGGAGCGCACCGGCCTGCCCATCCGCTGGGTAGAAGGCGCCGCCCATAACTCCAACGCCGATAATCCAGCTGCCGTGAACGCCATCATCGAAGAGGCGCTCGGCGGCAACTGAGATTGCACCCAGCGGATTGCGGCGGCTTCAGGCACTCGCGGCCGCCTCGCAGCTTGCAAATGATCGGGCGCAGATGTTCGGCGCTCGCCTTGCCAGCTTCCAAACGATCGTGTGAGAGACGGCTCTGGCTGGTTTAGTTCTGCCAGAATGCTTCCGCTGAGAAAGCCATAGCGTGAAGGAGGTGAGAGGAATGTCGAAGAAGCGCAAGAAGGCGCATCCTGTGCAGGCGGTAAGGCCGAAAAGCGATGTCGTGTGGCGGCAGTCGGCCGAGGAGGCAACGTTGGCGGCTAAGCCGCACTACAACGGGTTCGCCTGCGGGCACGGCGCCCATGGTTCGGCGAAGTACAGCCGAGCGCGAGCCAAGCAGGCTTGGCAGCGACAGATGCGACAAGAAGGAGCCTCTCGGGGCTCCTTCCCTTTTCCGGCGCTCGCGCTCGTCGCGGCCGCCGCGCCTTCGACCGCTGCCGAAAAAATGGGGCGGGTCTGCGGCGGGTCTGGTACCAGGTCCCGTCTCGGCCTATAATGAGTCAATTACTCATTGCGGGGAGCGTGGGTTGAAACACTTGGTCGTCGTGGCACCGACGGCCGCCCGTCCCCGTTAGGGCACCGAGTGGAAGAAGGAGCGCAGCCGTGGCCTACTATTTCGATGAACCGTCCCGCACATTCAACGAGTACCTGCTGGTTCCGGGCCATACGCCGGCCGATTGCATTCCGGCGCGCGTCAGCCTGAAGACCCCGCTGGTGAAGTACCGCAAGGGCGAGGAGGAGTGCCCGCTCTCGCTTTCCGTGCCGATGGTTTCCGCCATCATGGCCGCCGTGTCCGACGACAAGATGGCCGTGGCGCTCGCCACCGAGGGCGGTCTGTCGTTCATCTACGGCAACCAATCCATCGAGGACGAGGCCGCCATGGTGGCCCGCGTGAAGGACTACAAGGCCGGCTTCGTCACCTCCGACGCAAACCTCTCCCCTGACATGACGCTCGAGCAGGTAGTGGCTCTGAAGGAGCAGTACGGGCACTCCACCATGCCCGTCACCGACGACGGAAGCGCCCACGGCAAGCTGCTCGGCATCGTGACCGAGCGCGACTACCGGCTTTCCCGCATGTCCATGGACGAGAAGGTGGCCGACTTCATGACCCCGCGCGAGAAGCTGGTGGTGGCTCCGGACGGCACCACGTTGAAGGCCGCCAACGACATCATCTGGGATCACAAGCTGAACTCGCTGCCCATTGTGGATGCCGACGATCATCTGGTGGCGCTCGTGTTCCGCAAGGACTACGACTCCCACAAGTCCAATCCCGACGAGCTTTTGGACGCCCACAAGCGCTACATGGTGGGCGCGGGCATCAACTCCCGCGACTACGCCGAGCGCGTGCCGGCGCTTGTCGAGGCCGGCGCCGACGTGCTGTGCATCGATAGCTCCGAGGGCTATTCCGACTGGCAGAAGATGACCATCGAGTGGGTGCGCGAGCACTACGGCAACGACGTGAAGATCGGCGCGGGCAACGTGGTTGACGCCGAGGGCTTCCGCTTCCTCGCCGACGCGGGCGCCGACTTTGTGAAGATCGGCATCGGCGGCGGTTCCATCTGCATCACCCGCGAGACCAAGGGCATCGGCCGCGGCCAGGCCACCGCGACCATTGAAGTGGCGAAGGCCCGCGACGAGTACTTCCGCGAGACCGGCGTCTACGTGCCCATCTGCTCCGACGGCGGCATCGTGTACGACCACCACATCTCGCTTGCGCTGGCCATGGGCGCCGACTTCGTCATGCTGGGCCGCTACTTCGCCCGCTTCGACGAGAGCCCTTCGGCCAAGGTCATGGTGAACGGCACCTATATGAAGGAGTACTGGGGCGAGGGAAGCGCCCGCGCCCGCAACTGGGGCCGCTACGACTTGGGCGGCAAGAAGTCGCTGTCCTTCGAGGAGGGCGTCGATTCCTACGTGCCCTACGCCGGCAGCCTGAAGGACAACATGGCCATCACGCTGCTGAAGCTGAAGAGCACCATGTGCAACTGCGGCGCGCTCACCATTCCCGAGTTCCAGGACAAGGCGAAGCTCACGCTGGTGTCCGCCACCTCCATCGTGGAGGGCGGCGCCCACGACGTGCTGCTGAAGGACAAGGCTCCCTACGCGAGCAACACCCGCTAGGGCTCGCTTGGCGGCGCGCAGGCGCATCGCCAAACTCTGGGATTGCCGAAAGGCGCTTCGCGACAATGCGGAGCGCCTTTTTATGGGGTGGGATGAAGACTATGCTTTGAGCGCTTCGAAAAGATCTTCCATATCCTGCTCGTAGATGCTGTCGCGCAGGTAAATGAAGCTGATGTCGTGGAAGATGCCCGCATCGGAGAGGGGGATAACGCGCAGCGTGCCCTCTTGCACCTCCCGCTGCACGGCGGCCTCGTAAACGAAGGAAATCCCAAGATCGGCCTGGACGAATATCTTGATGATATCGAGGCTTTCCACGACGAAATGATCGGCGAAGGAGGCAGGCGAGAGATTGCGCTGAGCGAGCGCGTGGACAAGCACGTTGCGGCTGCCGCTGCCCTCCTCGCGCAGAATGAGTCGTTCGCCCAAGAGGTCTTCCAGGGTGCGTGGCGTACGCGGGAAGCGATGCTCGGCCGCGCAAATGGGCACCAAACGCTCGGACGAGAAGGGGCGTGAGGCATAGCGGGCCTTGTCGAAGAGCCCTTCCACGAAGGCGCAATCGATGGTTCCCGCGTCGAGGAGCTCCATCAGGTGCTGGGTTCCGCCCGAGCGCACGGTGACCTGAATGTCGGGTCGGGCGCCCAGACAGCGGGCGAGGGGCCGGGCCACCACGTACTCGCCGGCGGTCAGCGTCATGCCGATGCGCAGCTTGACTGTGGCGCCATGGGCCACCTCCTCGATGCGCTCGTGCAATAGCACGTCGTCGTGGGCCATGGTCGCTAGCCCGTCGCGCAGGACACGTCCCGCCGGCGTCAGCTCCAGCTTTTTGCGATGGTAGGTGAACAGCTTCGCGCCGTACTCGCGCTCCAGGTACGTGATGTGCTGGGAGACGGCCGGCTGGGTGAGCGCCAGCTCCTCGGCGGCTCGGGTGTAGTTCAGAGTGCGGCACACGGTGAGGAACGTCTTTACGCGATAGTCCTGCATTGCGTCTCCTTCGATGGGTGCGGTGGTTCCTTAGGGACTCGGGTAGCATATCAATAAACTTCTCTAATGGCTACATAATGATATATAAGTTTTCTTTTGGTAAGAAACCGCGCATAATAAAGCCATTCTACTCCTGCGGGTCGTTGCGTTATCTCCGGCGATTCGTGGTCGAGACATTTCCGGCTCCAAAGGCCCCGACGAAAGGTGCTCTATGCGCGACATTATCAAGAAAGTACCCATCCCCACAGCGGGCGTGGCCTTGGGCCTGGCCGCTTTGGGCAACTTGCTTCAACCCTATGCCGAGATCGCCCACATTGCTTGCGGGGCGTTGTCTCTCTTCTTGGTGGCTATGCTCGTCGCCAAGCTGATCATGTTCCCCTCCATGCTTCGCGAGGACATGAAGAACTCCGTTTTCGCAAGTGTTTCTGCCACGTTCTTCATGACGCTGATGCAGCTGGCCGGATACTTGGCTCCCGTGGCTATCGTGCCGGCTTTCGGGCTGTGGTGCTCGGCGGTGGCGGGGCATTTCGTGCTGATGACGTGGTTTACCCTGTACTATATCCGCCGCTTCAAGCTCACCGAGGTCTTTCCTACGTACTTCATTTGCTACGTGGGCATCATCGTGGCGGCTGTAACGTCTCCCGTCTTCGGCGCCGAGGCCTTCGGCCAGGGCATTTTCTGGTTCGGCTTTGCCTGCTACCTCGTGCTGCTCGCCGTGGTGACGATGCGCTACATCAAGCATGAGATCCCCGAAGGCGCTCGCCCGCTGTTCTGCATCTATGCTGCTCCTATGGGTCTGTCGCTGGTTGGATATCTGTCGGTTATGCCTGATCCGAACCTGGTGTTCGTGGCCGTGCTCATGGGCCTCGGCCAGCTGATGCTCATCGGCGTCGTCACCCGGGTGCCGAAGTTCCTCGCCCTGCAGTTCTATCCGAGCTACGCAGCCATGACCTTCCCCTTCGTCATCTCCGCGATGGCGCTCGGCAAGGGCGTGCAGGCTCTCTACGCTGCCGGCTACTCCATTCCGGCGCTCCCGGTGGTCGAGGCCCTCATCGCCGTGGAGACGCTGTTCGCCGCCGTGATGGTCGCCTACGTCTTCGTGCACTTCATGAAGTTCTTCTTCGGTACGCCGAAGGCGGCCAAGGCCCCGAAGACGCGTCCCGAGGTTCCTGCGGCTCTCACTGTCGAGGTCACCGAATAACGCTTGAACACCTATCGCCTCGCCGGCCCGACGTTCTGCTCTGGCCAACGACGGCCCCTCCTCTCCTCAGCGCCCCGGTTCCTCCACTGGGGCGCTCTCCTTTTTGGGAGGGGGTTTCGTTTGTGGCGGGATTTCCCGATTTTCATCGGCAGCGCCTTCGGCATCGCCGCGATTTCCCGATTGCCACGCTAATGCATACCTCACGAGGTGGAAATCGGGAAATCCCGCCATATTGTGCTCCATGGGGGATGAGCTTTCAGCTTGCGGTACGCCTCGGAGCTTGCGACGCGTCTCGGGGCTTGCGGCCCTTATCTCTCGATGGCGCGGTTGATGAGGGCGCGCAGCTCGTCGATGCCGTCGCCCTTCTCCGACGACGTCACCACCATGGGCACGCCACCCGGCAGCTTGAGCGCCTTCTTGATGGCGGCGCGCTGCTTCATCTGCTGCTGCTTCGACAGCTTGTCCGCTTTGGTCAGCGCGATGGCGAAGGGCAGCTCGGCGTCCATGAGAAACTGAACCATGTTGCGGTCGAGCGCCGAGGGCTCGTGGCGGATGTCGATGAGCGACACCACGAGTGCGAAGTCGCGATCTTGATTGTAGTAGCCCTCGATGAGCTCGCTCCACCGGCCCTTTTCTGCTTTGGACACTTTCGCGTATCCGTAGCCGGGCAGATCCACGAGATCGTGGCCGTCCACATCGTAGAAGTTGATGGTGGCCGTCTTGCCCGGCGTGGACGACACCTTCGCCAGGCCCTTGCGGTACATGAGCTTGTTGAGTAGCGACGACTTGCCCACGTTCGAGCGCCCCGCGAAGGACACCTCGGGACCTGTGGATGCTGGCAGCTGCTCCGAGGTGCCGTAAGCGGCTTTAAACGATGCGTTGTGGAAGTTCATGGGTGCTCCTTCGCGGAGGGGATCGCGGTATTTCGCTATCATGGTACTTGAATTGGACGGTCGAAGGGCGAAGGGGCGCGGAAATGACGGCAAATCATAGGAAAGATGCGCTGGAAGTGGCGCACATCACGGGCGTGCAGGGCATCCGCGCCGCCATGGCGCGCTTGGCCGATGAGGAGGCCGACGTGCCGCTGCCTGGCGCAACGCCCGAGGAGGTGCCGCTGGGGCGCCGCATCTGTTCCGTGTGTGCTGCTGACAACGACGGTTCCCGAGAAACCTGCTGGAACTGCGGCGCCTCCCTGCGCCGTGTGCGCTAACTTTTGACATAGCGGTGTGGTTCCAGAAGATCTGCAGGTTGCCGTCGGGCGGATTTTCCGACTTGTTAGATGTCCGCTGCAATAGTCAGCGAGAGCGCCGGCGTGTTTTCGCCGCAAGTTATCGCGATTCGTTAGCGGTCGCCTTCGAAAGGATCGTAGCGCGCATCGGGCATGTCTAACAAGTCGAAAAAAACGCCCGAAATCGGGTGATAGGTTTTCTGGCTCGTCCGTCTGTCCCGTGAGGGGCGCGGTCGGGCGCTGGCGCCCCTTTTCCAAGAGCGCATCATGGCTATAATGGGGAAATCAACTCGCGGCCGCGGGGAATGCGCGCGGTCGAAAGCCACGTTTTCGAGGGAGTGCCATGAAAGCTTACAATCCCCATGAGATCGAGCCCCGTTTGCAGTTGGCCTGGGAAGAGGCCGGGCTGTACACGGTGCCGGAGAATTCCGATGCGCCCAAGAAGTATGTCCTGGAGATGTTCCCGTATCCCTCCGGCGACATGCACATGGGGCATGCGAGCAACTACACCTACGGCGACGTGGTGGCCCGCTACTCCAAGATGCAGGGCTTCGACGTGCTGCATCCCATGGGCTGGGACGCTTTCGGCCTGCCCGCGGAGAACGCCGCCATCAAGCATCACAGCCATCCGGCCATCTGGACCTACGAGAACATCGAGACCCAGAAGAAGAGCTTCTCCCGCATGGGCTTTTCCTACGACTGGGATCGCAAGGTGGTGGCGTGCGATCCGGAGTACTACCGCTGGGGCCAGTGGATCTTCCTGAAGTTCTGGGAGCGCGGTCTCGTGGAGCGTCGCAACTCGCCGGTGAACTGGTGTCCGAGCTGCGGCACCGTGCTCGCCAACGAGCAGGTCATCGAGGGTCGCTGCTGGCGATGCGACTCCGAGGTGGAGAAGCGCGACCTCACCCAGTGGTACTACAAGATCACCGACTACGCCCAGGAGCTGCTGGACGACCTGGATCAGCTGGAAGGCTGGCCCGAGCGCGTGAAGCAGCAGCAGGCCAACTGGATCGGCCGCTCCGAGGGCGCCAACGTGGACTTCATCCTGTGCGACCGCGACGGCAACGCGCCGGAGAACCCCACGGAAGACGACGTCATCACCGTGTTCACCACGCGCGCCGACACGCTGTTCGGCTGCAGCTTCTTCTTGCTGGCGCCGGAAAGCAAGCTGCTCCGCGGCCTTGTGGAAGGCACCGAATACGAGGTGCCGGTCATGGAGCTGGTTGAGGCAGCCAAGAAGGTGACCGCCGTCCAGCGCGCCCAGGGCGACCACGAGAAGCACGGCGCGTTCACCGGTCGCTACGTGGTGAACCCCATCAACGGCGAGAAGGTGCCCGTGTGGGTGGGCGACTACATTGTGGCCGACTACGGCACCGGTGCCGTCATGGCCGTGCCCTGCGGCGATCAGCGCGACTTCGAGTTCGCCCGCAAGTACGATCTGCCCATCATCCCCATCATCCTGTCTGAGGACGACCCGCTGTACCCGCAGCTCAAGGACGAGCAGGGCCGCGTGGTGACCACGGTGGACTGGCCGGAGGCCTACGCCGCCGAGGGCATCCTCGTGCAGTCCGGTCCCTACACGGGCATGATCGGCGGTAAGCACTCCGAGGGCGAAGCGGCCATCGTGGCCGCGCTGGAAGAGATGGGTCGCGGCAAGCGCACCGTGGAGTTCCGCCTGCGCGATTGGCTCATCAGCCGCCAGCGCTACTGGGGCAACCCCATCCCCGCTATCCACTGCGAGAAGTGCGGCGTGGTGCCCGTGCCCGAGGAAGATCTGCCCGTGCGCCTGCCCGAGGACATCGACCTGGCCGCCGGCGAGACGCTGGCCACCCATGCCGGGTTCGTGAACACCACCTGCCCGGTTTGCGGCGGCCCGGCCAAGCGCGAGACCGACACCATGGACACGTTCACGTGCTCCAGCTGGTACTACATGCGCTACACCGACCCGCACAACGTGCACGCGCCCTTCGATCCGGAGAAGACCAACGCCTGGATGCCCGTCGACCAGTACATCGGCGGCATCGAGCACGCCATCCTGCACCTGCTCTACAGCCGCTTCTTTACGAAAGTGCTGCGCGACTGCGGCCTGCTCGACTTCGACGAGCCCTTCACGAACCTGCTGTGCCAGGGCATGGTGCTCGACGCCCACGGCGATGTGATGAGCAAGTCGAAGGGCAACGTGGTCTCGCCGGAGGAGATGATCGCCGAATACGGCGCCGACGCCGTGCGCGCCTACATCTTGTTCTTGGGGCCGCCCGAGAAGGAGAAGCTGTGGAACGAGGACGGCCTGCCGGGCATGTACAAGTTCCTGAACCGTCTGTGGCGCCAGGTGCACGACTTGTGCGGTAAGGCCGGCGACGAGACGCTGTTCGCGCAGAAGCCGGCTGACGAGGCGGCCGTGGCCGCGGCGAAGAAGCTCATTCGTGAGCGCCATCGCGTGGTGGAGAAGGTGTCGGCTGACATCGAGCGCAACACCTTCAACACCGCCATCGCCGCCATCATGGAGCTGTCGAACGCCGCCGGCGAGTACCTGCGTGCGTTCAGCCCCGAGGATCGCGCCGCCTGCGAAGACCATCGCGCGCTCGACGCGGAGGTGGCCGAGGTGCTGGTGAAGCTTGTGGCGCCGTTCACGCCCCATCTGGCCGACGAGCTGTGGCGCG
>OLQH01002452.1_pt1 | contig 10655 bp, 9 predicted proteins | sample 1672671 | NCBI WGS metagenome assembly OLQH01 (sample SAMEA3136712, study PRJEB25190) | human gut metagenome
CATAAAAATAGAAACGCCTCAGATCTTCCTCTTCTTTTTCATACAGATATTCTGTCAGTCCGGCAAAACACTGTCTTAGATTATTCGTCGAAAAAATAGTTGCACTGTTAAACCCGTCCGCCTTCGTGTAAGCCAGCCACTGAACTGCCGTGGCGAAGAACATGGGGAAAAGCGCCAGCAGAGGGTCCACCTCCCCGGGAATCCAGGCAAGCAGAAGACAGGCCAGTCCGTCGATCACCAGCGCCCAGTAGCGGAAATTCCCCGCTTTTCCCCATTTAGGAACCAGGGTGGCAAAGATGATTCCGGCTATGTAGCAGAGCGTAGCCCCCAGGCGGAGCAGAAAAGCCTCCGCCGAGCCGTCCAGCCCCGCCACCACCAGATAGATCAGATTCGTGGTCTCTGAGGAACCAAAAGTTGCGCTTCTTGTCATCAGGGCATAGACTCCGAAAAAACCGCCCACTGCAGCCATGGTATGATGGGCAAACCGGTCTGCCTTCTCTCTCTTTTGCATCGCTCTCTTTCTCCCCTCTGAAAGAATCCTTTATACCTCCACCGTGTCAAATCCCAGATCGTCCATAATCTCTTTGGCCTGCGCCGCACAGTGCTCACAGCCATTTACCGTCACTGTCTTATTCTCCAGGGACACCTCAAAATCCAGATCTGCCGCCTTCATCGCTTTTGTGATCCGCTCCACACATTTTTCACAGTGCATGTCTTCTGCTTTTAACACTACGCTCATTTTTTTCTCCTTTACTTCATCAATTTTTGTATTGTCTCACACAGTTCATCTACGACCCGCTCATCACCTTCCCGTATCTCATGTACCACACAAGTTTTGATATGGTTGGACAACAGTTTCTTATTAAATGCATTTAAGGCAGACTGAACTGCTGATACCTGAGTTAAAATGTCCACACAGTACCGGTCTTCTTCCACCATGTTCTTCACACCGCGGATCTGTCCTTCGATCCTGCTCAGACGGTTGATCAGATCCCGGTACTCTTTTTCTCCCCGGGTCTTTTTCTTACATGTACACGTCTCCATCTTTACCTCCTGGGAGAAGCTGTCCCTTCCTCCCATCTATAATTTCACCCGCTTCAGCCGAAGGGCATTCGTCACGACAAATACGGAACTGAAAGACATGGCCAGACCTCCGAACACGGGATTTAACAGAGGGCCGCCAAACAGGTAGAGCACTCCGGCCGCAACGGGAATCCCCAGGCTGTTAAAACAAAATGCCCAGAAAAGATTCTGCTTGATATTTCGGATGGTAGCTCTGCTTAAGCGGATAGCTCTGACCACATCCTCCAGATCGGATTTCATCAGCACAATATCGCTGGATTCCATGGCGATATCGCTCCCGCTTCCGATCGCTGCTCCCACATCTGCCTGCGCCAGAGCCGGGGCATCGTTAATTCCGTCTCCCACCATCATAACCCTTTTTCCTTCTTTCTGCAAGCGCAGGACTTCCTGAACCTTATCACCCGGAAGGACTTCCGCGATCACATGATCTACATGCGCCTGTGTTCCGATATATTCTGCCGTCCGCCGGTTGTCCCCGGTCAGCATATAAACTTCCATCCCCATAGCCTTCATCTCATCGACAGCCCCTGCACTGCTCTCCTTTATCGTATCTGCCACGCAGATCATTCCTTTTATGCGCCCGTTCTCCGCCACAAACATAGGCGTCTGTCCCCGGCCTGCCGCCGCATCTGCTTTTTCTTTCAGGCATTCTGCGGAAAGCCTTTCCTCTTCCATCATCCGCTCATTTCCGATCAGGATTTCCCGGTCTCCCATCCGGACAGCCAGGCCTTTTCCTGTCATGCTCCGGAAGAAATCCGGTTTTGAAAGGGTCAGTCCCCTCTCTTTTGCTCCCTCCACAATTGCCTGTCCCAGCGGATGCTCCGAATCCTGCTCACAGGAAGCTGCAAGACACAAAAGTTCTTCTTCCGTCCCCTCCAGCGCATAAATATCTGTCACTTTCGGACGTCCCTCCGTCACAGTTCCCGTCTTATCCAGAACCACCGCATCTACCCTGTGCGCCGTCTCCAGTGCTTCTCCGCTCTTAATCAGGATTCCGTTTCCAGCTCCCACGCCGGTTCCCACCATGATCGCAGTGGGCGTAGCCAGACCCAGCGCGCAAGGGCAGGCAATGACCAGAACGCAGACAAATACCGTCAGCACAAAAGCCAGATCATGCCCGGCGACCGCCCAGGCGCCTGCCGCCAGAAATGCAATGGCAATTACGGCCGGTACAAAATATCCCGCCACTTTATCCGCCAGTTTGGAGATCGGCGCCTTCTTTCCCTGCGCCTCCTCCATCAGCCTGATAATCTTGGCCAGTGTTGTATCTTCACCCGTATGGGTAACCCGTACCCTTAAGGCGCCGTCGTAATTGATGCTTCCCCCGATCACCTCGTCCCCGGCAGTCTTCTCCACCGGTATGCTCTCCCCGGTCAGCATGGACTCATCCACACTTCCGCTTCCCCGCTCTACAATCCCATCCAGCGGAATTCTGCTGCCCGGGCGGATCAGAAGGAGATCTCCTTTTTTCACTTCCTCTGTCTTTACTTCCCGCTCCTGTCCGTCCCTGATCACAACTGCCGTATCCGGAGCCAGCTCCATCAGCTTCCGGATCGCCTCCGATGTTTTCCCTTTACTTCTGCTCTCCAGATATTTTCCCAGCATCACCAGCGTCACCACGACTGCCGCCGATTCATAATAAAGGTTCCTCGCATATTCCGGATGTTCAGGAATCAGAACTGTCATCACCAGACTGTAAAGGAAAGCACTCCCCGTCCCGATTGCCACCAGGGAATCCATATTGGGATATCCCCGAAAAAGCGTCTTAAATCCCACAATATAAAATTTCCGTCCGCAGATCAGAATCCCCACAGTCAGGATCAGCTGTGCCAGAGCAAAATTCAGCGGGTTTTCATGCATATCCAGAACTGCCGGCAGAGGCAGCTTTACCGGCAGCATATGCCCCATGGAGAGATACAGAAGCGGAACCGCCAGGGCAATGCTTAAAATAAGCCGTCTTCTGATTTTATGCTGCGCCTCTTCTGCCTCAGCCGCCTCCTCCCTCTGTTCCTCTTTCTTTTTGTCATGCGCCAGCTCTGCCTCAAAACCGGCCCTCTGGATCCTGCCAATGATCTGCTCCGGTGTCAGCCTGGACTCATCATAAGTGATCGTCATTTTAGCCGTCGCCAGATTCACCTGACTGGATTCTACCCCCTCCAGTTTCCCGGTTACCCGCTCCACCGCAGCACTGCAGGAAGCACAGGTCATTCCCTTAATATCATAAACTTCCGTCTTCACCAGAATCTCTCCTTTCGTATACCCCCACAGGGTATTTGTTTAAAAAAAGAATATACCCCGGATGGGTATTTGTCAATCTTTTTTATTGACTTTTTCTCTCACAGTGATAAAATAAAAAACATGGAAGCATAGCTCAGCCGGGATGAGCGTTCGCCTCACACGCGAGAGGTCATGGGTTCGAGCCCCATTGCTTCCATTTTTTATGCGCAAAAATAATATTTTTTTAATAAAGGAGACTTGTCATGGACTTCATCGATCTGCACGTACATTCCAGCTGCTCTGACGGAACCCTCTCTCCCGCCCAGGTAACATCCCTGGCCGCCCAAAAGGGTCTGCGGGCCATAGCACTCACCGATCACGATACGGTGTCCGGTATCTCCGAAGCTCTGGAGGCAGGGAAAAAGCTGGGGGTGGAAATTATTCCCGGGATTGAATTCTCCACCAGCTGCCAGAATCGGGATGTCCACATCGTAGGACTTCATATCAACCCCTGCGATGCTTACTTTCTGGAAGCTCTGAAAGAATTCCAGTCTTCCAGAGACCGGAGAAATGAAAAAATAATCGGCCTGCTGCAGCAGGCCGGCATTTCTGTCTCCTGGAAAGCAATGGCGGACGCCTTCCCGGACTGTGTGTGGACCCGGGCTCATTTTGCCCGGTATCTTATGGAACACGGCTATGTCTCTTCTGTCAGGGAAGCTTTTCCCCGCTATCTGGGAGACCACGCTCCCTGTTTTGTACCCAGAGAAAAGGTAACTCCCTGGCAGGCCATCGAGCTGATCCACCAAAGCGGCGGCATTGCCGTTCTGGCCCATCCCCTGCTCTATGGGCTCGGCCAGGAACAGCTGCGCCTTCTCTTTTCCCGTCTGCGGAAAGCCGGACTGGACGGAGTGGAAGTGTTCTATTCTTCCAACAGCCGAGAGGAAGAACGTCTCTCCCGTCAGCTGGCCCGGGACTATGATCTCGTCCCTTCCGGCGGTTCGGATTTTCACGGGGATAATAAACCGGAGATTTCCCTGGGAACCGGACGGGGCAATCTGAGAATCCCCTATTCCGTTCTGGAACAGCTGCGTGAACGCCGCCCTATCTTCTCCGCATAAGCCCCCGGGCAGCCGCCACCAGAAGCAGCAGTGAAAGAAAGAGCTGAGCCGCGATTCCCAGACCGATCATGTGATCGACGCCCCAGGAGTTTCCATAATCCCCAAAAGCTCCGGCGATTTCCTGCAGTTCAAAACCGTTCCCCAGCTGACTGGTAATCAGCCCGTAGTACGGAATCAGCGGATTCAGCAGCAAAAGATAGATCAGCGGCCCGATGGTAACTTCATAATAAGAACCGCTGTTCTCCATCCGGATCACCTGAATAAAGTAAAACAGCACCAGCGCTGCCAGCGTTCCCACCACCAGTAGAATCGTAAACAGGTAGGACAGGATCGTAGCCATATTCGTCTTCTGACAGAGTGCCGAACAGAAAATCCCGATGCTGCCTATAAAAATCCCTGACACCACGAGAAAAATCACTTCCAGAAACAGAGCTTTATACCCCACACCCCCGAAGATCATCACCATTCCCATCGACGGAAGAGCTGAAAAAGCCAGGAGAAATACCAGACTTAAAGAAGCTTCCAGTTTTCCCACAATAATCTTCCATGGATTTAAACGGGTCGTCAGCATAATATCCAGGGTTCGCCTCTCCCGCTCCCCCGCAATGGAACCTCCGGCAATTCCCGGGATCAGAAGGCATTCCATAAAAAACAGAGCGTAGCACATCAGCATATGACAGCGGATGGGGATCAGATACTGCCGCGCATTCACATACCCCCTGAAATCTCCGGCACCGAAAAAACAGATTGCTGCAATCACTGCCAGAAGAAGATTCCCTCCGAAAACAATCCAGGATATTCTCACTGACCTGGAATTTCTCCGCACCTCAGTCTGAAAAACCGGATTCAGATTCATAGATCTCAGGTTCATAGATTTTCACCTCCTTTTCTGCCTCTGTCATGGCGAAGAATACAGATTCCAGACTTCCATGTTCTCTGCCGAAAGAGGTCAGCATAACCCCGGCGCCGATCAGCTGATTCAGAAGCCCGGCCTCCTCCTCCTTATTACCGGAAAACAGCACGGAAATCACGTTTCCGTCTATGGATACCCGGCTCACCAGCGGATGGCGTTGTAACAGTTCAACCGCTTCCTGAAGATTTTTATATACGGTAATCAGAATCGGATTGGAACTGTCAATGGACAGAAGGATTTCTTCAATATCCCCCTGCAGAACCATTTTCCCTTTGTTGATAATGCCGATACCGGTACACATATCTGCCAGTTCTGAGAGAATATGGGAACTGATCAGAATCGTATAGCCCATCTGCCGAAGCTGCTTTAACATATCCTTAAATTCCCGTCTGGTGCGGGGATCCAGACCGGAAGCCGGCTCATCCATCACCAGCAGGGGCGGCTTATGTAAAAGCGCCCGGGCCACGCAGAGTTTCTGCTGCATTCCACGGGAAAGAGCCTCCACAAAACGTTCTTCCACATCTTTTAGATTCACCAGATCCAGCACTTCCCCGGCTCTTTTTTTCTGTTCCCGCACCGGAATCTGATAGGCGGCTCCATAAAACTCCAGATACTCCATCACCGTCAGATTGTCGTAAACTCCGAAAAAATCGGGCACAAATCCGATATGGTTTTTCAGCACCTGGATATCTTTTCCCACCCGCTTTCCGTCCACCCAGACGTCCCCGCCCGTGGCGGAAAGCAGACCGGAAATAATCCTTATGGTGGTCGTCTTGCCCGCGCCGTTCGGCCCTACAAAGCCAAAAAGCTCGCCTTTTCTCACATTCATATTCAGACCGTCAAGTGCGAGGAAATCCCCGAATCTCTTGTACAGATTTTCAACCCTCAGCATAAAGACCTCCTGTTTCTGTCACTGCGATCGCCGGAAGAAAGCTGGAATATTCCACTCCATCCGGATCCTGCTCCTGTTGTTTTCCCGCTCCGTAACGGATCTGCAGGATCTTTTCTTCATTTAGATAGGGTTTCATCTCTTCTTCTGTGAAGATTCTCTCCTCCCAGTCCTCTATCCGGTCATACTGCCCGGTCTTCCAGTTATAGAAAGAAATTTCCCGCTCAAAGGGAACCAGATAGCGTGCCTCCACATACTCCCGGGGCAGGAAACGGAATCGGAGCAGCTCCCCCTTCACCTGATAGCGCACTTCTTTTTCTCCCTGCTCAATATAGATTCCCTGGGGTACCGTGTAATCCTGAGAGCCGTCCATGCCCCGGTCCGCAAACCAGGGATCGTACACCTCGCCCCCACTCTCATAATCTACAGACACCGACGCCACAAGCATAGATCTGCCGTAGATCTCATACCCGGAATCCATCTGAAAATCCGGATCCGCATTCTCCACCACCCCAATCAGTTTCCCGGAATCATTTCCCATCATATAATAACACTGCTGATACAGCTGACCCAGATACTGTTTCCAGTTCTCTTCCCCTTCGCTTAACGAAGCTTCCATCTCTCTCTGCCAGACCTCCTGATCTCCCAGAAGAAACGTCTTCCCCTCCAGGGAAACCGTCTCTCCCGGCTGCAGATCTCCCAGGGAAATCAGCCCCTGATCTTTTAGCAGCAGCTGCACATGAGAAATCTGGTAGGGGGAGCAGTTCGTCACTGTTCCGGACAGTTCTTCCTCATAAAAGGAAATCTCCGCCTCGGCAAATGTGTCCTGAAAATCCGGCTTTTGAACCGAAAAGTAAATTGGCTGAAAAGTGGGCAGATTCCGAAAGGTGATCTTGTCCTTCTCCTCCCCCTCGCTCATTTCCATCTGTATCATTTCCTTCGTCTCTGACTCTCCGTCCCAGTAAGCAGAATCCACAGATTCCTGATAGGGAAGAATGGTACAGGAAGGATCCGTATAAAGGGTATAATCTTTGTTGTAGGGCGCCCGTATGCCGCAGACTGCGTCCAGACTCACCGTGCCGGATTCTCCCTGCAGATACCTGGCCTCGTACACCAGAAACGGCGCTTTGATCTTATCCCGGCTTCCCAGAATTCCGATCATCACCGTAACCAGCAGGGACAGACCCAGAATTCCCGGAAAAAGGAAATACCGTTTTCGCTTTCTCTTCAGGAAAAAATAAAGCCCCGGTCCAGACAGCGCAATATAAAGCAGAAGAATTCCCATATAAAGCCTGGCCGACGGATTGTCCCGGATCGGTGCCTCTTCCAGAATACCGCTTCTGTCCCAATTGTTATAGCCATTGATATTATTCTGGAAAATATGGTTCAGCGTCTCCTCCGTCATCCTGTTCTTCAGATCTTCTGCCGCCGTCTCCCCGGTTGTCTCCACCAGAATCCCGCCGTTTTCCTCCCAGCGGCTTAAAGTTTCCCGCTGAGCCTCATCCAGCTTTTCCAGTTCTCCCGCCTCTGCAGTCACAACCTGGATCTGTCTCAGGATCTCTCCGTCCCTGGGAACCTGTTCCGCATTCCAGGTGCGGGTTATAAAATTCATGGCCATCTGATCTGTTTCCCGGATCAGATGGGTCTCCCTTACGGTCTGTTCCAGATCTCCCTGCTCTGAGATCACCATCGTAGAAATCTCATTTTCCTTGGGCGCAGCCACATAGAAAATCTCCTGGCTGCACGCTTCTTTCTCTTCATTATAAATTGTATATCTGATATTTCCACCGAAGCTGGCCATTCCCATCAAAAGAACTGCTTCTGCATTTCCCTCTGCATCAGTCTCTACTTTGCTGCGCCGGATAAAGTTCTCTCTCCGGCTGCCGGAACCACCATTGAGCAGAAATACTTTTTCAAAAGAATTGCCGAAATCCAGAGAAGCCGGCCACCCCGTCACCGTCTCAAGGCAGATCTCATACTCCCCTTCCGGCCACTGGCTCAGCGTAACTTTTACAGGAAAGCTGTCATAGAATTTCATCAGCCCTCTGGCTCCCACTTCCACCTCTATCTGTCCCGCCTCCCCGGCAGATACCGAAACTGCCGGCAGCAGAAGCAGGAGTAAAAGCAGGCCGCATCGCAGGATTCTTTTCATCATTTCTTCCCCCCTTCTGCCTCTTCCCTGGTCCTGACAGGCAGAACTACCGTAAATACCGTTCCATTCAGATCACTCTTCACAGAAACCTGTCCGTCATGAAGGTGAGTAATCTGCTCTACGATGGGAAGTCCCAGGCCGGTTCCGCCCGCTCCTTCCGTTCTCGACTGATCAATCCGGTAAAATTTCTGAAAAATGTGCGCCAGCTCTTCTCTGGGAATCACTTTCCCGAAATTGATCACCCGGGTGATTACCTGCTCATTTTCCCGGTCCAGTTCCATCTGCACCCGTACCAGCTTTCCCTCTTTCCCATATTTTACCGCATTGCTCAGCAGATTATCAAAAAGCCTCGCCAGCAGATTTCCATCTCCGTAAAAAGGAATCGAAGACTCTCTGCAGATAAATTCACCCTTCAGATGATTCTGGGCAAGGCTCGGCGAAATCTCATCCAGCAGCTGCTTCATCATCTGCACCAGATCCAGCTGCCCCAGATGAAGCGTCAGTTCTTTGTGCCGTAGCTTTACAAAACCAAACAGCTCCTCTGTCAGCTTCTGCAGACGTTTTGCCTTCTCGTAGGCAATGTCAATATACTGCCGTTTCGTCTCCTCATCCAGATCCTCTCTCTCCCTCACCCAGCCCAGGTATCCCAGGATCGAGGTGAGCGGCGTTCTCAGATCATGAGCCACACTGGAGATCAGGTCATGGTTGGCATGCTCTGCGATCCGTTCTTTCTCCATAATGACTTTGACATTCTCCTGCATCCGGTTCAGATTTCTTGCCATGCGGGCAAACTCATCCTGCCCCCGCACCGGGATCTCCACATCAAAATTTCCATCTGCAATCCGCTGGATCCCCGCCGTGATCGTGCGCAGATAACGGATATAAAAATGCAGCTGAAGACTGAAGGTGATCACAAATACCAGGATCCCCACAAAGATCATCATGCCGATCCTGGTTCCCGGATCCACTCCGTCCGGTCCGATCGCAGAACTGCGATATCCGTTCTCCCTGAGGTATTCGGACACAACCCTGATCAGATGAAAAGTCAGATACTCCGTAGCTCCCGTAACCATTACGCTGATCAGGATAAAGAACGCCATTCTGCCTTCAAATGTTTTAGCCTTCAATTTTGTAACCTACCCCCCAGACCGTTGTTATGATCTTGTCCACTCTGGCATCATCCTGCATCTTTCCTCTGAGACGGCGGATATGGACCATCACCGTATTATTCGCCTCGTACACCTTCTCATGCCAGACTTTCTCAAAAATTTCATCGGTGGAAAATACCCTGCCGGGATGAGAGGCTAACAGATACAGAATGTCAAACTCTATGGGGGTCAGCTTCACCGGCTCGCCGTAAACCTGCACCTGATGCGTTGCCTTGTCAATCTCCAGATTCTTCAGAACAATCTTCGGATTCTTCTGTTTTTCCTGGTGCGCCGGATTCAGTTCCCGGTAACGGCGCAGCTGAGATTTCACCCGGGCCATCAGTTCCAGCGGATTAAAAGGCTTGGATACATAATCATCCGCACCGGTGGAAAGCCCCAGAATCTTATCCAGTTCCTGGCTTTTGGCACTGACAATAATAATCGGTATATTTTTATCCTCCCGCACCCGCCGGCACATCTCCAGACCGTCGATTCCCGGCATCATCACATCAAGAAGCATCAGATCTACTTTTTCCTGTTCCAGGATCTTGAGGCCTTCCTCCCCGTTATATGCTTTTAAAACCTCGAATCCGTCACTGATCAGATAGATCTCCAGCAGATCCGCGATCTCCTTTTCATCGTCCACAACCAGTATTTTTGTCTTTTCCAAAAGGATACCTCCTTATCTTTTCCTGATTTTATTCCAGATTTGATTTTATCATGAAGCCTGTGGAAAGTCCTTACGTTTCCCTTAAAATATCCTGCAGGATACTGACAAAATGGATGCAGCCTTCCCGCAATTCATCGGAAAAGCTGCATCCATTTTTACATTTCCCCCGTTTCCTCCTGAGCCTCCGCCGGAATAAAAACCCGGTCGTCCCGCAGAACATCCCGTTTTTCTCCTCTTCTCGTGGCTTCCTCGCAGAAGTATTCCTGAGCATTTAAAGGAGGATTGCCTCTCCGGTTTACCCGGCAGTAAGTTCCGTCTTCTTTCAGGATCCTGGCCTTCACATTATCTCCCAGCTGAATATCCAGGATATGCTTTGCTTCCTTTTTCAGCTTCCCGTCTTCCACCGGGAAAATAATCTCCACCCGCTTATCCAGGTTCCGGGGCATCCAGTCTGCGCTTCCCATG
>OLQH01002458.1_pt1 | contig 10633 bp, 9 predicted proteins | sample 1672671 | NCBI WGS metagenome assembly OLQH01 (sample SAMEA3136712, study PRJEB25190) | human gut metagenome
AGCTCGATGCGCTTGATCTTCTCGAGCTTCTTCACGCGGTCCTGCACCTGCTTGGACTTCGTGGCCTTGTAGCGGAACTTCTCGATGAACTCTTCGGTCTTTTCAATCATCCGCTGCTGATTCTCGTAAGCGGCCATCTGCTGCGCCCGGCGCTCGGCGCGCAGCACGACGTATTTCGAATAGGAGACCTTGTAGTCGGTAACCTTGCCCAGCGACAGCTCGACCGTGCGGTTGGTCACGTTATCCAGAAAAGCGCGGTCGTGCGAGATGAGCAGCACCGCCCCGTTGTAGTTTTTCAGGTACTCCTCCAGCCATTGGATCGACTCGATGTCGAGGTGGTTGGTCGGCTCGTCCAGCAGAAAGATCGAAGGACGGCGCAGCAGCAGTTTCGCCAGCTCGATACGCATGCGCCAGCCGCCCGAAAACTCGCTCGTGGCGCGGCCGAAATCCGTGCGTTTGAATCCGAGGCCCAGCAGCGTCTTTTCAATGTCGGCTTCGCGGGTGTCGCCTCCGAGGATATGGTAGTGGTCCTGCGCGTCGTTCAGACGATGCAGAAGCTGTTCGTATCCGGCGCTTTCGTAATCGGTGCGTTCGGCGATCTCGCGCGTCAGGGAGGCGATTTCCGCCTCCAGCCGCAGCACCTCATCGAAGGCTTTGGCCGTCTCTTCGGCCAGCGTCGTGGTGTCGGCCACGCGCATCGTCTGCGGCAAGTAGCCGATCGTACATTCGCCGTTCAGGGTCACATGACCCGACGTGGGCTGCTGTTCGCCCGTGATGATGCGCAGCAGCGTGGTTTTTCCCGCACCGTTGCGGCCCACCAGACCGATGCGGTCCTTCGGGTTGATCAGAAATGAGATATTGTCGAAGAGGGTCCAGCCCCCGTAGCTTACAGTAAGGTTGTCTAACGAAATCATGGTGTCTGTAAAATCACCGCAAAGTTAATGATTTAATCCGACATATCGCTATCTTTGCAAGTCCTAAGATAGGATACTCCCCGGAGAAGCCCGAAAATGAATTGGCCCTGTCTCCCGGTTTTCGCTATCTTTGAAATCCGAAACGAAGTCCTGCCATGGAAAAATTGATCCGATACCTGCAGTTTATCCGCGAAGCCGAACGGCTGAAAAACGTCCTGCGCACCGCCTACACCTCGGAAGGACGGCACGAAAGCACGGCCGAACACTCGTGGCGGCTGGCGCTGCTGGCCGCCGCTCTCGTATTCGCAAAAAGAGAACATATGAGAATGGGTTTTCTAGCTGATAAGTTTTCGGGAAACGCCCTAAGATGGATATATATTTTTTCAGAGCTTTTAGTTATATTGTTTGCGGCGCTTATCATGATTTACGGCGGAACAAGCATAACAAAGCTGACAATGACTCAGGTTACAGCCTCGCTTGGAATACCAATGTCCATGATTTATGTTATAGTTCCGATATGCGGAATTTTTGTAATATTGTTTGGAGTAATAAATATATATGAACTTCTCCGCGCTAAGGAGGTTAAACCTCTGAGTGCAAAAAAGGAGACAGTTATCAGCAATAAAAGCGCTGTCGTACAAAAAGCAATAGTAAAGGGGGATAAGTAATTATGTCAATAGCAGCAATTTCAGGTTTAATAGTGGGCGTAGTTTTAATTGTCCTGCTGCTTGCAGGAGTACCGATTTCAATCTCTATTGGTATTTCATCTATACTTGCTATCCTTCCGATAATGGATTTCAACGCGGCAGTTTTGACAGGCGCGCAAAGATTGTTTTCGGGAATATCAGTATTTACCTTGATAGCGATACCGTTCTTTATTCTAGCGGGAAATATAATGAATAAGGGCGGAATTGCGACGAGACTGATAAATTTTGCATTACTGCTTACCGGCAGGGTTCCGGGAGCTCTGGCACATACAAACGCAGTAGCTAATATGATGTTTGGAGCGATTTCGGGTTCGGGCGTCGCTTCTGCTTCGGCAATGGGTTCAATTATAGGTCCTATTGAGGAAGAGGAAGGCTATGATGTTGAGTATTCGGCAACGGCAAATATTGCAACGGCGCCGACCGGACTGCTAATTCCTCCGAGTAACGTATTAATTACTTATTCCTTGGTAAGCGGAGGAACTTCTGTTGCGGCCTTGTTTATGGGCGGATATATCCCGGGCATATTGTGGGGGCTTGCTTGTATGGTGGTGGCTTTCTTTATTGCCAGAAAAAAGGGATATAGAAGCAATCGCCGCGTTAAAGCTAAAGACGCTGTGAAGATAGTTATGGACGCTATACCAAGTTTGCTTTTGATAGTTATCGTTATAGGCGGAATCATTGCCGGTATATTTACGGCTACCGAAGGTTCTGTAGTTGCGGTGGTGTATAGTTTGATTCTGTCGTTTTGTTACAGAACAATAAAGATAAAAGATTTATATAAAATATTTAAAGACAGTGCAGAGACAACCGGTATCATTGTTTTTCTGATAGGCGTTTCAAGTATAATGGCGTGGATTTTAGCGTTTACAGGTATTCCTGCGGCGATTTCAAACGCTTTGCTTGGAATAAGCAATAATAAAATTGTTATTTTGCTTATAATCAACGTTATACTTTTAGTTGTCGGAACATTTATGGATATTACACCGGCAATATTGATATTTACGCCAATATTCCTACCGGTAGTTACCAGTGATTTGATAGGAATGACGGCAATACAGTTCGGAATTATGCTGGTATTTAACTTATGTATAGGAACAATAACACCTCCTGTAGGTAACATTTTGTTTGTTGGAGTTAGGGTGGCAAAAACATCTATTGAGAGGGTTATAAAACCGCTCCTCCCATATTATGGGGTTATTATATTGGTACTTCTGCTTGTTACCTTTGTTCCGGCAATCTCAATGTTTTTACCGAGACTTATGGGATTTTAAATTTATATAAATTTAACTTTCGCATTGTTTGCCCCGTGCATTGCGAATAAAATAAATTGATGGGGCAGATAGGAGAATAAAATATGAAAATGACACTGAGATGGTTTGGCGAGGGCAATGACAGCGTTGAACTCTGGAAGATAAGACAGATTCCCGGAGTAACAGGGGTAATAACAACTTTATATAATATTCCTGTTGGGGAAGCCTGGACGTATGAAGATATAATGGAAATGAAAAATAAAGTTGAAGCTTCGGGGTTAAAAGTAGAAGGAATAGAGAGCGTTAATATTCATGACTCAATAAAAATCGGTCTGCCGGACAGAGACAAATATATTGAGAACTATATAACAACGCTTGAGAATTTGGCAAAGGCTGATATAAAGCTGGTGTGCTACAATTTTATGCCTGTCTTTGACTGGACCCGTTCAGAGCTTGCAAAAAAGCGTGACGATGGTTCAACTGTACTTTCATATGACCAGGATAAAATAGATGAAATAAACCCGGACGAGATGTTTAAGCAGATAGATTCTAACAGTCAGGGATTTGTAATGCCGGGCTGGGAGCCTGAGAGACTGGCACATGTAAAAGAGCTGTTTGAAGCTTATAAGGATGTAGGAGAACAAAATCTGTTTGACAATCTTGTATATTTTCTAAAAAAAATACAGCCGGTTTGCGAAAAACATGGTATAATGATGGCAATACATCCCGACGACCCTGCATGGCCTGTGTTTAATCTTCCGAGGATAATAAATAATAAGGAAAATATTTTAAAACTTTTAAATGCGGTAGACAGTAAGTTTAACGGTTTAACTTTATGTACAGGGTCTCTAGGTTCTAACCCTGATAATGATATATGTGACATTATCAAGGCGACAAAGGGCAGAGTGCATTTTGCTCATATAAGAAACCTGCGTCATCATTCTCCGGGGAAATTTGAGGAGGCGGCACATCTTTCGAGAGATGGTTCTATGGATATGTATAAAATAATGAAGACGCTATATGAAACCGGTTTTGACGGTCCTATACGCCCTGACCATGGAAGAATGATTTGGGGCGAGGTTGCGATGCCGGGATATGGTCTATACGACAGAGCTTTGGGAGCGACATACCTGAACGGACTTCTGGAAGCTATTGAAAAAGAGTAGGGGGAAACACTATGAAATTGTCAAGACGCTCAATTGTTCAGAATAAAAGTGAGTGGGAAAAGCTGGGTTATACTTTGCCTGAGTATAATATAGACGAAATGATTAAGAAAACTTCAGAAAATCCAATATGGGTTCATTTTGGAGCCGGAAATATTTTCAGAGCATTTCCGGCGGCGGTTTGCCAGAAACTTTTAAACAAGGGCATAATGGACAGAGGTATAATTGTAGCTGAAGGTTATGATTATGAGATTATAGATAAGAGTTTTAAAGATTTTGATAATCTGACTATTTCTGTAACGCTTAATACTGACGGTACTGTTTCAAAAGAAGTTATAGCCAGCGTAGCGGAGGCTTTAACTTTTGATTTTGATAACGAGACTGATACAGAGCGGCTTAAAGAAATCTTTTCTTCAAAGAGTTTGGAAATGGCGTCGTTCACTATAACAGAAAAGGGTTATAATTTAAAAGACACTAAGGGCGAATTTTATGACGGAGTAAAAGCCGATTTCGAAAAAGGACCTGAAAACGCTAAGACGTATATGGGCCGCCTGGCCGCACTTCTTTATCATAGATATAAGAATGGTGCAAGACCGATAACCCTGGTGAGTATGGATAACTGTTCCCATAATGGAATAAAACTTAAAGAAGCAGTTTATGAGTTTGCTAAGAGTTGGGTTAACAATCTTTTAGCAGACGGCGAATTTTTGCCGTATATACAATATAGTGTTTCATATCCATGCAGCATGATAGATAAAATAACGCCAAGACCGTCTGATGAGGTTTTAAAGATTTTAGAAGCTGACGGAATAGAAAATGCTGCGCCTGTTGAAACAAAAAAGCATACTTTTGTCGCTCCGTTTGTAAATGCTGAGAAGTATCAGTATTTGGTTATTGAAGACAGCTTTGCAGGGGGAAAACCTCCTCTTAATGAAGGCGGAATAATTTATACAAGCGCTGAGACAGTTGATAAAGCTGAAAAAATGAAAGTTTGCACATGTCTTAATCCTCTTCATACTTGTCTTGCAATATACGGCTGTCTTTTAGGTTATAATAAAATTAGTGACGAGATGAAAGACGATAATCTTGTTAAACTGATAAAAAAGATAGGATATGATGAAGGACTGCCGGTAGTAGTTGACCCGGGTATAATTTCACCTAAAGAGTTTATTGACGAGACAATAAATGAAAGGCTTCCGAACCCCTTTATTCCTGACGCACCGCAAAGAATAGCCTGCGATACTTCACAAAAATTGCCGATAAGATTCGGGGAAACTATAAAGGCGTATGAAAAGCTTGATAAAATAAAAGAGCTTAAATTTATCCCACTGGTATTGGCCGGATGGTGCAGATATTTAATGGGTATAGACGACAGCGGCAATGTTTTTGAGCCAAGCCCGGACCCTATGCTTGATTATGCCGGAGGAATTGTGAAAGACATTGAGTTTGGCTGTACTGACTTAGACAGTATTCATAATAAAATAGAAAAGCTTTTAAAAGATAAAAAGATTTTCGGAGTAGATTTATATGAGGTGGGATTAGGTCAGCTGGTAGAAAAGTATTTTTCGGAATTAAACGCCGGGCCCGGTGCTGTAAAAAATACTCTGATTAAATATTTAGGATAAGATTAAGCCGGAAGTTTTTCTTCCGGCTTATATATATGTAATTATCCTATTAAAAAGTTTTCATTTATTGACATAAAAATTTTTATGTGTTAGAATTGCTATGGAAATTTATTAATAAATAGGCGTTTTGTCTGGAGGTATCACTAATGACTGTCACGCCAAAGAAAAATGAAAAAGAAACAAACAGAGAATACGCATTGCGTGTTCTCGAGGAAAATATAATCTCTTTGGAACTTGCACCGGGGGATAAAATTAGTGAGACTGAAATAGCCAAGGAACTGAATTTAAGCCGTACTCCAATCAGGGAAGCTTTTATAGAATTGGAAGGGGTTAATATTTTAGAAATAAGACCTCAGATAGGGACGTTTATTTCTCTTATTGACCTTGATTTGGTTGAGGAGGCTCGGTTTCTTAGATTAATACTGGAAAAAGAAATTTCGAGAATATTGTGTGAAATCGAAGATTCTTTTATGTTGATGCCAATGGAGGAACAGCTTTTTAAACAGAGGCTTTGTTTGGAGCACAATAAAAGACGTGAGTTTTATGGTCTTGATAATGAGTTTCACAAAACGCTTGCGGCTATAGCAAATAGGAGCAGAAGTTATGAGCTGATACATAATATTCAAATACATTTTGACAGGATTAGAAAATTGAATTTAAAACGTGAGAGATGTCAGGGAATTTATCAGCAGCATAAAAGTATCGCAGATGCAATAAAAGAGCACGACGCTGAAAAAGCGGCAAATATAATAACAAATCATTTGTCGAATTATGAAACCGATCTTGAAAAACTTAAAAAGATTCATCCTGAGTATATAAAAGAAGATTAGTAATATAAATAGATATATTAATTTGTATTAGTTTTGAAAAAACAGAATTTATGATATGCACCCCAAAAGTCAGATACTTTTGGGGTGCATATCATATTGCAGGATTATTATGATAATATAATTTCTAGACTTATTTATAAACTAACGTATTAAACGTTTTTAATAGGACACGTCAAATTTATAAGAGATGTATGAATATCATCATACCAATAGTATATTTAAAATAGAGTAATCTTTTATAATGTTAGTTTGGAACAAAATATTTGTAATTAATAGTTTCATTATTTGTGAGGTATATGATTATTTTGATGACAAAACTACGTTTTATAAAAAACGTGTTTCATTGTTAATAGTAAGTTTACAGAATCGTAGAGTAATTTTTAATAGTATTTTAAATAAAACTTTTGACAATCTGATTCATAATAAAAATATTCCAATTAATTATAAATTATTATTGCAAATGAATTTTATTTGTTATATAATATTCAGGAAGTATAGATATAAAGTAAATTAAGTAAATACTGGAGGTCTTTAAAATGGCAAAAGAAAAAGTGGTTCTGGCGTATTCCGGCGGACTTGACACTTCTATCATTATTCCGTGGCTTAAAGAGAATTATGATTATGATGTTATAGCCGTATGCGGTGATGTTGGTCAGGGGAAGGAAACTGACGGTCTTGAGGAAAGAGCAAAAAAAGCGGGCGCTTCAAAGCTCTATATCGAGGATTTGCGCGATGAGTACGTTTCAGATTTTATTTTTCCGACTTTGAAAGCCGGTGCAATATACGAGGGTAAGTACCTTTTGGGTACGTCTCACGCACGTCCGATTATTGCCAGAAGACTGGTTGAAATAGCGAAAGAAGAAGGCGCCGTTGCTATTTGTCACGGTGCAACCGGCAAGGGTAATGACCAGGTTCGTTTTGAGCTGACAATAAAAGCTTTGGCTCCTGAGCTTAAAATTATTGCTCCTTGGAGAATATGGGATATTAAGTCTCGTGAAGACGCTGTGGATTATGCTGAAGCGCATAATATAGATGTTCCTGTTACAAAGAAAGATTTATATTCAAGAGACAGAAATATTTGGCACATCAGCCATGAGGGTATGGATCTTGAGGATCCCGCAAACGAGCCTCAGCTTGACAGTCTTTTAAAACTGGGCGTATCGCCTGAAAAAGCTCCTGATAAGCCAACCTACGTAACTATAGGATTTGAACAGGGCGTTCCTGTTTCTGTTGACGGTAAAAAGATGGATCCCCGCCCATTGGTTGAAAAACTTAATGAACTTGGCGGAAAAAATGGTATAGGTATTGCGGATATTGTTGAAGACAGACTTGTCGGAATGAAATCCAGAGGAGTATACGAGACTCCGGGCGGAACAATTCTTTATGCCGCTATTCAGGAATTGGAATTTTTGTGTTTGGACAGGGATACTCAGGCATTTAAACGTCAGGCTGCAATTAAATTTGCAGAGCTGGTATATGACGGAAAATGGTATACACCTTTGAGAGAAGCTCTCTCAGCTATGGTTGATTCAATGGAAGAAACCGTTACCGGTGAAGTTAAATTGAAACTATATAAGGGCTGTGTTACGCCTGCCGGAACCAAATCTCCATATTCACTGTATAATGAGGATATTGCAAGTTTCGGAGATAGTCATGAGCTTTACAGCCATAAGGACAGCGAAGGATTTATAAATCTCTTTGGACTGCCGCTAAAGGTCAGAGCTATGATGAATAAGAAATTTAAGAAATAAGGTTAAAATAATTTGATTACTATAAACTGAAGTACAGGAGAAAGATTATGGCAAAATTATGGGGCGGACGTTTTTCAAAATCTACAGACACATTGGTTGACGATTTTAATTCATCAATACGTTTTGACGCCAGAATGTATGCTCAGGATATTAAAGGGAGTCAGGCTCATGCAGAAATGCTGGGTCGCCAAGGCATAATTCCCGAGGCTGACGCCGAGTTGATTGTTAAGACGCTTGATGAGATAAAAGCGGATATTGAAAATAATAAGGTAGAGTTTGAAATAGATGCCGAAGATATACATATGAATATTGAAACGATCTTGATTTCCAGAATAGGCGATGTGGGAAAACGTCTTCATACCGGAAGAAGCAGAAATGATCAGGTCGCATTGGATATACGTATGTATTTGCGTGATGAAATTGATGAAATACTTAGTGATATAGAAGACTTGAAGTCGGTTATACTTAATATTTCAGAGAAGCACCTTGAAACAGTAATGCCGGGTTACACCCATCTGCAAAAGGCTCAGCCTATAACATTTGCTCATCATCTTATGGCTTATTATGAAATGCTGAGAAGAGACAGCGAGCGTTTAACAGACTGCAGAAAGAGGTTAAACGTTATGCCTTTGGGAAGCGGTGCTTTAGCCGGAACAACATATGACCTGGACAGGGATTTTGTAGCAGAGAAGTTGGGATTTGATTCAGTTACACAAAACAGCTTAGACGGAGTGTCGGATAGGGATTTTGTGTTAGAGTTAGCTTTTGATTTGTCGACCGTTATGATGCATCTCAGCAGATTGTCTGAAGAGATTATTCTATGGAGTTCGCACGAATTTAAATTTATTGAATTGGATGATGCTTACAGCACAGGCTCCAGTATTATGCCTCAGAAGAAAAATCCTGATGTGGCTGAACTTGTGAGAGGAAAAACCGGCAGAGTATATGGCGACTTGATTGGATTATTTACTGTCATGAAAGGCATACCTCTTGCGTATAATAAGGACATGCAGGAAGATAAAGAACAGATTTTTGACGCGGTTGACACAATAAAAATGTGCTTGCCGGTATTTTCAAAAATGCTTGCAACTATGACTGTTAATAAAGATGCTATGCTGACCGGTGCAAAAGGCGGATTCACAAATGCGACTGATGTTGCTGATTATTTGGTTAAGCATGGTCTGCCGTTTAGGGATGCGCATGCTGTTGTTGGCAGAATGGTGGCTTATTGCATTGAAAAGGATAAAGTTATAGACTCGCTTACCATAGAAGAGTTTAAAAGTTTTTCAGCTTTGTTTGATGATGATATATATGAAGAAATATCCCTAACAGCCTGTGTGAATCAGAGAAAACTGACGGGCGGGCCCGCTGTTGAAACTGTGAGAGCGGTTATAGAAAAATATAAAAATAATTAAAATATAGCAGTTAACTGCAGGAAGAGGAGAAAACAATGAAAATTTTCGTTGATACAGCCAATGTTGATTACATAAGAGAAGTAAATGATATGGGCGTAATTTGTGGTGTTACTACAAATCCGTCTCTTATAGCAAAAGAAGGGAAAAATTTTATTGATGTTGTAAAAGAGATTACAACCATAGTTGACGGTCCTATAAGCGCTGAGGTTATAAGCCTTGATACAGAAGGAATGGTCAAAGAAGCTGAAGAGCTCGTTAAGACAATTAACAATAAAAATTTAGTTATAAAAATTCCTATGACTCCGGCAGGTTTGGGCGCGGTTAAACAACTTACTGCAAAGGGAATAAAGACAAATGTAACTTTAATTTTCTCGGCTGCACAGGCTCTTCTTGCAGCAAGAGCGGGAGCCACATATGTTAGTCCGTTCCTCGGCAGACTTGATGATGTGGGACAGACAGGAATGACTTTGATTGAGGAAATTGTTGAAATATTTGATATCCATGCAATTGATACAGAGATTATTGCCGCAAGCATCAGAACACCTATTCATGCAATTGAAGCGGCAAGATGCGGAGCGCACATTGCTACAATACCGTATCCGGTAATAATGCAGATGACTAAACATCCTTTGACAGATATAGGAATAGACAGATTCTTAAAAGACTGGGAGACAGTTCCTAAAGATTAATAATATTTAAAGGTGTTTATCAAAACGGCGCTTTCATTTAATGGAAGCGCTGTTTTGTGTTAAATAGGTGTAAAAGTGAAATGACATAAAACGTCATATATAATCAAAATGGGAATAAATATGCAAAATATCCAAAGAAGTGATAAATAATAGGTTAAGTATTTGTAAAAAGTTAAGGGTAAAAAAGGATTGACAAGAAGGGTAAGAATATGATAAGATAATAAAGCTTTCGGTTGAGGCAAGAAAAGCTGAAAGATAGAATACTGTGAGAGTAAAAAAGGAACCGGAG
>OLQH01002459.1_pt1 | contig 10628 bp, 8 predicted proteins | sample 1672671 | NCBI WGS metagenome assembly OLQH01 (sample SAMEA3136712, study PRJEB25190) | human gut metagenome
AATATCTGCCGGTGGAGGAGGGATTTCAGAAAACCGTCCTATCGGCGATGAATTACAGTATTCTGGCGGGCGGCAAGCGTCTTCGTCCTATTCTGCTTCGGGAAATGTACCGGAAACTGGGCGGCAGAGAGACGGTGGAGGAACCGTTCATGGCTGCGATCGAGATGATTCATACCGCTTCTCTGATCCACGATGATCTGCCGGATCTTGACAATGACTGTTACCGGCGGGGAAGAAAGACAACCTGGTCTGTGTACGGGAGGACGATGGGAATCTTAAGCGGCGATGCCATGCTTAATTATGCTTATGAAACAGCGTTTGAAGCTTTTTCCCGTACGGAAGACGGACAGAGGGTAGGCAGAGCGCTTCAGGTTCTGGGAGAAAAATCTGGCCTTCGCGGCATGCTGGGCGGACAGAGTGCAGATGTGCTGAATGAGGGAAAAACGATAGAGAAAGAGCAGCTGGATTATATTTACAGGAAGAAGACGGCGGCACTTATTGAGGCGCCGCTTATGATCGGTGCGATCCTGGCGGGAGCGTCCGGGGAGACGGAAGCTCAGGCGGAACTGGTAGGCCGCGGAGTAGGGATGGCATTTCAGATCCGGGATGACATTCTGGATCTGACCGGTACGCAGGAAGAACTGGGGAAACCGGTGGGCAGCGATGAGAAAAATCAGAAGAAGACTTATCCCGCTCTCTATGGGATGGAACAGGCCCGGAAGGCAGTGGAAGAATATTCCGCTCAGGCGCTGGGAATACTGGATCAGATGCCGGGAGAAAATCCGTTCCTGAGACAGCTGATAGAGGAACTGATTACGCGAAAAAATTAGAAGGACCGATAAAAATGATCTTGGAAACGATTCAAACGTATAACGATGTGAAGAAAGTTCCTATGGAACAGATGCCGCAGCTGGCGCAGGAAATCCGGGACTTTCTCATTCATACACTGAGCCGGACCGGGGGACATCTGGCGTCTAATCTGGGAGCGGTGGAACTGACCATGGCTCTTCACTATGTATTTGACCTGCCGGAAGATAAACTGATCTGGGATGTGGGGCATCAGGCCTACACGCACAAGATCCTCACGGGACGGCAGAAGGGATTTGACAATTTAAGAAAGCTGGGAGGCATGAGCGGATTTCCGAAACGGGAGGAAAGCCCCTGTGACTCTTTTGATACAGGACACAGTTCCACTTCTATTTCCGCAGGACTGGGCTATGTGACGGCAAGGGATCTTAAGGGAGAATCTTATCATGTAGTCTCGGTCATCGGGGACGGTGCCCTTACCGGAGGTATGGCTTTTGAAGCCCTCAACAATGCAGCGGAACTGAAGAAGAATTTTATTATTGTATTAAATGACAATGATATGTCTATTTCTCCCAATGTGGGCGGGCTTTCCAGCTATCTGGGAAGTCTCCGCACGGCAGAGGCCTATATGGATCTGAAAGTGGGAGTGACCGGAGCTCTGAGCAAGATCCCTAATGTGGGTGAGAAGATGGTAAATACGCTGCGAAAGACAAAGAACAGTCTGAAACAGCTGGTGATCCCGGGAATGTTTTTTGAGGACATGGGGATCAAATATCTGGGGCCGGTGGACGGTCACAATATGCGCCAGCTGGTCCGGGTGCTTCAGGAGGCAAAGCGGATCGAGGGACCGGTGCTGGTTCATGTGGTCACCCAGAAGGGAAAGGGATACGGGCCGGCTATGCGTCACCCGGCCAGATTTCATGGGACAACGCCCTTCCAGATTGATACGGGGATCCCTGCGGGCAAGGGAGGAAAATCCACGTATACGGATATCTTCTCTACGGTAATGCGAAAGTTTGGCGACCGGGAGCCGAAGGTGGTGGCTGTGACTGCGGCCATGAGTACCGGGACCGGGCTGAAGCGGTTTGGAAATATGTTTCCGGAGCGCTTCTTTGATGTGGGAATTGCGGAAGAACACGCAGTAACTTTTGCGGCGGGACTGGCACTGGGAGGGATGATCCCGGTGGTGGCAGTTTATTCTTCTTTTCTGCAGAGAGCTTTTGATCAGACGCTTATGGATGTGTGTATGCAGAACCTGCATGTCATTTTTGCTATTGACCGGGCGGGACTGGTGGGAAGTGACGGGGAGACACATCAGGGTGCTTTTGATCTCTCCTATCTTTCCGTGATGCCAAACATGACAGTGATGGCGCCAAAGAATAAATGGGAGCTCTCTGATATGATGAAATTTGCAGTCCGCCATAACGGGCCGATCGCTCTCCGGTACCCCAGAGGCGAGGCATATGACGGACTGGAAGAATTCCGGGCTCCGGTGGAGCTGGGAAAATGGGAAATGATAAAGCGGGGCAGAAAGATCGCGCTGCTGGCAGTGGGAAGTATGGTCAGAACCGGATGCCAGGTCTGGCAGGCACTGGCAGAGAGGGGAGAGGAAGCTACCTTTGTCAATGCCCGTTTTATAAAACCTCTGGATTATGATCTTCTGCGGGAACTGACAGAAGAACACGTTCTTTTTGTGACAATGGAAGAAAATGTGCATAACGGAGGTTTTGGCGAGCAGGTGACCGCCTGGATGAAAGAGCAGAGACTGCCGGGGGAAGTGATTAATATATCGATTCCGGATACTTTTGTGGAGCACGGAAGTGTGGATCAGCTGCACATAAAGCTGGGACTGGATGCGGAAAATATCCTGGCACGGATAGAGGAGTGGCAGGAAGAAGGACGGGGGTAAGTTATGAAAGAACGATTGGACGTGCTGCTGGTGAAACAGAATCTGGCGCCTTCCAGAGAGAAGGCCAAGGCCATGATCATGGCGGGAAGTGTTCTGGTAGACGGGCAGCGGGAAGATAAGGCCGGATCCATGTTTCCGGATACGGTGAAGCTGACGATAAAGGGACATACCCTTCCTTATGTGAGCAGAGGAGGGCTGAAACTGGAGAAAGCCATGACACATTTTGATCTTTCTCTGGATGGGAAAGTCTGTATGGATGTGGGCGCCTCCACAGGCGGCTTTACAGACTGTATGCTGCAGAACGGAGCGGTGAAGGTCTATTCTGTGGATGTGGGGCACGGGCAGCTGGACTGGAAACTGAGAAATGATCCCAGGGTAGTATGCATGGAGCGGACCAATATCCGGTATGTGACGCCGGAGGATCTGGAAGAAAAAGCGGAATTTGTCTCCATTGATGTGTCCTTTATTTCCCTGACCAAGGTTCTTCCGCCGGTGCGGGAACTGATGGAAGACGGCGCAGAGATGGTTTGTCTGATCAAACCGCAGTTTGAGGCGGGCAGAGAAAAAGTGGGAAAAAAAGGAGTTGTGCGGGATCCCGCCGTACACAGGGAAGTGATCGGGAAGGTAGTAGATTTTGCCCGCGGTCTTTCCTTTGGCGTGCTGCATCTGGAATTTTCTCCGATTAAGGGACCGGAGGGAAATATTGAGTATCTGCTGCATCTGCGAAAACAGGAGGAAGGACAGGGAGAAGTTGATATCCGGGGCGTAGTTGAGCAGGCGCATCGGGATCTGGACCGCTGATTTATGGATAAATTTTTTATTATAACAAACGATTTGAAAGATAAAAACATGCGTCTCACCGGAAAGATCACGGCCTATCTGAGGGAGAGGGGCAGAACCTGTCTGGTGCGGAACGGCTGCCGGGAGAATCCGGGCGCAGGGTATCGGTATACCAATCCGGAGGAAGTGCCGGATGACATGGACTGTGTGCTGGTGCTGGGAGGAGACGGTACGCTTCTGAGGGCTGCCAGAGATCTGGTAAAGAAAGAAATTCCTCTTCTGGGAGTGAATCTGGGGACTCTGGGGTATCTAGCTGAGATTGATGAACATACGCTTCTTCCGGCGCTGGACTGCCTGATGGCAGACCAGTATACGGAAGAGCGCAGGATGATGCTGCGGGGCAGGGTATACCGGAAGGGAGAGATTCTGGTGGAAGATATCGCCCTGAATGACATTGTGATCAGCCGGGAGGGACCGCTTCGGGTTGTCCGGTTCTGTAATTATGTAAATGGAGAATTTTTAAACAGTTACAATGCGGACGGGATCATTATTTCCACACCTACCGGTTCTACCGGCTACAGTCTTTCTGCCGGAGGACCGATCATTTCTCCGGAGGCATCCCTGATGGTGATGACTCCTCTGGCGCCCCATGCCCTCAATACCAGAAGTATTGTATTTCCTGCCGGAGACTCTATTGCGGTGGAAATTGGTCCGGGGAGAGATGGGAGAAAGGAACAGGGGATGGCTTCTTTTGACGGCGGAGCTTCCTGTGTGATGGAGACAGGAGACCGGATCGTGATCGAGAGAGCCGTTCAGGATACCAGGATTATCAAAATCAGTAACATCAGTTTTCTGGAAACACTTAGAAAAAAAATGAGTTGACGAGGAGGAGCGGAGCATGAAACTTGCCAGACATTCACAGATCATCCGGCTGATTCAGGAACAGGATATTGAGACGCAGGAGGAGCTGGCGGAAAAGTTGAACCAGGCCGGGTATAAGGTTACTCAGGCAACGGTTTCCCGGGATATCCGGGAACTGAAACTTTCCAAGGTGACCAGACCGGACGGGCGTTCCCGCTATGCTCTTCTGGAAAATCCGGGACAGGAACTGAGAAAAAAATATATCCGTGTGCTGAAAGATGCATTCGTTTCCATGGATATGGCGCAGAACCTGCTGGTGATCAAGACAGTATCCGGTATGGCCATGGCTGCTGCGGCCGCCCTCGACGATATGCATCTGCCGGAAGTGGTGGGCTGTATTGCAGGGGATAATACGATCATGTGTGCAATCCATAATGCGGACGAGGCGGTTCAGGTGATGGATAAGATACGGCGGATGATGGAAAGTATCTAGCGGGGAAAGGGATCCGTTTTAAGAGGTGAAAAATGTTAGCAAGTTTACATGTGAAAAATCTGGCTCTGATCGATGAAGCAGAGGTGGACTTTACAAAGGGGCTGAACATCCTCACCGGTGAGACCGGTGCGGGAAAGTCCCTTCTTCTGGGCAGTATTAATCTGGCGCTGGGGAAAAAAATGTCCAGAGAGATGATCCGGGAAGGGGCAGATTACGGTCTTGTGGAACTTATTTTTACTGTGGACAGGCAGGAGACCATCCGGGCTCTTGAAGAGCTGGAGATTTATCCGGAAGACGGGCAGGTGGTCATAAGCCGCAGGATCACGGAGAACCGAAGCAGCAGCAGGATTAACGGAGAAACCTGTACAGCCGCCCGAATCAGAACGGCGGCCGCTCTGCTTCTTGATATACACGGACAGCATGAGCATCAGTCGCTGCTTTACCCGGAGCATCAGATGGAGATTCTGGACAGTTACGGGAAAGGAGAGATTGCAGCGCTTCTTAAGGAAGTGGGACAGGACTACAGTGCTTATCAGAAGAAGAAAAAGGAACTCTCGGAGAGCCGGATGGATGAGGAACAGCGGCGCCGGGAGATGGATTTTCTGTCTTTTGAGATTGGAGAGATACGGGAGGCGGAACTAAAGGCGGGAGAGGATGACGAGCTGGAGAGTCAGTACCGCCTGCTTTTGAACAGCCAGAAGATTCAGGAAGGATTAAACGCGGCTTACCAGGCCGCAGGCTATGAGACAGGAAGCGGAGCAGGGGAACAGATCGGGCGTGCCCTGCGGGAGCTGAACCGGATCGGAGAGTTTGATGAGAGGCTTTCCGGATTAAATGATATGCTGGCAGATATTGACAGTCTTCTCAATGATTTTAACCGGGAATTGTCTGGCTGCATGGAGGATTTTGCTTACTCGGAGGAGAATTTTTATCAGGTGGAAAAAAGGCTGGATCTGATTAACCGCCTGAAATCCAAGTACGGGAATTCCCTGGAAGAGATCGGCGCTTATGAAAAGGCGCAGGAAGAGAAGCTGGAGCATCTGGAACATCTAGAAGAAAACAGGAAAATTCTGGAAGAAGAGACAGAAAAAAACAGGAAAAAACTGCAGCAGTCTTCGGATAGGCTGAGGAAATTTCGGATAAGCTATGCAGAAAGACTGGAGAAAGATATTGTGAAAAGTCTTCAGGAACTGAATTTTCTGGATGTTCGTTTTGAGATACGGATCTGCCCGCTGGATCATTTTACGGCGAAGGGAAATGAGTCGGTGGAATTTTTTATTTCCACAAATCCAGGAGAACCGCTGCGTCCGTTGGCCCGGGTAGCTTCCGGAGGAGAACTTTCCAGGATCATGCTGGCGATCAAAGCGCTGCTGGCTGACAAAGATGATATTGAAACGCTTATTTTTGATGAAATTGACACAGGTATCAGCGGCCGGACAGCCCAGAAAGTTTCAGAAAAGATGGCTCAGATCGGTGAGAGCCGTCAGGTGATCTGCATTACGCATCTGGCTCAGATCGCGGCTATGGCGGATGCCCACTTCCTGATTGAGAAGAGGGTGGAAGGACGGGAGACCAGGACAGGGATCTTCCGCCTGGATACAGAAGAATCCATTCAGGAACTGGCCCGGATTCTGGGAGGCGCACGGATTACGGAACATACTGTAGAATCTGCCCGGGAAATGAAAGAATTGGCACAGGTTCATAAAAATGCAAGTGTGAAATCTTAAATAGTTCACATACTAAGAGAGGATACGAAAGTACCCTCTCTTTTTCCTTTTCACAGGAAATTTATTTTGAAAGGATGTGAAACTATGACTGGAAGACAGATATACCGGCGTGTGCTGACAGGTGCTCTGATCCTGGTTCTGGGGGCAATTTCAGTGCTGGGATTCCGGGAGATGAAAAATTCGGTACCGGACCGGCTGTACGTTTTTTCCGGGGAGGAAAATCCGTTAAAAGAGCTGCAGCAGAATCCGCTGATCGTCTGGGAGGAGGCCGTGACGGCAGCCGGGGGCGACGCCTATACGGTTTCCTGCAGTTTCTGCGGTGTGATACCGCTGAAGACGGTGAAGGTACAGCAGATTTCCCGAGAGCAGGTGAAGGTGTCCGGAGAAAATATCGGTATTTATATGGAGACAAACGGTGTTCTGATCATTGACAGCGGACAGCTGAAGAGAGCGGACGGCATGACCTGTGAGCCGGCTGCTCACATTGTTCAGGCCGGGGACTATATTATGAAAGTCAATGGAGAGGCTCTGGAAAACAAGAAGGATCTGATGCGTCAGGTGGAGGAGAGCGGGGGAGAACCTCTCGAACTGGAGGTTCTGAGAAAAGAGGAACGGATAACCCTGTCTCTGACGCCGGTACAGACGCAGGACGGTTCTTTTAAACTGGGAATCTGGGTGAGAGATAATATTCAGGGAATAGGAACGCTTACTTATGTGAAAGCAGATGGAAGTTTCGGAGCGCTGGGACACGGGATCAGCGATACAGATACGGGAGAACTGTTAAATCTGTCCCGGGGGGATCTGTATCAGGTAGATCTGCTCTCTGTCAATAAAGGAGAAAGCGGGAGTCCGGGAGAATTGAGAGGAGCCATAACCTATGCGGACAGCCGGAAACTGGGTGAAATTCAGGAAAATCGGGAAGACGGCATTTACGGGCAGCTGGAGCAGGAGCAGGAGATGGGGTTAAAGCTCTGTGAAGTCGGGCTTAAGCAGGAGGTGACGGAAGGGCCGGTAACGATTTTGTGCGATGTGGAAGGTCAGGTTGAGGAGTATCAGGCAGAGATCACTGCAATTGACTGGAACAGGCAGGATACCAATAAGGGACTTACAATCCGGATTACAGATCCCCGTCTGCTTTCTGTGACAGGAGGCATTGTTCAGGGTATGAGCGGAAGTCCGATTATCCAGAATGGGAAGCTCATCGGTGCAGTGACCCATGTATTTATCCGGGATTCTGCTCAGGGGTACGGAATTTTCATTGAAAATATGCTGGAACACTAGAGATTCAGATTGATAGCTGAGCAAAGCGGATTGGTATGAGCTGCAGGCAAACAGCTTTTACCATCCGCTTTCAGTTAATATGAGAATTGCATCAGAATATGGGGGATCCCATCTTCAAGAAATTCATCAGAAATCTGTATAAATCCGGCTTTTTCGTAGAGAGAGCGGGCATACACCTGCGCTTCGATGGTAATTATGTCTGCGGAAAATTTCTCTTTTGCAGCGGCGATGGCTGCATTTACGATCTGAGTTCCCAGGCCGCAGCGCCGCTTTTTTGAAAGCACCCGGCCGATAGAGCAGGTTTCAAAGGTGGTTCCAGGCGGAAGAACCCGGGCATAAGCCTGGATGCCGTCCTCGTCTTTCAGATACAGATGATAGGCAGTTTTGTCGGCAGCATCGATTTCCTGATAGGGACAGTTCTGTTCTACAACAAAGACGGACACCCGCAGTCTGTAGATATCGGCCAGTTCGTCCAGGGTCAGTTCACGAAAATGTTTTAAAATCAGTTCCACTTTACTACTCCTTCCAGAGAAAAATCAGGGTGTTTTGAGGAGACAATTTTTATTATAAGAAAACGGGAGAAGGGATGTCAATGAGAAATGTCGAGCTTTGGCGGGAAAAGTGACGATTTTCTGGAAATTGGTGTTGGAATTGTCAGGTATGCGCGAATAAAGAGAAAAGACTTAGAATATCGTCGGACGAAACCGGCTGTTTTCTGGCAGTTTCCCTTGATTTGAGAAGAAAACCCTTCTATAATACTGTTTGTGTTTAAATTTATTGATGCAATATGAGAGGCGCCTCATCCATCTTTTAACACAGATTCTAAACAGGGAGGATAGCATGGAGAAGTTAAATGTTGCCATCGCAGATGATAATCAGCGGATGGTTCACTTATTGGGTGAGATCATTAGCAGAGATAAGGAACTGGAACTGGTAGGACAGGCAGATAATGGGAAGGATATATGCAGGATTATCAGGGAGAAACAGCCGGATGTGGTACTTCTGGATATTATTATGCCGAAGATGGACGGCCTGAGCGTGATGGAGAAGATCAATCAGGATACGACACTGAAAAAGCATCCGTCATTTATCGTAGTTTCTGCGGTGGGACAGGAGAGGATTACAGAAGACGCCTTTCAACAGGGAGCGGCTTATTATATCATGAAGCCTTTTGATAATGAAATGGTGATAAACAGAATAAAGCAGCTTCGGGGGGAGACTGCCCCAAAAGGAAGAAATTTACATAGAGCGGCCGGTCAGGAAGTGCCGGAAAAGAAAAAAGAACAGAATCTGGAGATGGATGTGACGAATATCATCCATGAGATCGGGGTACCGGCTCACATCAAAGGGTATCAGTATCTGAGAGATGCGATCATACTGTCTGTGGACGATATGGAAATGCTGAATTCGATTACAAAGATCCTCTATCCGACGATAGCAAAAAAGCATCAGACAACGCCCAGCAGGGTAGAGAGGGCAATCCGTCATGCCATCGAAGTGGCCTGGAGCAGGGGGAAAATGGACACCATCGATGAACTTTTCGGATATACGGTAAGTACCGGAAAGGGGAAGCCTACAAATTCCGAATTTATCGCCCTGATTGCGGACAAGATACGGCTGGAATATAAGCACGGGTAAGCAAAAAAAGAAAAAGGAGAAGTGGGGGAGCAGGCAGAAACGGCTAAAATAGGGCTTTCTTTTGCAAGAAAAAAGGAGTATAATAAAAACAGTTTTAATCGCGTGACCAGGAGGGGTTTATACATGAGAAAAGTTTTATTTGTGGCTTCAGAGGCGGTTCCGTTTATCAAAACGGGAGGACTGGCCGATGTTGTGGGATCACTGCCCAAATGTTTTTCAAAGGAAAACTTTGACGTTCGGGTTATTATTCCGAAATACGCCTGCATGAAAGAAGAGTACAAAAATCAGCTGCGCTATGTGACCAATTTTTATATGGATTTAAACTGGAGGCAGCAGTATGTTGGAATTTTTGAGACCGAGTATGAGGGAATCAAATTCTACTTTATTGATAACGAAGAGCATTTCAGCGGTTCCAGACCCTACGGCGGCATGCCCTGGGATCTGGAGAAGTTTGCCTTTTTCTCAAAGGCAGCGCTGTCGATCCTGCCGGTGATTGACTTCAGACCGGATATCATCCACTGCCATGACTGGCAGACCGGGCTGATCCCTGTTTATCTGAACGAACGTTTTCAGGGCAGTGATTTCTACCGGGGGATCAAGACGGTTATGACGATCCACAATCTGAAATTTCAGGGAGTGTGGGATCTGCCGACGATGAAGAGTATTACCGGTCTGGCGGACTATTACTTTACTCCGGATAAGCTGGAGATGAACCATGACGGCAATTATCTGAAGGGCGGTCTGGTCTATGCAGATGCGATCACGACTGTGAGCAGTACCTATGCGGAGGAGATCAAGACGCCGTTTTACGGGGAAGGGCTGGATGGACTGATGCGGGCACGTTCCAACAGTCTCCGGGGGATTGTCAACGGGATCGATTATGAGGAATATAACCCGGAGACGGATCCCTATATCGTAAAACAGTATAATGTGAAGAATTTCCGGAGAGAGAAAGTAAAGAATAAAGTGGCGCTTCAGGAAGAGCTGGGGCTTGAGGTCAATCCCAAGACCATGATGATCGGCATGGTGTCAAGGCTTACAGATCAGAAAGGGTTTGACCTGGTTGCCTATATGATGGATGAAATGTGCCAGGATAATATTCAGCTGGTGGTTCTCGGCACAGGAGAAGCAC
>OLQH01002462.1_pt1 | contig 10619 bp, 12 predicted proteins | sample 1672671 | NCBI WGS metagenome assembly OLQH01 (sample SAMEA3136712, study PRJEB25190) | human gut metagenome
GTTCACGTTGTCGAGGCCGACGACGCGCGCGTTCGTCGCCTTCAGCAGGCGCCTGCAGAGGAACGCTCCGATGAAGCCGGCGGCGCCGGTCACGAGAACAGCCCCACCCGTCAATTTTTTCAACGTCTCCCCCTCTTTCTCATATCAACGGAAGCTCATTCGACGTATTCCCCGATCGCATCTGCCCAGACGCGATAGCCCGCGCCGCTCATGTGGTAGCCGTCCGACGCGAACAACTCGACGTTGGGCGCTCCACCAGCACTGCAGAAGAGGGGATACAGATCAACGAACTCGACCCCCTCGTACATGTCGCATATTTGACGATAGGAATCGTTCAGCTCCTCCACCTTCTTCGAGTATTTTTTCGTACGCGGGAGCACGCTTTCCAAATAGATTTCCGATTCCGGCAAATCCTCCTTGAGCCTCAAAATTGCCTCTTCGACGTTTCCAGCTATGAATTTTACGTCGTGGCCCCTTGCGATGTCGTTCGTCCCGATCATGACGAAAACCTTCTCGGGATTAGTCGAGGTCACCGTATCGAGCCTGTTGAGAACCCCTTCGGACACATCGCCGCCGATACCGCGGTTGAGGATGCGAGCATCGGGGAAGAACTCGCCCCACAGGCCGTACATCGTCAGGGAGTCGCCCAGCATGACCACGTCCGACTCCTCGACCAAGCTCAGATCGCGGGCCTGCGACACGAACGGCTCGAACCAGGGGTTCTCATCATACGAAGCCCCCCCCCCCCGATCACGTTTCTTATGTCGGTGAACTTGTACCCGCCGCAAGCCGCCACGACCAAAGCCAAAACCGCGTTCAGCGCAAGCGAAACGCGAAGGGCCCCGCTCTTCGAACCTTCAAGCCGAGCTTCCCCGCATCTCCCATTCGCATGCCTCATCGAACCATCCCTTTCCTGACGCTTTCGCCATCATGCCTTCCGAGAGCCCTTTCTGCCAAAAACGCCAACGGCAGATAGACGATCAAACCGGCAAGCACCCTGAAGACCACGTCCCCAAGCGGATCTCCAACGCTCGGCGCAAAGCCCAGGACGGCACCCATCGCGGCCCCGATCGACAGGAATGCGGAGGCGTACAAGAGATAGCGCGCAAGAGGAACTTCTCCCTTCACCCTCGCCACCTGATAGATCAGCACGGCAGACTCCGCCCCCACGGAGGCGCAGGCAGAGCCCACCGCGCCGAAATCGGGGATCAGCAACAGGTTGAGAGCGACGCTTGCCGCAGCTCCGCAGACGGCCGACCACAGGAATACCGAGTCTCGGGCGTTCGGGATGAGATACTGGGTTCTGAGAACGTTACCGAAGCCGAGCAGCGGAACGGCGACCGCAAGGATCGCGAGAACGCGAGCGGATTCCTCGAAGCCGGGGCCGTAGAACACCTGCGTGAACGGCGAGGCGATAGCGGGTATGCCGAACGCGGCGAGCGAGGTGAACGCCATGACGGCGCGCAGCGTTTTGTCAGTATGCGAGCTAGCCTTGTCGACCTCCCCCTTCGAAACCAACGCACTCGTCCTTGGCAGCATGACCGTGCCGACAGCCCCCACCAGCGCCACCGGGACCGCCGCTATCTTCGCCGCGTTCTCGAAGAAGCCCACCGCCTCGGCGCCGGCCATCGAGCCGAGCATGATCTTGCTCAGCACGTTGTAGACGCTGATGGCGATTACTGAAACGAAGAGTATCGCGTTCGGCCTCAAGTGCGGCACTACCTCTGAAAGCTTCGGAAGGTAAAAGTCGACGAAGCGCCTCAGGAACGGCCAGAGCGCCAACTGCGAGACGAGGAATCCGCCGCACATGATGCCGACGTACACATTGACGTCTCCCGCATCCCGGACAAACACGAAGATGAGCACCGTAGTTGCGACCTTCACCACCGTGTTGCGAACCACCGTGAGCCGGAACCTCTCCATCCCGAAGAAGAACCAGTTGATATCGAAGAGAGCGGACAGCACGTAGAGGCCTTGGAGCAAAGCGACGGTCGCATCGCCCGCAAAGAAGAGGGAGTATCCCAGGTAGCACCCCTCGGAGACGGCGAAGCATGCGGCCTGCATCGCGTAAATGGACCAGAAGGCGCGCGACCGCTCGATCCTGTCATCCTGGCAGGCCGCTATGGTGCGGTTGCCGTAGCTGTTGAGGCCGAGCATGACGAAGTAGACGAAGTATGTTGCCACCGCATAAGAGTACGAGTAGACCCCCACCCCCTCCGCCCCCACCACGCGCGCAAGGTAAGGGGCAGTGATCAACGGCAGCAGCAGGATCAGCAGCTGATAGGCGAAGTTGTAGGCTATGTTTGTTTTGAGTTTCGTCAATTCAACTATTGGGCTGATCAGTACAGTTCGTCGTCAGAGGGGGTCCTCATCCTGATCACCTTCGCAGGTATCCCTCCGACAACGGCATTCTCGGGCACGTCGCTCACAACCACCGAGTTCGCACCGATTATCGCCCCGCTCCCAATATGAACGCCGCCTATAATCTTGGCGCCTGCGTATATGATCACGCCGTCGCCAACGGTAGGGAACTCGTTGCGGTTCTGGCCCAACGTGACGTTCTGGTAAATCGTGCAGTCATCGCCTAGCGTAACCCCGGCGCCGACGACAATCCCGATATAATGGGGTATCCGGAGGTTTTTCCCAACGTGAGCCCCCGACGCGAATACAATAGGATACTTCCGCAAAAGCCTCCAGTGCAGCCATAGGGAATAGAGACCTTTGGTAGCAACAATATGTTTCACTTTTGTGAGAACCCTGAACTGAGGGTCTACCACATAGAGGATTACGGCTTTTGTAGCAGACTTGAGATTGCCACAATTATCGAACAGCGCTTTCAGGAACATCTATTCCTCCGCCACAAACCTGTCGAGAATTATCATCCAAGCTTCGATTAAAACGCCTTCCTCGAAGCACTAAGCCCAAGCAGAAGGCAATATAGATAGCCTGAGGAGAGAAAAACGAGCTACCTGCGGTACTTGATACCAGTAAGTAGAGAGAACAGCAGAGACATGCCAACGATGAATACCATGAGACACAACTTGACCTTTTTGCTATGGAATAAAAAATCAAGATGAGCGCCATCGAGTAAAACATCAGGCCCATGTAGCCAAACTGACCCAGTATCGTTGGCCAAAATGTATCGCTTATGTAATTTTGGGGACCCAGGGCAAGGCCATATATCTGATTGAAGCCAAACAAATAGTAGATCGGTGAGTAGTACTGCTCCGTCGCTGTGATGGCAGAGCCATACGTCGCGAAACCCGTCCCGACAGGAAAGTGGCTATTCGCAAGCTGCACAGAAACCAAATTGAGCTGATTCCGCGCGGTAGTTTCTCCCCCTATTCCGGAATAGTAAACGTTGATTTGATCCCAGCCCAATATAAGGATTCCGGATATAGCAAGCAAAAAATGAACAGCGGTTAGCTTTCTCCCTCTTAAAGCTATCCAAGCTACCAGCAGAATGAGAAAGGCACCGGCAATACCCTTGCTTCGTAAGGTTGCAACCATTGATAAAGCGAGTAATACCACGAAAAGAAAGTTTTTCTTGCTTTCAGAGATAAGAATTGCGGCAAGCCCTACAGCAACAACGTTGACACATTCAGGAATAACGAAAATGAAACTATAGGACTCAAAACCGTAGCGATAATCTCCATTCCCCAAGCCCACATCGAAGAAAAGATTAATTGCAGCACCGAAAAACAGAGCAATGGAAAGTAATTTAGCCTCCGCAACAACAATATTCCAAAGCGAAGTGCGAACAGTACCATTGTTAAAAATATAGAACAGAGCGCAAAGAGCTAGGAAAAACTTTGTGCATGCAAATACATCGATAAAAATCGGCCAAGCAGCAGTCTGAATGGCATACAACGCGTTTCCTAGCAGTCCGCAACAAACGGTTAGCCCAAGAAATAATAAGCTAAGTTTTTCCGAACGAAGAAGCCCTCCTCCGTTTCTCCTCCTTGCCGCCAACTCCAATAAAACAGCAAGGAGCAGAATGAGGACAACTATCTCATCGATGTACGCAAAACGATCATCAACACCATACTGAAGATATGTTTGAAATAGCAGACCGTTGAAAATGAACAGCCAGCCATATTCGGACAATTTTACTGTCAAAAAGGAGTGCATCAAAACTCCGCAGAACGCTCGCCCGACACGTCTCTTCTTGCCCCTTTTTGAATAAACGCAAGAACCTTATTTGCCCTTTTGTCCAAAGTTAAGCCTTTAGCTTTCAAGAGTGCCTGCTCGCCCAATTGCCTTCTTAGCTCTTTATCCTCTTTTAGAACCGAAATAGCCTCCCCTATTTCGGCTACATTAGATGGGTCTATCAAAATGGAACAACTCTCATCGAGGATATCCTTATTGAATAATCGATCAGAAGATACAACTGGCAGACCACATGCCATTGCTTCGACAATGGCGTTTGAGCATCCTTCTTTTAAAGTTGGCAAAACAAAGGCATCAAGCGCATTGTAAAAATACAATAGCTCGCCTTTATTAAACGATCTTGCTTGCAAGCATTTTTCAGATGTAGGCTTTTGCGGCCCCGACCCAGCACAAATGAAATGAGCATCTTCAAGATCATCCATAGCCTTCTCAAGCCTAGAAATCCCTTTTCGATCATTGAAAGAGCCGACGAAACCAACGAGGAAAATCCCTTCTGGAATGTCCATCTTCCGTCTTGCTACTTGCTTGTCGATTGGATAGAATTCCTTCTCACTATAGCCATTGGGGATTACTTCAATTTTTTCTCTAGGGAGAACATTGCAAGAAGTCAAATAATCGAGCAGGCAAGTTGAGACCGCAATTCCGCCCGTTAACGACAGCATCTCTTTCCTTGCGTCATCCGCCCCAAATTGCTCTATCGTCGGATGCGCCTCCCCAAAGGCAGCAAATGACGGACGACCATATCTTCGCCCTAATCGAGCTGAGACGACTCCCGATGGCGCAAGAAAGTGACCGTAGAAAACATCTGGCACCAGCGCTTCTCTCTCAATAACACGAATAGCAGCCTTTTCCATGAAATGGCATGTAATCTTGACGGGACTCTTCCCGAAAACAGTGTGCGATTGGCCCAATCCGAAAGCCTTAGGGCGATAAACCAAAACGACTCGACCTGCGGGAGTCTTTTCCTCTTCGCAATATGGAAGGTTTAACAGACTAGGATTCAAATTGGGTACTACTGGGTGTATCACCGTGATGTCTTCGCCTTTATCTGAAAGCGCCCAAGCTAATCGTTGTATAAAAATGTTTAATATGGGGTTATAAGCATGGGGATAGCCGTTGACCACAAAACATATTCTCATTGTCGATAAGCCTTTGCAATTTTTTGAAAACATCCATCGATATCGTATCCAGCCTGCGCGACAAGAGCGCTATATTTTGACCTATCTTCGGAGCCATGTATCTGTACAACCCTCCAAAGCTCCTCCGCCCATCTTTCAGGACTCTCCCTTAGCGAAAAGAAAGATATTAATTCCGTCATTTTCAGTTCCTTGGGAACAACGTCTGAAGACACGATGGGAAGCCCGCTACACTGCGCCTCGATACCGACGAATGTAAGTCCTTCAAATATTGGAGGGAACAACAGGACATCAAAAGCCGAATAGTAACTCGCAGGCTCCGACGTTTCGGGAATGCAAATCACACTCTCGGTCAATTTTTCGTTAGATATATACTCATCGCGATCGCTTTCAAGCTCCCCTCGACCCACCATGCAAAACTTTGCACTCGGCACAAACTTCAAAAACTCTTTAAATACATGCAACTGGAAAATCGGATTCTTCTGACTCGCAAGTCGACCGATATTGCCAACGAGAATGACCTCCTTGTCCACACCCAACTTAGCCCGTATCCGCGATCTAGCCTCAATCGAGAACTTAAAAGCATCAATATCGATACCATTAAGAAAAACTCTGAATTTCTCGTGCGAAAAGAGATATTCCCCAGCATTAGCCGAACAAGCCCATCTGTCAGTGGCGTCTTTCAAATACATTGACCTCAGTAAAGAGCCACTTACTTCTTTCAGTCTTTTACATGATTGACCCACTCCTGCGTTGTGACAATGAACCACTCGCTTGATTACCCCTGCTTTTTTGGCAGCATGTGCGTATAGAAACCCCGTTCCGTTATTCGTGTGAATGTGTATCACATCGTATTTTCCAGTCTTAAGAAATTTTCCCAGAGATGCAATTTCAAATGGCAGCCCCAATATGCTCCCGGACTTAAGTATCGGCCCATGTTTCGCGCAAGGGACAGACGAATTTACGCTCGTTAACATTGATGCAATGTGGTACTCGATATTGTTGTTAAACGCTGTTCTTTCCACCAGCGACTGGATAAAATGCTCAATTCCACCTTTCGGATACCATCTATTCATCAAATGCAAAACTCTTATTTTTTCTTCCATTGATAATCTCTCTTAATACTCAACGTTTTGCCTGAGGATGCTGGCTATTCTTTCACTTGCACGTCCGTCTCCGTAAGGATTGGATGCCTGGGACATAGCTTCGTAAGCGTCTGCGTTATCTAGCAATTCGCTAAATGCGGCGCAAATTGATTCCTCGCCAGTCCCCACTAGTTTTAAAGTGCCAGCTTGAACTCCCTCAGGACGCTCCGTCGTATCCCTAAGGACAAGTACGGGCCTTCCCAAAGAAGGCGCCTCTTCTTGAATACCTCCTGAATCAGTCAAAATCAGATGGCTTCGCGCCATGAAGTTGTGAAAATCAACAACCCCCAGAGGTTCAATGATGCGAATACGATCAAATCCATCTAGCTCCGAATGAGCTGCTGCACGCACCCCAGGATTCATATGGATAGGGTAGATTGCTTTTGTATTTGGGCGTTCCTCCATAACACGCCGTATTGATCGGAATATACGACGCATTGGATCGCCTAGATTCTCGCGACGATGTGCGGTAATGAGAACGAGTTGACTCCCTTCGGCCCAATCAAGAATCGGATGGGAATAGCTCTCATTCACCGTTGCGCGGAGGGCATCAATGCCAGTATTGCCTGTCACGAATATTTTGTTAGCGGGTTTTCTTTCATCAAGTAGATTCCGCCTAGCTTGTTGTGTTGGAGCAAAATAGTATCTGCTTACGACATCAACGGCTTGGCGATTGAATTCTTCAGGCCAAGGAGAGTGAATATCTCGAGTTCTCAATCCAGCCTCAACATGGCCAACAGGCACCCCCATATAAAAGCATGCGAGTGCTGAAGCGAATGAGGTGGTGGTATCTCCATGAACGAGAGCCAAGTTAGGCTCTTCGCTCTCGATTATCTCCTTTAGTCTGAGCAAAGCCTCGCAAGTAATATCAAATAAAGTTTGCGAAGGCTTCATGATAGAAAGATTATGATCGGGTATGACATCGAAAACGTCAAGAACCTGGTCTAGCATTTCCCGGTGCTGGCCAGTCACACAAACAACCACTTCGAAATCATCTGGGCTGGACTGAAGTACTTTTACAAGCGGGCACATCTTGATTGCTTCTGGTCGGGTGCCGAAAACTATCATGATCTTCTTCATCGGCCTCTGCCCCCCCGCTGCTTCTTGGCCTCTTTGTTCAAAAGCATCAGAAATTGGATATTTCCAAGGATGTATCTTTTTGCCAGCCTTCTCGGCTCTTGGAGCATCCGAAAAAGCCATTCGAGCTTGGCATGCTGCAGCCACAAAGGCGCTCGTGCTATCTCTCCCGACACAACATCAAACGATCCGCCAACACCGATGTAGACACCCCTCATCCCCAAATTTCTGAAATACTCTATAATGCGCTCCTTTTTAGGAGACGTAATTCCAACAAAAATGATATTTGCATTACTTTCATCAACCATTTGCGCAACTTGGTCAAATTCGGTCTCGGAAAAGTACCCGTCGCACATCCCCGCAATCTTGATTCCTGGGTACATGTTTTCTAGATTTACTTTGACCTTTTCCACTATGTCGAACTTTGCGCCTAGCAAAAAAACTCTATACCCTTCTTTATCTGCCAGCTCGCAGACTTTCCCCATTAAATCGATTCCGGCGACACGTTCAGGAATGTTGACGCTCAATTTACTTGCTGCTAAAACCATCGATGCGCCGTCCGCGTTGACAACCTCGCAGTTTCTCACTATTTGATCCAATTCCGGATCAGCTCTCATTTGCAAAAGCTTGTCAGAATTAATCCCAACGATATGAGCGAATGCGTATGTTTCGACGTAATAGCGAATTTTTTCGACCGTTTGCGTCATTGTAAACGGGTCAATGGGCACACCCATAACATGTACACGCTCCGGAAAAGCCATGTGCTTAACACGCTCCCTTACCGTTGAACACCACGGCAACCGTACGCGCAATCACCTTAAGGTCAGTGAAAACGCTCCGTTCGATGATGTAATTGAGATCCAGATCCACCATGTCGTCGAAGGTGGTGTCGCTCCTTCCGCTCACCTGCCAGTAGCCGGTGAGGCCGGGCTTCACAGAGAGGCGGCGCATGGCGCGCGCATCGTACTGGGCAACCTCGGATGGCAAGGGCGGACGCGGGCCAACGCAGGAGAGCTGGCCAAACAGGCAGTTCGCGAACTGCGGGAGCTCGTCGATGGAGTGCTTGCGGATGAAGCGGCCGATGTTCGTGACGCGCGGGTCGTCCTTGATCTTGAAGAGGGGGCCGTCGGCCTCGTTGAGCTCTTGCAGGTCGGCCAGACGCTCGTCGGCGTCCTTGTGCATACTCCTGAACTTGTACATGTCGAAGGTCTCCACCTCGCCGTTCCGGCCGATGCGGCCCACACGCTTCTGGGAGTAGATGGGGTTGCCGGGGCTCTCGATGCGGATAGCCAGGCACAGCAACAGCGAGGGGATCAGGAGGATGGCGATCACGCCCAGCGAGAACACGATGTCGAACGTGCGCTTGACGAAGCGATACGCGAGCCGAGCACTATCATGCGTGCGCTCGGTCTGCGCCCCGACTTTCGTCCCTCCGACCACCGCTTCGCATAGCGGAGCATCTTCATCAAGAGCCAACTCGCCTATCTGGTTCGGTTCTTGCACGAAACTGCGACCGTAGCGGTCAGCACCCCCCCCCATCTGGAGGTTCGGGTGGCTCATGCGGTCTTCCTTACTACTTCCAGGCCGACGCTTGCCGGCACGGTGCGGCCGAAGAGGGTGACGTCGAGGTAGGCGCGGCGCTTGTGGCGGTCGATCTTGCGGATGTCGCCCTCGAAGCCCATGAGGGGGCCACGCGTCACCGTGACCTTGTCGCCTGTGATATAGCCCTCGCTCATGCGGACGATGTGCTCGCCGTCCATGAACGACAGGAACCAGTCCTGCTCCTTCTTCGTCAGCGGGAAGAAGGAGTTCTCCTCGTTGCCCAGCAGGCGGATGGGCAGGGGCACGCGCAGCAGCTCTTTGTTGAGCTCCTCGGCATCGCCCGTGACGAAGAACAGGTAGCCGGGGAACAACAGGCGCCTTGCCAGCTTCCACTCGCCGCGGACGCGCCACATGGTCTCGTACTCGGGCATGAAGCACTCCTCGAGCACGTCCGGGGACACCAGGCGAAGGCAGAGGTCGCGCGTCGCGGACTCGCGCCCCGCCTGCACCTGCGCCACGTACCACATCGCCAGCCCCTTTCCCGCCGCGTCGATGCTCCGCCAAAAGAAAAGAGGATGAACAGCTGCACGCTTCTGCTTTCCCGGCCCATGGCCGCGAGAGAGATCGCCTGCACCTATTCATCCTCTTGTCGATCGGCGGAACGCGCTTAGCGACGATTACGCCATCTCAAGATATGTAAGTTGCCTCGCTGTTGCTTTTATACAACATCAAGGAGCCAAAGAAAGGCGCCTTGCGCCCTTCGAATGGTCAACGGTTGGGCAATGTTGTATATAGTCCGTTGTTATACATACAACACGCCCGTAGTCTTCGTTCATGCGAAACTTACTGCAAACAAAAGTCGGGTTGCGGATCAAGGACCTGCGCGCCGCCGCCGGGCTAAGCCAGGAGCGGTTCGCCCTGAAGATCGGCATGGACCGCACCTATCTCGCCTCCATCGAAGTGGGCGGGCGCAACGTCACGCTGCAGAACCTCGCCAAAATCGCCAACGGCTTCGACATGACCTTGTCGGAGTTCTTCGAGGGCATTCCCCGCATCGATCCCCGCGAGTAGAGGCCCGCGATGCATTCCGCACCTCGGCTACCCGATTATAACCTATAGTTGTATAAAAACAACAATTGAGTAACAGGATGCCGGGGGAACGGCGCGGCACCCACCTGCGAGCAGCCTTGGGCCGGCCGGTTTCGTGCTATGCTGCGGGACAGACGACGCCGTGGCCGACCCGACGAACCCCGAGAGCTGCCGAACAGGAAGGAAGAACCCATGCCGAAGGACCACGACCGCAAGACGAACGCGCTGCGCGAGCTGGATGCGGCGGGCGTGCCGTACGAGGCGCGGTTCTTCGCATGCCCCGAGGCGCTCTCGGGCGTGGAGGTGGCAAGCCTGCTGGACCTCGATCCGGACCGCGTGTTCAAGACGCTCGTCACGCAAGCTAAGTCGGGCGGGCACTACGTGTTCATGATACCCGTGGCCTGCGAGCTGGACCTGAAGAAGGCCGCCGCGGCCGTGGGCGAGAAGGCCGTGGCCATGC
>OLQH01002464.1_pt1 | contig 10598 bp, 11 predicted proteins | sample 1672671 | NCBI WGS metagenome assembly OLQH01 (sample SAMEA3136712, study PRJEB25190) | human gut metagenome
GACAGCTCTTTAATCGCATCAATAATTTCCTGAGTGGATAATTTTGCCATTTTATTTACCTCCATTATAATTTAATCATTATTCTGCTGCGGGTGCTTCTGCTTCCGCGGCAGGTGCTTCTTCTGCGGCAGGGGCCTCTGCGGCCGTTCCTTCACATGCGGCAGCTCCGCCTTTCTCAGCCAGCTGCTTCATAACGCGTGCGAAATTCGCAATCGGGGACTGAATGCTTCCAAGCAGCTTGGAGAGCAGTTCGTCTCTGGACGGGATCTGGGAAATAGCTGCCATACCCTTCGCGTCATATAATGCGCCTTCCACGACGCCTGCTTTGATTTCAAGCTTGTCAGCGGTCTTTGCAAATTTTGCAAGTTCTCTGGCCGGCGCAGTCGCGTCGGTAGAGGAAATCGCGATCGCGCTGGGTCCTTCAAGATAAGGAGCAAGCGCTTCAAAGTCCGTTCCCTTGAAAGCAAAGTTCATCATCGTGTTCTTGTAAACCTTATAGTTGATTCCAGCTTCACGAAGCTGTCTGCGAAGAGCGGTATCCTGCTCTACAGTAAGTCCGCGGTAGTCAACCAGAACAACTGACTGCGCATCCTTAATCGCTTCGGAAATCTCTGCAACTATAGGGGCCTTTACTTCCACTTTTGCCATTTCTTTACCTCCTTATAGATTTTTCTGAAATAAATTCAGTGCCGAAAGGAGAAAACGCGAACAGGAAACACCGCACGCTGCGGCATTCGCTATTCAACAAAAAAGCTCTCCGCCTAGACACGGAGAGCGACTTTTCATTCTATCCGGTTAAAAACCGCACTGTACGTTCACTCTTTCCTCGGCAGGCGACCTATGCTTACACCGGCTGACCGGTACCTGCTGTCTTCGGCATGGTTCAACAGAACCTTTTATACCCTACCACGCGGAGGAATATTTGTCAAGGCGCAAATCGCATATTTTCGTTTTTTGCCGCAGTTTTTTGCAGTGTTTTTGCCGCGGTTTTCTTGTCACAGCTTTTCTGTCACGGCTTCTTTGCCATTTGGCCTTCTGCATCCCTCCGCATCTGCTCCGCAATCCCGCATCCATTCTTAAACTGCCCTTTTTCCTATGCCCCCTTCGACACATACCCTTCCGCGTCGATCACCGCGCCCGGAGAAAGGCTCTGCATATAGGAAAGAACGCGCTGCTTCTCCGCCCCTTCCTGCATTGTGGCGCGGCAATCCTTCTGCAGCGCCGGGATGAACTGAAAGCTTTGCAGGGATCCATCTTCTGCATTCAGCGTCACGGTGACAAGGCAGGTATCCTGCGTCTTGGAATTGAACAGGAAATTCCCCAGGCTGTAAATCACAGGCGTATCCCCGTACCACTCGATCCCCTGCAGGACATGGGGATGATCTCCGATGATCAGATCCGCGCCCGCTTCCGCAATCAAAGGAGCCTGTTCCTTCTGGGCCCAATCCAGTTCTGCGGTGCTCTCCGTCCCCCAGTGGACATACACCACCACGAAATCGCTGACCGCTTTCGCCTTGGCCACCTCTTCTAAAAGCCTGTCCACGTTCCGGCAGCGGAAGACGCCCGCAGTATTCTCTCCGGCCTCCCGCGTATCCGGATTATCCACACGCTCAATCTGCGTGGCGGACAAAAACGCAATCTTCACATTCGGGGTGACAAAACAAACCGGTTTTGCGGCCTCTTCCAGGTTGCGGCCAGCCCCCACATAGGGCATCCCAATCCCTTCCAGGGTGTCCAGGGTATCCAGCAGCGAGATCTCGCCATAGTCATAGGCATGGTTATTGGCCAGGGATACGATATCAGCTCCCATATCGAACAGCAGGGCGGCATGCTCCGGTTTGGCCCGGAAGGTAAAAGCCTTCCCTGCCGTGGGCGTCCCCCTGTCGGTATAGGTGAATTCATTGTTCACCATGAACACATCCGCTCCGCGCATTCTGGTAAGAAGCGCTTCGTCAAAGCCCGATTCAATATAGTTCTCCACATCTGTTCCAGCGCGGCTCTTCATCTTCGCCATAATCGCATACCCGCCGTCAAACAGAATATCCCCGGCAAATGTCAACGTGATCCCATCCTCTGACGCCGTAGTCAGGGGATACACATTCTCCGCTTTCATGCGTTCCGGATCTGCCAGAAGAGCCGCATATTTTCCCGCGGATGCATTCGCAGAAACAGAAACGTCCGCATCGGAAGGCGGCACTCCTTCCGTAGAGGAAGCGTTTCCGGCGGCCTGAACCGTCTCCCCCTCCAGAATGGACAGGAGTTCCTCTTCAACCGTCACCGCCGTAAGAGATATGTCCCCGCCTCCCACCACGGCCCATTCGGCGAGCAGAAAGGTTCCCGCCAAAATGACTATCATAAACGCCAGCAAGGCAGCAGTCCCCGCACGCCGCTTTTTTCTCCTTCTTCCCGACCTCATCACATCATCCTCCCTGTCGGATAGTTTCTTTCCCCCATTATCCTTTGGAAGTTCGGTTCCGTCAAGTCTTTCTATGTTAAAAAGGCACGGGTACCAAACGCACCCATGCCTTTCTCATCTCATCTATATCCGCTCTTTTGCGTCTATCCTTAGAACTTCGCAACAGATACCTTTACGCCAGGTCCCATCGTGCTCGCCAGCGTGATGCTTCTCAGATACTGTCCCTTCAGAGCTGAAGGTTTTGCCTTTACGATGGCATCCATCAGCGCATTGAAGTTCTCCAGAAGCTGTTCCTCGGTGAAGGAAGCCTTACCGATCGGAGCATGCACAATGTTGGACTTGTCAAGCCTGTACTCAATCTTACCTGCTTTGATATCGTTGATCGCCTTGGTCACGTCCATGGTAACCGTTCCAGCTTTCGGGTTAGGCATCAGGCCTTTCGGTCCGAGGATCTTACCCAGACGTCCTACAACGCCCATCATATCGGGAGTCGCTACTACAACGTCAAAGTCCAGCCAGCCTTCGTTCTGGATTCTGGGGATCAGCTCGTCGCCGCCTACAAAATCCGCTCCAGCCGCTTCTGCCTCATTCACTTTATCGCCCTTCGCGAATACCAGAACCTTAACGGTCTTACCGGTTCCATTCGGAAGCACAACAGCTCCGCGGATCTGCTGCTCTGCGTGACGTCCGTCGCAGCCTGTTCTGATATGCACTTCAACGGTCTCGTCAAATTTCGCGGTCGCAGTTTTCTTTGCCAGAGCGATCGCATCAGCGGGCTCGTATGCAACGCTGCGGTCTACAAGCTTGGCAGCCTCTTTATATTTCTTTCCATGTTTCATTTTCCATTCCTCCGTTGGTGGTTAACGCAGCTTTTTCTTTTACGCTGCTCCCAATTTTTTTGTTTTCGGGCAGTTCTGCCGCAAATGCAGCCTTCCAGCCGTTAGTCTTCCACTACAATACCCATGCTTCTGGCCGTGCCGGCAACCATGCTCATTGCCGCTTCCACGCTCGCAGCATTCAGGTCAGGCATCTTCATCTCTGCGATCTCTCTGACCTTATCCTTGGAGATCGTCGCAACCTTGGTCTTGTTCGGAACACCGGAACCGGACTTCAGATTGCAGGCTTTCTTCAGCAGTACTGCAGCAGGCGGAGTCTTGGTCACAAAACTGAAGCTTCTGTCTGCATAAACAGTAATTACAACGGGGATGATCAGATCTCCCTTGTCTGCCGTTCTTGCATTGAACTGCTTGGTAAACTCAACGATGTTCACACCGTGCTGACCGAGCGCAGGGCCAACCGGGGGAGCCGGAGTCGCTTTACCAGCAGGAATCTGCAACTTAATGTATCCTGTAACTTTCTTTGCCATGTCAGGCACCTCCTAAATATAATGTGGTATGGCGCAGCCAATCTGCGCATGAATTCTTCATGCGGCCCGTTCCACCGGGCGCTGCTTCCACAGCTCAACGGATTGCTCCATTAAACTTCTTGCTTACTGTGACTTACGAACCTCTGCAAAACTGATCTCCACAGGAGTCTCCCTGCCGAACAGCTCTACATTGATTGTAGCGGTCTGTTTGCTGTAATCGATCTTCTGCACGACGCCGACCGTATCCTTCCAGGCTCCCGCAACGACAACAATCATATCTCCTTCCGCAAAATCGATGGAGACATTCTCTGTCTTAATGCCGAGCGGCTTCATCTCCGCTTCCGTAAGCGGCACCGGTTTGCTTCCCGGTCCGACAAACCCGGTCACGCCTCTTGTATTGCGCACCACATACCAGGTATCGTCGTTCATAACCATGTTAATCAACACATAGCCGGGAAAGAGCTTCTTCTGAACCACCTTTTTGGCACCGTTCTTCACTTCCACCACATCCTGCAGCGGAACACGGACCTCAAGAATCTCTTCTTCCAGATGCCTGTTTTCTATCGTCTTCTCAATGTTGGCCTTCACTTTATTCTCATATCCGGAATAAGTATGGACCACATACCAGTTCGCTTCTGCCATACGTCCACCCCACCACTGTTATTTTACAAGGAAATCAATCGCATACTGAAGAATCATATCCAGAATGGCAATGATCCCTCCCATTACGATTGAAACCGCAACAACAGCAACGGACTGCTTCAGCAGCATCTCTTTATCCGGCCATGAGATCTTCTTGAATTCCGCTTTCACACCAACAAAGAATTTGGGCTTAGGCACTTTTTCTTCGTTTGAGGAACTTCCCATTTTCTACACCTCTACGTCCACTGCTCGCCTTACAGGCTATTATTTGGTTTCCTTGTGCATCGTGTGCTTTCTGCAGAATCTGCAATATTTGCTGGTCTCCATTCTGTCCGGATGGGCCTTCTTGTCCTTCGTCGTATTGTAGTTACGCTGTTTGCACTCTGTGCATGCTAATGTGATTCTCGTACGCATGGTATCCACCTCCAACTGGTTTCTTTTTCCCTATTTTTAAGCATAAAAAAAAGACCTAAATCTTATCTCGCCCTATGACTATATCACAGGAAAAAGGCCGCGTCAAGTATTTTGCCGGATTTTGTGGCAGTTTGGTTATTGCTCAGCCCTTTGCACATGCCGTTCCGTCTCCCTTGTTTGTGACGCCTGGTTCCCCAGGCACGGGCATCCGCCTTCTGCGGCGCAGGGTTCGGCCGCATTCTTTTCCGCAAACCACTTTAAAAATTGGCTGTTTCTAAGCCTTGCATGTGGGAGGTTCACCCGCATGGCGGCTAAACTCCGCCCCTATGGGGCGTCAAACAACGCCGCCAGAGCGTGCGGGTGAACTTCCCGCGTGCAAGGCTTAGAAACAGCCAATTTTTGAAGCGGCATGCGGCAGAAGGGATACAGCCGTCCCCCGCGGCCATTCAGCCGGGCCAGGGAAGAAACCGGCGCGTACAAAGGGCATGTCCCCTCCCTCTGCGGGCCTATCCAACGGAAAATTTCAACTAGCTGTTTGAACGGTTATTAACCTTCTGAAAGATCAGGTACAGCAGGATCAGGATCCATGCTGCGGCGAGGAAACCAAGCAGCGCGACGGCCGTTGCGGGCAGAGGGCCAAGATCCGTTTTGCCTCCTCCCTGGGCGGCGGCAGTTTCATCTAAGTGGTACAGGGATGTCATGTCCGCATACAGTGCATCCATATAGGCGTCATCCACGGTTTCCTTCCGGCGGGTGGATTTTGCCACTTCTTCGATGAGCGATCCGGCCGCATCGCGCAGGGAAGTGGAGCCGTTGAATACGGGGGTCGTAAAGGTGTCCTGCGCGTGTTCCAGCAGGAGCTTTGCCGCTTCGATTTTCACATCATAATAGGTATCGTTGTCTTCTCCTGCGCGGGACAGATAATCCTGATATTCTGCAGAATTCTGTGCCTTGGTGGTGACGGGCACATACCCTTCGGTCTGGGAATAGGGGATCTGCACGTCGTTGGATAAAAGGTACTGTACGAACAGCCAGGACGCCAGGACTTCCTGGGGATTTTCCTTATTGAAGATGCAGACGCTGGGCCCCTGGGAAATCATCTGCGGGTTCTGTGTATCATACTGGGGCAGCATCATGACCTCTGTCTCAAAATCCACCACCGAATCTTCTGAGATGTCGGACAGCGGCGCATCGCTGCCCATCCAGGTCGCGCCAGCGGTGGAATCGATGGCAAAAATGCATTGGCCCGCGTTCAGGAAGTTGGCGGGATAGCCGGAGATCTTGAACGTGGAAAAGGCGCCGGTTCCTACATGTTCCGCGACTGTATAGAGGAACTGCGTGGTGGTGTCGTTGAAAAGCTGGATTTCTCCGCTTTCTGTGGAGTAACCCGCATTCTGCTGCTTCAGAACCTGAATCATCATGTTATCGGTGGATTTGTAGATAAAGGGGATCATGACCTCATCATTGTTGAGGGCGAATGTCCCGTCCGCATTTTTTTTGGTGGCTGCTTCGGAGACCTCCCAGATAAAATCCCAGGTCAGGGTTTCAGGAAGGGTGTAGCCGAGCGCTTCCACATAGGTTTTATTCACATAACAGGCTTCCGTGGAACGCATGAAAGGCAGCGCATAGGTATGACCGCCGATGGTGCATTCTTCCAGAAACTGCGGAATGATTTCCTCCTTTGTGGGAGAGTCGAACAAAAGGGCGCTTCCGCCCAGGCCGTATTCCGGATTGTCGAGCAGGGCATCCAGGGGAACTACCACATTTTCACCGGTCAGGTAAGTGGCGATGTGATCCGGATAGGTGATGCAGACATTCGGCGTGGTACCTGTGGAAATGTTGGTGATCACATCATTATAAATTTTTCCATAATCGGTATACAGGCGTAGGGTGACGGTGATGTTCGGATACAGCGCTTCAAAATCAGCGATGGCCTGCTTATAGATCTCTGTCTGCCGGACATTGGTGTCGTTCTTGGCCCAGAAGGTAATCTCGAGCGGTTCTGTGGTATCGAAGCTTTCCGGAACCTGGAAGGCGGTCTGTTCCCTGCTGCCGTGACAGCCGGTGAAAGAAAACAGGCACAGAAGAACCAGAAGAAGCCCTGAAAGCCTTTTTCCGGAAAACAGCCGTCCGGACAGGGCGGTAAAAATGGGGGAAAAGAGCGTTGATGCACATCTTCCCGTTTGATTGCGTTTCATCCTTTCATACCTCCTCTTGATACGCCGGCCATGATCTGTTTGCGGAATATCAGGAACAGCACGATCAGCGGAACGGAAATGACGACGACGGCGGCCATCATTGCGGGGATATTTTCCCGGCCGAAGCCGTTTTCCCGAATTTCCTGTATTCCGTTGGAGACCAGGAAATAGGCCGGATCATCTGTAATCAGCCTGGGCCATACATAGGAGTTCCAGCATTCGATCATTTTCAGAATGGTGATGGTGACCAGGGTCGGCTTACAGATCGGGATCATCACCTTGAAAAGGTATTTCAGGTCAGAAGTGCCGTCCACCTTGGCGGCGCGGTAGAGCTCGTCCGGGACCTGTTCAAAGTTTTCCTTGAGCAGATAGATATAAAAAACAGAGGTGACGGACGGCAGGATCAGGCCGAGAAAGGAATTGCGCAGATCCAGGTTGGTGATGGTGACGAAATTGGTGATAACAACCAGTTCGTTCGGAATCATCATCAGAGAGAGGAAGAGCGTGAAAAGAAGATCCTTTCCGCGGAAATTGAGCCTGGCAAAGGCATAGGCTGCCAGCGTGCTGACGATGACCATGAGCGCTGTGGTAGCAAGGGTGAAAATCAGCGTATTCAGAAGATACCCGCAAAGCGGCACTGTGGTGAATGCATCCCGATAGTTCTGGAGCGTGGGGGAGAGGGTGAAAAAAGTCGGAACATGCTCCGCATTATAAGAACTGTAGCTTTTCACCGAGGTCAGAAGCATCCAGTAAAAAGGAAACAGGACGATAATGGCCCATACGCTAAGAAGCAGATAAGTGAATGCTTTTACCGCCCCATCCCGCCAGGACGCGGCCTTTGATATGGTAGATTCAGTATGCTGTGGTTGCATTGTGCGCCTCCTTAATTGACAGACCGTTTTCGGCTGACCAGAAGATTGATGCAGGTGATGGTGAGGACGATGGCGAACAGAAGGATGGCTGCCGCCGATGCATAGGACGGATAACCGCCGCTGTCACCATAGAGCATGTCGTAAACGTATCCTACAATCGTATTCATCCCTGCCGCATTCAGATCCGTGCCGAACAGCGCCACCGCGTCGCTGTACGCCTTAAAGGCGCCTATGAATCCCGTGATCACCAGATAAAAAATCATGGGAGAGATCATCGGGAGCGTGATCCGCAGAAATGTCCGCAACTTGGAAGTGCCGTCCACGCGCGCGGCTTTATAGTAATCCGGGTTAACAGAGGCCAGTGCGCTGGTCAGAATGAGGATCTTAAAGGGCATAACCACCCAGATGGTGTAGAAGCACAGGACGAACATCTTCGCCCAGTAGGGCCCGTTAATGAAGTCCACGCCTGTTCCGCCGAACCACTGGATGATCAGATTGATCAGGCCGTCTGTATACTCTGTTTTTTGAAACAGCACCATGAAAACCAGTCCCACGGCAAGGGTATTGGTCACATAAGGCAGGAAATAGATGGTCTGGAACAGCTGCCGCAGAGGGCGGATGGAACTTAAACCCACGGATATCAGGAGCGCAAGCCCTGTGGAAAGCGGGACAGTGATGATGACCAGGATAAATGTGTTGCGTACGGCCTGCAGGAAATAGGGATCGTGCAGGACATAGGAATAATTATAGAGTCCCACCCCATAATAGGTCTGGGAAGCGAAATTATAAGCTTCCTCCACGGAATAGATGAACACATCAATCAGCGGATAGACCATGAACAGGACGAGAAAAAGGAGCGAAGGCAGAAGATACAGCCAGGCCTTGTGATTGTTTTGATTCATGAAATGGACTCCTTTCCAAACGCGATACAGTCCGGATGGATCCGGGCTAGGGCAAAATGCTTTCAAAGATCAGGAATCAAAAAGGATGCGTTCCTGCGTATCCTTGGAAAACAGGAAAACTTTTCCGGGTTTTAATGCGAAGCGCACCGTCTCTTTGGCGGCATCCACGCTGCTTTCCGTGTTGATGATGGAACGCACAGTCTCTCCCTGACAGGCGCTGTGTGTGGAAAGAATGCTGATATCCCGTCCCATGACCTCCACGCGGCCAAGGCGGCAGCTAAGCGGCCCGTCCGAACAGGGAAGAAAGCCTTCCGGACGGATCCCGACCCAGACTTCTCCGTCTGCGGCGCCCGGCACGGGAAGAACCGCTTCCGTACCGATATAGAGCTGCCCATTTCGGATCGAACCATCGAAGACATTGATGGGAGGAGTGCCGAGAAATTTGGCCACGAACAGGTTTCGGGGCTCGTCGTAGACCTCCTGGGGCCTGCCGGCCTGCATCAGCAGACCGTCCTTCATCACCGCGATCACATCGCAGATACTCATGGCTTCTTCCTGATCGTGGGTGACGAATACCGTCGTGATCCCGGTTTCCTGCTGGATCCTGCGGATTTCCTCCCGGGTCTGCAGGCGCAGGCGGGCATCCAGATTGGACAGGGGCTCATCCAGAAGGAGGACGCCGGGCATCTTCACCAGGGCGCGGGCAATGGCCACCCGCTGCTGCTGCCCGCCGGACAGTTCCTTGGGCCGCCGGTCAAGCAGGCCATCGATCTGTACCAGACTGGCCGCTTCCAGCGCGCGCCTGCGCATCTCCTCTTTGGAGGGCCGATCCTTTCCCTTCAGATTTTCCAGGGGAAATAAAATATTCTGCATTACGCCAAGATGCGGATACAGGGCGTAATTCTGGAACACCATGCCCACTCCCCTGCGCTCCGGAGGCAGGGCGGTCACATCCTGGCTGCCGAAGAAGATTTTGCCTTCCGTGGGTTTCTCCAGACCACAGATCAGATTCAGCGTGGTACTTTTCCCGCATCCGGATGGCCCGAGCAGCCCGACCAGCTTCCCGTCCGGGATTTCAAAGGAAAGGTCATTCACAGCGATGACCTCTTCCGGATTTTTTCTGCCCCGCCCGGGGAATTTTTTTGTGAGATTCTGCAATACGATTTTCATTTCTTCCTCCATTCCCAGGCGCTTAAACGCTTGGGACGTATACAGATCAGAGAGAAGGCGTTTCCTTTTCCTTTATTGCCGCCTCCACATCCAACAAAGATTTATACATCTTTCTCGATTATAGCGGATTTTTATCCGGTTCTCAAGGTGCGAGGCATAAGTAATTGGGTTCCGTAATGGGGGCCCGGGCTCCTGGGGGTGTTTCACGGGATGGTAACGGGGAGCCTGTGCACGATCAAGCCCCTGCGCCCGCCCCTCAGACAGCGCCCTGCCGCCCGTGATTCCTTTCGGGCACGGCCATCCGTTCGCCATGGCCACCTCGAAAATGGGCTGTTTCTAAACGTTTGCAAAAGGGGCGTTCTTCCGCGTGGCGGCTGAACTCCGCCCTGCCGGGCGTCGGACAACGCCGCCAGGGCGTGCGGAAGAACGTTCCGTTCACAAACGTAAGAAACAGCATCATTTTTTCCCAGGTCCGGGTGAATGGACACCTGTGCCGAAAGAAGTCCCCGGACAGCCGAAAGGACAGGCCCCCCTCTTGTGAAAAGGAACCTTCGAGAACAGGCCCGTGCGGGAAGGGGAGAAAATTGCTTTCCGTGATTTTTCACCCTGCAAATAAAG
>OLQH01002467.1_pt1 | contig 10597 bp, 10 predicted proteins | sample 1672671 | NCBI WGS metagenome assembly OLQH01 (sample SAMEA3136712, study PRJEB25190) | human gut metagenome
CCTCATCTAATTCTTGCTATAATAAGTAAAGGTTTCCATATCTAACTCAATACCCAGACCAGGCCCCTGGGGAACATAAACAAATCCATCCGGCGCTATATCTATTTTCTCTGTCAGCAGTTCATCTCTAAGAGGATACACATTGCGATCCATCTCAAAGAGTCCTCCGTTTGGAAGGGACGCCAAAAAATGAAGATTAGCGGCCAGACTGACTCCTGAGGAAAACACATGGGGGTTGCAGGGAAGGTTGTGTGCCTGCGCCAGCTTCGCAATCCGGCAGCACTCCGTAATCCCCCCGGACCAGACACAATCCGGCTGCACGATGTCGATAGCCCTTCGTTCTATAAATTCCCGGAATCGGTAGAGTCCTATCTCTGACTCATAACCCGCAACCGGCATATCCAGTGCTGCCGCCAGCTCTGCAGATCCATCTATATTATCCAGATGCAGAGGTTCTTCAATCCAGTAGACCCCCATTTCCTGCAGCTTCTTACCCATTTGTACTGCAGTAAATGTGTTCCAGTTATTATTGGCATCCACCATTATGCGTGCCCCGTATTCTTCCGCAACTGCACAGCAGGCCGCTGCCCGCTTTAGATCTTCTTCTAAGGAATATCTGCACTCTTCTGTATAAGCCATATTGTGCAGCGGTGTCATCAGAACTTCCGGATTCCTTCCTATTTTGATTTTTGCATATTTAAATCCTAATTCGAAATAGCTGCGGCACTCTGCTGCAATTTCTTTTGTGTCCTTCCCTTTAGAATAAAAGCCGGAACTTGCGTAGGGAATTACATAATCGGTATATCCGCCTAACAGTTTGTAGACTGGAAGCCCGGCCTTTTTGCCGAGGATATCCCATAAAGCAATATCGATGCCTCCCATAGCAGCAAATATCAGACCTCCCCGGCCATGCTGACGAGTCCGGTCAAACATTCTCTGCCATATTCTCTGGATGTTTGTGGGATCCTGTCCTAAAACAATGGGTTTCAACTCATTTTCTATGACAAACTTTGTTGTTTCAGGCGGGCCTCCAAAACAAGCCGACTCGCCAAGTCCAACAATTCCCTCGTCTGTATATACCTGTACTATGACTGCACAGCGCGTTGAGAAATAATTCTGTGCATCTGCAATTCCATTTTCGTAGGTATACTTGAGAATGGTTGCTTTTACGTCTGAAATCTTCATTCCTATCTCCCTTCAAGGTATTGACTCAGCTGCCCGATCCCGGATTCCACACTGGTCAAAACCGGTATAGGCAGATCTTCACAGCATTTTGCCGCATCCAGCATGGTTACCTGTGCGAATACCAGCACATCATACCCGCCGGCAATCTCATGGGCCTTTTTTACGATCAATTCATCATGGAGCTCTTTGCTGCCCTGATTCAGCGCTTCACGCGCTCCCTCAACAATGACAACCTCCACGTCCACACTTTTATTACAGTCCTCTGCAAAGGCAAGACAGGCCGCCTTTGACGTTTTTTCTGTAGGTGGAAACGTGATCAGCATACCAATTTTCTCCCCAGACATTACAGCTTCCTTCAGCATAGGGCCATCAATGGTAATCATAGGCATGGATATTGCTTTCTGTGCTTCCCGAACAGCCACTCCAAGGGTTGTACACATACACACAAACACTGATGCCCCCTGGTCCTGAGCCATACCGCCATATTCTACCAGGCGTTTTGTAATTGCCCGTGTAGGGATACCGTCATTGGCAATTACCTCCGGTAAGATTCCGTCGTCCAGGATAGTTACCAGCTGCACATCCGGATATCGCTCCTGAAATACCTTCTTCATCGGTTCAGGGGTAGCCGGCGTTGTGTGAAAAAAATAAACCAATTTTTTCATAATCTTTCTCCTCGCATAGTCTGTTATCTTCAATGATACTATTTACGTCCCGTAAATTAAATTTGGGAGAAATGTAGAAACACCCGGGAAAAGAATAAGTATCATCATCATCACCAGTGCCAGAATAATAAACGGCACCATCGCTTTGCATAGCCTTCCATATTCTATTCCGCTCATTCCCTGCAGGACAAACAAAACCATTCCAAAAGGCGGTGTAATAACTCCTATCATCAATGTGAATGCAAATACGATACAGAACTGCACCGGATCAACCCCAAAGCTTACGGCAACCGGGAAAAGCACAGGTGCCACAATAAAGATAGTAGCCGTACCGTCCATAACACACCCGCAAATCAGAAGAATTACCGCTACTACCATCAGGCAGCCAAATGGAGAATGAATTCCCTTAACCATTAACTCCGCTACAATCGTCGGAACCTGCTCCAGGGTAATGATGTAGCTGAAGACTTTCGCTGCAACCGTGATGTAGAGAATACTTCCCAGAAGCTGAACTCCCTCGCGGAAGATATGAGGCAGTTCTTTCACCTTTAAATCACGTGTACACAAGCCAACTAAAATTGCGTAAACACCTGCAAGCGTAGCAGCTTCTGAAGGTGTTACAACTCCGTTATAAATACTTCCCAGAATAATAACCGGCGTCAGCAGAGGAAAAAATGCAGCAAGAAAGTCCTTCACAAACTGTTTTCCCTTTGGAAACGGATCCCGGGGATATTTCCTTTTGACAGACATAACGGTTATCATCACCATCATAATTCCTGCATAAAGAATACCCGGAATCACGCCGGCCATAAATAAACGCCCAGTGGAAGCCCCTGTAATGCAGGCCAAAAGAACTGCAGGAATGCTTGGGGGGATAATAGGGGACAGAATTGTGGAGCCTCCGGTCACTGCCAATGAAAAATCCGTATCATAACCATTCTTCTTCATAGCCTCCACTTCAATCTGGCCAAGCCCCCCTGCGTCCGCTGTTGCTGAGCCCGACATTCCCGCAAATATAACACTGGCAAGGACATTGGTATGCCCAAGGCCCCCGGGGATCCAGCCTACCACGTCCCTGGCAAAATTAAATATTCTGTCTGTAATTCCGCCACGGTTCATAAGATTGCCGGCAAGAATAAAGAACCCTGTAGCCAAAAGCGTCTGAGACATTGGCGCCGACACCCCCGAGATAAGGGCACTGAATACTGGGATATCAAAAATCCACATATAAATAAACGAAGAGAAGAGAATGCAGGAACCTACCGATAAGCCGAGGGCCATAAATCCAAACATCATTACAAAAAGCCATATGAAATGCAAACTCATGATATATTTCCCTCCTTCTCTGCCTCAAATAGCGGTGCCTTTCCGAACAGCTGCACAACCTCATCGACCATATCAAGTACTGTATAAAACATAGCCGCCGCAAAACCAACCGGTACTGCCAGTAAGAGCTTTCCCTTTCCAAAAGGCATGGTTCCAAAATTTATATTCCAGTTCCGCATAGCATACTGCCATCCATATTTAATACAGGTTACAGCAACCACCAGGAACAGAATGTTGAAAAAAATAGCAATTATCATCTGAAGCTTTTTCGGAAACTGCCGGTACAGCCCATCAACTTTAATATGCGTTTTCGTACGAATCCCATATGCGATACCCACAAACGCCATGATCATCTGCAGATTGATGGATAGCTCATCTGTCCAGATAATCGGGCTGTTGAACACATAACGGCTTACCGCCTGCAGCATGATAATCACAAAGGCAGCCGCAAAAATAAACGTCATAAAGAATGTTTCAACCTTGCCAATATATTTTTTTAAATTTTGAATTCCTCGAATCATTATATATCCTCCACGAGTGATTCGTTACACTCCTGCGCTCTGTGCCTATTCTTTCCTGTTTACACATCGAAGAATAGGCATTGGAAGGCAAGCTGGGGAAATCACTTAGCCAGTTCTTTAAACTTTTCCCAAGTTCCGTCACCCCAGACATCGTCAAAGTCGTCATAAGTTTTTTCTGCGGCGTCATAGAACTCCGTCAGATCAATGTCGTATACATTAATATTCTCCCGTAAAAACTCTTCCTGAGTCGCTTCCTGTTCCTGACACAGCGGGTCGTATTCAGCAACAGTCTCGTCAACTGCTTCCTGCACAGCCTTCAGCTGTTCCTCGGAAAGTTTTTCTTTTGCCATCTGAGAAAGCATAATGTGCATGGTCTGATACTGGTGAGCTGTCATAGTCATATTGTCTGCCACTTCATAAAATGCAGAGTTTACAATCTGCTCCGCGCCATTTTCTGTTGCCGTAATCGTGCCATTCTGCAAAGATGTATATACTTCATTCCCTGACATTGGAGTTGGCGCAGCCCCAAGGGCCTTGATAAAAGCAATGGGCATCTCTTCATTTGGAGTACGGAATTTCATATTCTCCATATCACTCAGGGATTGAATTGGTGTTTTTGAAAGGAAATTACGTTTTGCATAATACACATCCCCAAGATCTGTCAGACCGGTGGCCCCTTCCAGCCCCTCTATGATCTTCGCATACGTATCGCTTTCGGTCACCGCCCGATAGTGTTCCCAACTCTCAAACATGAAGAACGCACTCATAATACCCTGCTGCGGATTATAGCTGTCATAAACACTTAATGCCTGGATATCAATATCTAAATCACCATTCATATTCATTTCCAAACGCTGGCCGGCTTCTGCCAGTGTATCGCCCGGATAGTATTTAACTGTAACCGTTCCGTCCGTCTTTTCATGGATAGCATCTGCCAGTGCCTGTCCAAACTTGGAAAGAATGTGCTCTGTTGTAGCACCGCTTGCCATTGTGAGTTCCACACTCCCGCCGGCGGATGTTTCTGTTTTGCTGTCTTTTACAGTAGTATCACCCGCTTTGTCTTCAGATTCCGTTCCTCCGCAGGCACTTAAGGAAGCCATCATGATGCATCCTAAAACAAGGGCAGCCACTTTTCTCATTTTCTTCATAATTTTCTTTCCTTTCTTAACCTTAATAAAAGTTGTATTCTCGTCTTTGTAACCAGTCTGCAGTTAGGAACGGGTAATGTGAATTCCCATAAATACGCCCGGTGTCTTAGACTGATACTGATGCCAGGGATATTCCCCGTTTTCATCAAAAATCACATCATGTACCACTCCCGGTGCCATACTCAGTTCCTGAAATTTTGTGCCAAAGTCCTTCTCATGAAATTTCTGCATCGCGCCATATCCCAGGATTTGGCAGTGATATTCATCAATATCTCTCGGATGGGTCTGATGCAGCCCAAGATTATGTGGTTTTGCTATACAGTTCGTGTCTATGTAAATCATACCGTCGTGCACAAATTCACCCTCTGCATGATAGAATGGCAGCCCCTTAAAGCGCTCTTCCGGGCGAAGTGTGTACATCTGGGGCCATGCCCGGGAAAACTTTTCGAATACATCGGGATCCTCCGCCAGTTCTTCATAATTTTCTACAATAACAGCCTTATCAATATAAGGAATGGTAGTGTATCCTGTGATCGTTCCTTTCATTGGCTGAAGAGGGATATTCTCAATGAAAATCTCCTTTTTATTGTCATAAGACAGATTTACCAGAACGGCCATCATTCCTATTTCATAATCACTTTCGTCCTCAATATATTTTACCTTCAGTATTGGCTCACCATATTTTAATACCTGTATCATCTTTCTTCTCCTTTTTCTTCCTGCTTTTACTTTGAAGAAACAACCGTAAATTCTTTCAGCTTCATGCTTCCGCTTACATCCCGATCCAAATCCTGAATTGCATCAATCCTTGCAACCACATCTGCACTTAACGGTCCCATCTGGGCACTTTTAATATTATCTTTGATATGCGCCAGTGCACGTGCGCCCATGGTGTGGGAATGGATTTCCTCATGAGCCAGAACATAGCGGACTGCCATCTGAATCATAGTAATTCCCATTTCATCTGCCAAATCATAAAGCAGGGAGAGTTTCTTTCCCTGTGCCGCCTGACGTGGATCTGATGAGTTCAGCAGTTCCTTCTGAACCCCTTCACGGTCCTCTGTAACCAGGAACCGATTATTTTGTCCCAGGCAGCCGCCCACAACAACTCCCACATTATGCTCCTTCGCAGCAGGAACTAGTTCGTCATACATCCAGCGGTTTAACAGACTGATGCCGCCCGCAACCATAACCACATCCAGACGGTCTGTTTTGACCATACGTGCCAGTGCGTTGCAGTCCCAGGAAGAACCGCCAATATATTCTGCAATTCCTTCTTTCTTTAACTGTTCCAACACCTCCATACAGACACAATTTCCTGTATCAAAATCCGCCTTCCACTCTCTTTCCACCTCATGCATCAGCAGCAAATCAAAATGATCGATACGCATCAGCCACATAGAATGTTTGATGGCAGCCAGAATTTTGCCCGGATCCTGAAAAGCCTCGATAGGGTTGCGCATGCCCGCCAGGATTCCTTCATGAAGGTGTCCTACCTTTGCACATACAAGGGGTTTATCTGCTCCCGAATGGCGCTGCAGTGCCCTTCCTACAATGGCTTCACTTTCGCCCCCGCCATAACACTGAGCTGTGTCAATAAAATTCACTCCATTGGCAAGTGCGTAATCAATGATTGCATCTGCCTCCTCCGGAGATACATCGAACATGCTGGTAAACTGAAAACCGCCCAGCCCCAATGCGGAGACCTCATATCCAGTTCTTCCTAAAGTACGTTTGATCACAATTCCATCCTCCTTAAATGATATATGTTCTTATTTGATACAGGTTAAAATACATGGAACGTATCCGGATCGTTTCCTGAGTACCCTGCCAGTTCCATCCTGTCAATCTTATCCATATCTTCCTGCCCCAATTTGAAATCAAACACATTCAGATTATCTTTGATCCGGGACGGCGTTACGCTTTTAGGCAGCGGAATGATATCATGCTGCATACACCAGCGGATGCAGATATGAGCAACGCTCTTCTTATACTTTTCTGCGATTTCTCTCACTGTCTCATTTCGGAACATTGCACCGCTTCCCATGGGACTCCACGCCTCAACAACAATGCCATTTTTCTTGCAGTAATCAATGGTGTCGCTGCGGATTAGGCCTGGGTGGCATTCTATCTGATTCACCATAGGAGGAACTTCTGTTTTCATAAGAGACTCCAAATGATGGGGAAGGAAATTTGACACTCCCACTGCGCGTACCTTTCCAGCCTTATATAAGTCAATCATAGCCTGCCAGGTGTCCAGGTTCACTGCATCCCAGTTTTTGCCGCAGTTTATCTCGTTGGCAGGCCAGTGAATCAGATAAAGGTCAAAGTACTCCAGGCCGAAATCCCTCAGTGACTTTTCACAGGCCTTCTTTGTTTTTTCACAGCCGCGGTCTGTATTCCAAACCTTGCTGGTAATAAACAATTCCTCACGTTTCACTCCTGCAGCTTCCATTCCTTCCCGGATCCCCTGTCCAACACTGGCTTCATTCCCATAGACAGCAGCCCCATCAATATGGCGATAGCCATTTTCAACCGCATACCGCACTGCCTTCACTGCTGTTTCACCATCCGGGGTCTGCCATGTGCCATAACCGATGCATGGAATCCGCACCCCGTTTCTTAACTCAAAGCAATCGTTTACACTGTTCATTAAAATCCTCCCTTTGCTATTTTGAGATGTATACTGCATTATCCGGTCCGAAGTGCTGCAAAATTACCATCGGCTCGGTTGTGCTGTTATTAGTAATCTGAATGCCTCTCGCTGCGCTGTCCTTACAGACGAAATATTCATCCGCTGTAAGATCTCCTACCCGCATCATGTTCACGGCTTCTGCATGGTATACTCCAAAGGTGCCGAAGCCCTGCACGATGACACAACCGTACGCAGCATTATCTTTTAAAGTGACGGAACAGTTTGGAGCTATGGTTGTTTCCTTTGCTGTGATAAAGTCATTGCCGTAGCACACCCATTTTTCAGTCATATTTTTATCTGTCTTCGGCAGTATAACGGGAGGGCGGAAGTAATGTTCTTTGAAATCCGGATCAAAATTGGCCTCCCAGTCTACTGCATCCATAATATATCCGATTCGTTCTTCCTCTTTCATATCTTCCGGACAGATATCCTCCAGGAAATGCCTGTCGTATACTTCACCGCATACCACATTTTCAAATACACAGTTTAAATCTGTACTCCACTGGGGTTCGTAGGTCAAAAGAGAACCGGGGGCATGCAGCACTCCTGCCGGTATGTACCATCCCGTTCCAACTTCCAAGTCAAAGGCACGGGATAAAGCAGTGATATGGGTATCGCATTCGCTGAACTGTCTGAGTTTTTTCTCAACGTCTTCCTTTGTCACTTCCGGATTAAATCCAAAATAGGTGGAAGGCCGTTTGCCTTCGCAGTCATTCAGCTGCGGAGGGAAGTAATAGCACTCAGGCTTTGCAGAACACCCAACCTTTTCAGCCACTTCATCAGCAGGATGCATATGAAAATACAGCGGGTTGGCATAGTCAAAAAACTTTGCAAACACCGGCCATGTTCCATATCTCTTCTGAAGGGTATCACCAATGAGCTCTTCCTTCAGTTCTTTTACTGCATCTGCCAGCAAAACCTGCCCGCCCTCGAATGTAAGGATATAACTCAGCCCCTCGTCCGCCCTCTCCAGATTGTTATTGCGGGTTTTATTAATAGAACTGAACCAGCGTTCCATAATTGCCCCTGCCTTTGTTCCATAGTAGTAGTAGTCATCCGGATGAAGCTTCAGCCTTCTTCCGGGAAGATTGAAGGTTCTGGAAACAAAGTTGGGAACCATCCGGAATACTCCTTCTCCCTTTTCAAATGTTCTTCTTATCATGCTCTCCATGCAGCAGCCTCCTTTTTCTATCGATCCAGTATTGGATTTACAGGCTTGAAAATCCGGAGTTAAAGACTTCCCAATGTACTCTCCCGGACAACTAGTTCTGGTCTGAGATAGATATTCTGGTATTCCAGTTCCCCATCTTCATGGGCCAAACGCCAAAACAACAAACGGGCGGCTTCTTCGCCAACAGAGGTTTCTTTCATATTTAGAGAGGTAATATTCAATATATTTGAGATATTCAAGTTATCTAAGCCTGTAAGAGCCATATCTGCCGGTACTTTTCCTCCCAGATCCCGGATCGCCTGCCAGCATCCTATGGCCTGCTGGTCGTTGGATGCACAGATTGCAGTGGGCCGGTCCGATAATTGGAAGAGTGTACGTCCGGAATTGTACCCCCCTATCTCAGAGTAGTCATTCCATAACACGTAATCCTCCCGGAATTCCAGTTTAAATTCCTTCAGCGCATCCCGATATGCCTGATAACGCTGCCGGTACACTTCTGTCCCCAGCTTTCCTGCCAGATATCCTATCTTTTGATGCCCCATCTGAACCAGATGACGGACAGCAGCGTAGATACCTTCATATACATCTATGGAAACCGTATCAAATGGCTCCAGACTATTTGCCCACAAGTGATTGCACATACCGCAAAGAACAACTGGTCTGTTAGACTGTCTTATTTCATCCAGAATCCTATGGTCATAGGAAAAGTGAACCAGAAACAGCCCATCCACCACATGCTCTTTTAGAAGCTGTAAGGTTTTCAATTCTTCCTGCATATCTCCGTTTGTATAATAGAGAAGCATAGAATAACCATTTTGTTTTGTAACTGTAAGCATTGCCTGAATCATGCCAAAATAAATTTCGTTGGAGGTATCCGGTATGGCCATCATAATCAACCCAGTCTTTCTGGTCTTTAATGTCCGCCCCGCACGGTTCGGTACATAGCCCAGCTCCTCCGCTGCTTTTTGAACCTTCTCTTTTGTTGCGGCATTGACATATCCCACATTATTTAATGCATGAGATACGGTACCTACTGATACACCTGCACGCTTTGCAACTTCTGTTATTGTTATTTTTTTGTTTCTGTCCTCTCTTGAGTTCTCAGTCATATTTTGTTCTCCTTATCTATTCTTGGTACTTATTCCCAGGTTTATATATTAAACATTTTAACATTTTTTTATTTAAATTCAATATGTTATTTAATATATTTTCAAGAAAGATACGGGAACGACACTCCTTAGGAATCTCACCTCATTTTTCGTGTAATATTGAATCGTTTTTATACCTCAAAGTATATACCATGCAATATATAGTTGTCAATCATGCTTATTTAACAATGTTAACCCTGTAATTTTAGTGTATATTGCACAATATTAGTGTTTTTATTCATAATTTCAATTTTTACACTTGATTTTATATTAAAACGGTTTTATACTTCAGTTAAATTTATTAAAACGTTTTTACATTTAACGTGATATCCGTTATATGTCGTTCTCTAGAAAGGAGGATTATTAATGACTTCTGATTCAATTACTATGAAGGATTTACAGATCAAGTCATACGATCTCAGAAAGAACATTGTTGATATTGTACTTGCCGGAAATGGCGGGCATATTGGCGGTGACATGAGTGTCCTTGAAATTCTTATGACACTCTACTTGAAAAGAATGAATATTCATCCAAATGCCCCTGAGGATCCCAATCGGGACCGTTTTATATTAAGTAAGGGACATGCAATGGAAGCATACTATGTTGTATTAGCAGAGAAGGGGTTCCTTAATCTTCAGGATATTCTTTCAACCTTTTCACAATATAATTCACCGTACATCGGCCATCCCAATAACAGACTGCCCGGAATAGAAATGAATTCCGGCTCTCTTGGACAC
>OLQH01002472.1_pt1 | contig 10581 bp, 9 predicted proteins | sample 1672671 | NCBI WGS metagenome assembly OLQH01 (sample SAMEA3136712, study PRJEB25190) | human gut metagenome
GAATACAGGAATGTCTGTGTTTGAACTGGAATATGAATTTTCAGCGACCTCAAATTTATTCATTCTGTAGCCTTCCAACTCACTGGTATAATTTCCGCTAGGAATATCCTTCGTGTAGATCAGGGGTTCTCCCATTTTATCATAAGTTCCGTATAAAGGAGTACCATCAGCGGCCAATTGTTGCCCCATAAGCCAAGTATCGGCTAAACGTGAATCTTTTTCATTGTAAGTGTCTATGAATTGAGTAACTCCCATGGCAGATCCACATCCCCAAGGTGTATCAATCGTATTGTATTTCTTTTTTAGTTCACCGTGCCAAGAAAACATAAATATACTGTTTCCCGTAGCGAAATTCTCGTCGTAAGGGATTGTAAAAATGATTTCTTTACAGCTTTCGACACCCAGGGTCCTAAAAGGATCTTTGTAATTTTCAGCTAAAGTGAATTTCCCGCTGTTTATAATATCATCACATTGGGTTATACAGTCATTCCAGCGTGCTTCGTTTATGTAAACTTGTGCGTTTAGATATAAGTTGGCTAATAGAGCTTTGGCTGCCCATTTCGTCATTCGCCCGTAATAATTGCCTCCTACTTCTTCGCTTAAATTAGGTATTACCTCTATAAGTTCGTTTTCTACAAAGTCGAAAATTTCTCTGCGTGTATTTTTGGCAGGTAAATCCATCGCAGTTGTTGTTACAAGAGGAGCGTCCCCGAAATTGTCACATATTTGCCAATAGTAGTAAGCTCGCATAGCCCGAAGCTCTGCTAATCCTTGTGTTTTTTCTGTGTCGGAGGGTGTGGGTATTACCCCTGTTTCAATTTGTTCGATAATTTTGTTACATAGTAAAGCCCCTTGATAGAACCATGACCATATATTTTTCACATGGTCTTGCTCTGAATTCCAGGTTTGATAATGCATACGGCGGTATGCGCCACCATCATCCCAACCAGAGGCATTAGGTGGCATAACGATTGCGTCTGCGCTTACTTCTTGTGCGCAAAAGTATCCCCAATGATCTGATTGGCTACGTAAATAACTATATACACTCGCTATAGAAGGAGTGAAATCATCTACTGTATAATTGTATGTTTGTTCTGTTACTTTCGAATATACGGTCTCATCCAGATTGTTGCTGCAAGAAAGTATGCTAAAAGAGCAGCAAGTGCCTAATAGAATTTTTATATAAGTATTCATGATTTATTGCGATTTAAAATTTAATAGAAACACCAAATGTGTAAGTTCGGGTAGACGGGTAACGGTTTTTGTTATCTACGCCAGGAGTCAAACCACTTAAACTGACCTCAGGATCGATTCCTGAATATCCAGTGATGGTGGCTAAGTTAGAGACTGTCCCATATATCCTTAACCGTTTAATCCATGTATTGAAATTGAATGTATAACCGAGGGTTATATTATCTATTTTCCAGTAGTTGCCTTTTTCGATGTAGTAGCTTACATATTGAAGTTCCTGATCTATCGCCAAAGGAGAGTTGCCAAATTTTGTGTCGAATGCCTCGTTTAGTACATTACCTCTTGCTAGCATGACAGGAGCCCCATATTGTAAGCGTGGCATATTCAAGATATCAAATCCGAAAGCTCCACGCATAGTTACTGAAAAATCGAAACCTTTCCAACTGATAGAATTGTTCCAATTAAGGTAGTGCTTAGGTAAGCCGTTTCCGATGACCTGTTTATCTGTTGGTTGTTGCTCGGAGATTGGTTTAGGGTTACCATCTGCTCCCTCTATGATCCAATGTCCATTATCGTCAATATCAATTGTTTTGTATCCCCAAAAATTACCTATTGGTTCACCTTCTTGAATGCGATGTGTAGTGGTTTGTAATGGTTCTCCGGTGGAACCTTTATCTGAGTAACCACTAGATATAAACTGATCATTAGATAGTGATAATAGCTTGTTTTTATTTGTTGAGTAGTTGGTCGAGGTTGTCCATTGTATTTAGAAGCGTAGAACAACCAAAAACAATCAGAAATATCCAAACATAAACATTTAATTATCAGTACATTCTAAAAATTAACACTTTTCGGCTGCTTTTTGATGCTTCCCAAATTTCCACATATTTTTGAGACGTATTTCTGACGTGGAGAATTTGCGGGGCTTGTTTTTTGTCACACCGTGCAGACAGTTGACAAGGGTTTACAACCGTTTACGACAAGCGACAATATCCGCCCCGACATTCAGTGACGGTCACATCGTGTAGAAAGGCGACAACCGTTGACTGCCGTTTACATCCGTTCACCACTTCAGGAATATAGGATTGAAGAAATGAACCAGTAAACGATAAAGCAGTATGAAAGCAACCCGAAAATGCAGTTTTTGCGGCAAGTCCTTTGTAACCCGCAGCGGAATGCAAAGGTATTGCAGCGAGGCTTGTCAGGCGGAAGCCCGGCGAGCCAGAATGACACAGAAGAACAACCTCTTCAAAGCCGTCCGGCCAATCATGGAGATACAGCATCAGGAGTATCTCACCTTTTCCAAAGCAGCCATACTCATGGGCTGTTCCCGACAGTACATCTATAAACTTGTAGCCATGGGCAAGCTGAAAGCCTCACGCATCAGCAACCGCATGGCATTCATCCGCAGAGCCGACATCGAGCGGATGCTGGAGAGCAATCCCTACCACCGCATCCTGCCCGGCAGCACTTCCACACCGAAAAAATCCGCTTCATCTTCCTTCCCGGCGAAAAAAGAAAAAAGGGAAAAGGTAACCGATGAAGTGCCGGACTTCTATTCCGGTGAAGAGGTGATGTCCCTTTATAAGGTCAAACAGTCATGGCTCTATACCACCGCCAAACGCAATCGCATTTCCATCTGCCGTATCGCTGGAAAGAACTATTACAGCAAGAAGCATGTTGACGAGTTCTTCGGTACGGCTGTTGATATGGACAGTATCACCGACTGGCTCCTGACCGAAGAAGCGGAAGAGCAGTTCGGCATGAAGCCTGCCGCACTCCGGGCATACGCCTACCGGCACAGGATACCGACCAAAAGAGAATACGGCCGCACCTATTACTCCAAGTCCCATCTGGACGAACTCCGCAGAACCGACCTTGTGAACGACGAGCGTTATTACACCGTGGAACAGGTCCGGCAGATTTACGGACTTTCCTCAGCCAACATCTGCCATATCGTCAAGGTTAGGCACATCGAAAAGATAAAGGTCGGCGTGAAGAACCTGCTTCTACGCTCCGACGTGGAGCGTGTCATGGCTGAAAGGAACAAATAACCGCAAGCAACCGCCATTACTCGAAAATTATTTTAAAATGATTGTCGTGGAGATATTCACGGCTGTTTCACGTTGTTCCTTTGCCACCGTGAACACGGAGACACCTCCGGAAATGTACAACCAGTTAAAACATCATCAATATGAGTAAATGCAAGACAGTAACCTTGCGCAAGCGCAAGATCAAGAACGGTACACAGTATTCGCTGTGTCTGGACTATTATCCCGGCTACCGTGACAACACCACCATGAAAGTGATAACACGTGAAGCTCTGGGTATTTACATTTTTGCCAAACCTGCCAACCAGCAGGAGCGTGACTTCAACGCACGCATGATGAAGAAGGCAGAGATACTCCGCAACAGGCGTTACGAAGCCATCTTCAACGAGAACAACGGCTTCTTTGACAAGGCCAGGATGAAAGGGGATTTCCTCGCCTACTTCAAGGAACTGGCAGACAGAAGGAATATCAAGTGGCAGCACGTCTACAAACACTTTGAACGGTTTGTAAATGGCAAATGCACCTTTGAAGAGGTGGACGTGGACTTGTGCCGCAAGTTCATGGAGTACCTGCTGAACGCTCCCCAGACCATACATACCAACCAAAAGCTGCATATCAATTCTGCGGCGGGCTACTGGTCGGCTTTCCGTGCCGTCCTGCACACGGCCTACCGTGACAGGAAGATAAAGGAGAATCCCAACGGCTTTCTGGACCGTATCGAGAGTATTCCCACCATGAGAGAGCATCTGAGCCAGGAGGAACTGATACGGCTTGCCGAAACGCCATGCGAGGAAGAGGTTCTGAAAAGAGCTTTCCTTTTCGCCTGCCTGACGGGATTGCGGAAGAGCGACATCAGGCAGCTTACCTGGCAGCAGATACAGCCGTATACCAACGGCAAGATGTTCGTGACCACCCGTATGCAGAAGACGAAGCAGATTGTACACAACCCCATCAGTGATGAAGCCTACGGACTGCTCGGGGAACGGCATGAAGGACTTATCTTTGAGGGCTTCAAGGACAAGATGCTGCAGGGGCCCCTGAAGCGTTGGCTGTCGGCGGCAGGCATAACCAAGAAGATAACCTTCCATTGTACCCGGCATTCATTCGGAAGCCTGCACGTGGAAATGGGCACGGACATGGCTGTCATACAAGCCTGTCTGGGACACAAGAACATTACCACCACACAAATCTATTCCAAGATGGCTGCACAACAGATGTGCGAGGTGGTGGACAAGATAACCCTGAAACACAAGGAAGCATAGGCCTTGTTTCAGGATATTCAGGGGGAGCGGTTATTGCGTGCAGGCTTTAACCGCTCCCTCAGTTTCTGATGGCACCATTCCTTAAAAAGTCATTATAGTATGATATTTTGGTATGATTCCGGACTTTTGGTGAAAAACATTGAAAAAGAAACCGCCAACCAAGGCTAATGAGCAATAATTGGAAGAATACCATTAAATTTGCAAAGACCTGACAGTTACAAGTAATAACCGAAAAAAACGATATGGAACCAACGATAAAGGACAAATACATCATTCTGGGATTCATCGGCGTTGCCATCTGCCTGATTTCCTTTTTTATCACGCTGATTGTCTCCGCAAGTTTCAATCAGGACAATTTTGTAAGGCTGATAGTCTTTGTATGCAGCAACATTCTCGGTTGGCTGCTCTATCTCTCTTTCCAGACGGTCATTTTCGACTCATACGAGATCTGGAAACTCAAGTCCAGCAAGAAAAAGGCATCTGCCGGAATCATAAGGGCTCAGGAAGAACAGCTACAGGATGCAAATGAACCTGCAGCTCCGACACCAATGCCGACAAACAGGGAAGCAACCCCGGATATAAAACCGGTAGAGATTGCCATTGCCCCGGAACTGCACGAAAAGAATCGTGCCAGCTATGAGGACAGACAGAAGCAGGAAGAGGCGGAACGGATCCGCATGGTCATGGAGTACATCCACTTCGTCATGCCCCGTATTGCCGACAAGGAGACCGTCAACCATATCTGTGCCGAGGTCAACAAGTGGATGTGCTTCACAGCTACAAGCCCAAGCCGATAACAGGACGGCTGACCAGGGAGATTACCAACATTCCGCTCCGCCATTTCGTGTGGAACATCTCCGAGCGTTTCATGTACAAGAAATACTACAACGGGGACAACCGTGCCAATTTTATCAAGACCCTTTTTCCACGTGAGTTTGCCGACACGGATATAGCGACCATAAAGAACTTCAAGGTCGATCCGTCAAAGACGCTTATTCCCATTGACGAACCCGAAAACGGCAGTCTGGACTTCCATTATCCCGAAGATTATGCACGGAAAGTGAACAGTTGACCGTTTCCCGGGGATATAACAACAATAACGACAAGTATCAGGCAACACGTAACAGCCTGTATCTCATTGTTTCCCGAATAGCTTTGCCCGTCATTCACGGTTGGGCATCGTTATTTGGGAATTATTTTGCAATGACATCCCGTGAATATCTTCACGGCCATATCATTGCGGTCCTTTGCGCCAAGCCTTACAAAAGAGGCGAGTACGCAAATGGAAAAAACAGTGATTACATTCAACGACCTACCGGAGGTCGTAGCCCAGCTTCGGGACGAAGTGATGAGCTTGAGAAGCCTGCTTACCGAGCAGCGCAGTGTGAACAATGCAAAGGCGGTGGACACCCATGTCCCCATGTCCGTGGATGAAGCGGCGGAATATCTCGGTATTCCCAAGGGAACGCTCTACATGAAACTGTCGGACGGAAGCATTCCGGCCACCAAGCCCGGCAAACGCTATTGCCTTTACCGTGACGAACTGGACAGATGGCTGGAATCCTCCCGCAAGAATCCCGTACCCCTGTCCGATGAGGAACTCAGCGAGTCCATGTCCTCCTCCCATCGCCGCAAGCCCGGCCAACGTAACTGGTAAAAGCCATGGAAGAGGACAAGAACTATATCAGCATGATCCATGGCGACCTGACAAGGGCAGCCCAGATGCAGAACGGTATGCCGGAAAATATCGGCGTGATGAGCATAAAGACCGCCAACCGGACCATACTCGAAGCATCGCAGCTGCCCACGCCCCGTGCGTTGTGGGACAGTTTCTGGTACGAGGGGGAACTGTCCTGCCTCTTTGCGGATTCCAACGTGGGGAAATCCATCCTTGCCGTGCAGATAGCCGACCGTATCGCCCGGACTGACAACGTGCTTTATCTGGACTTTGAACTCTCTGAAAAGCAGTTCCAGCTCCGCTATACCGACGAGTACGGAAAGCCTTACACCTTTCCCGAAAGGCTGTACCGGGTATCGCTTGACAGCGACGCCCTTCTGGATGCCGACTTTGAAGGGACAATCATCGGCAGCATCGAACAGATGGCACAGCAGACCCGCTGCAGGATCTTCATCGTTGACAACCTTACTTACCTGTGCTGTGCCATGGAGAAAGGCGATGCGGCGGGACGGCTGATGATACAGCTCAACAATCTCAAAAAGAGATACGGGCTTTCCATCCTTGTCCTGGCACACACCCCAAAGCGTTCACTGGACTGTCCCATCACGTCCAACGACCTTGCCGGAAGCAAGCGGCTCTACAATTTCTTTGACAGCGTGTTTGTCATCGGGAAAAGCGCACTGGACGGGGGACTCCGCTATGTGAAGCAGCTTAAGGTCCGTTACGGGACATTCTCGTATGATGCCGACAATGTGATTGTCTATGAGATTGAGAAAACGGATGCCTTCCTGCAATTCGTGTTCAGGGGCTATTCAACCGAAAAGGAACACCTGAAGAAACCGGGTGACAACGAATCGGGACAAAGGGATTGCCTTATCCTGCAACTGTCCCAATCCGGGAAGTCAGTCCGGGAGATAGCCTCGCAGGTCAATTGCGGCAAGTCCACCGTCAGCCGGATAATCCAGCGCAGCAAGGAGGACAGGAACGCAGCTGTCCCTGCTGTCCCGCTGTCCCGTCCCAAGGAGAACGGGACAATGGGACAGGTGGGACAGCATGGGACAGATGGGACAAGCGGGACAGCAGGAGAAGCAAGGCAGGCGGAGCTGTTTGCAGGACATGAAAAGGAGGACAAACCATGAAAAAGCAGCCTGCACACGGCTGTATGCCAGCCGACCGTATCATTTGCAGAACATGGGAGCATACAAACCGGGCCCTGATTTTCCAGAGTGTCCCGGGGTGTCCCAAGTGTCCCACTGTCCCAGCCTTTAGGGGACGGGACAGCGGGACAACAGTAGAAAACCAAACATCAAAAAAAGTCATGAGCAACTATTCATTACAGAAATATAAAGGAACGTCAACACGGCATACCTGTCCGAATTGCGGGGACAGACGTTCCTTTGCCTACTATGTGGACGAAAGCGGTACGCCCCTTCACCCGTCAGTCGGCAGATGCAACCACGAAAGCGGTTGCGGGTATCATTATACGCCCAGACAGTATTTTCACGACCACCCCGAATGCCGGACCGCCGGTGATTTCTCTTCCGGCAGACAATGTATGGCGCAGAAGCCCAAGCAACCGCTGCAACAGACAGCCATCGGTTACATACCGCCGCACTATGTGGAGAAATCGCAGAGCGTGCATAGCAACTTCTGCCGTTTCCTTTCAGTACTGCTTGATTCCTATTACGGCAGCAAGGCAAAGGAAGTGCTGGAACGGTTGATGGAGGATTACCGTCTGGGAGCTACCCGTGACGGTGCGGTCATCTTCTGGCAGATTGACCGGGAGAACAAGGTGCGGACTGGCAAGGTGATGCAGTACAATCCCGGGGACGGACACCGTGTAAAGGACGGACATGCATCGGCAGTGAACTGGATACACAGCATACTGAAAAGGCAGCGGGTGCTGGCGGAGGAATGGCAGCTTTCCCAATGCCTTTTCGGGGAACACCTGCTGAGTGTCTATCCTGACAAGGTGGCGGTTCTGGTGGAATCCGAGAAGAGTGCCGTTATCGGTTCCGCCCTCTTCCCCGATTATGTATGGCTGGCGGCAGGAGGCAAAAGCCAGTTGCGGGAGGAAAAGCTCCGTGTACTGAGCGGACGGACCCTACTTCTCTTTCCAGATGCCGATGCCTATGCCGAATGGAAAGAGCGTGCCGACGGCATGACCTTCTGCAAGGTGATGGTGTCTGACCTCATAGAGAAGAACGCAACGCCGGAGCAGAAGGCGGCACATATCGACATAGCCGACTGGATAATTTACCAGATACGGGACAGCAGGATAAATTGTACAGCTGACCATCTGGTGGAAGCGGAAAGAATCCTGCTAAGAATGACAGGAAAGAACCCCGCCCTTCAAAAGCTGATAGATGATCTGGGGCTTGTGCTGGTCAGTGCATCCCTAATCGGCAGCGGTGACGGAAACCCTCCTTAACGGAGGAGAGCGGAAACCGGAGGTTGTAGTGTCGGACAATGGCTTGCCATTGATATAGCCCACTATAACTACACGCTTCGCTTACGTAGTTGTGGGCTCTCCCGAGAGGATTAGGGTTTTACCCTAATAACCCACTCAGGGCGTTTCTCCCCTGAGAACCCAGAGCAAAGAGTGACCCTCTCTTTGCAATCTCCGCTTATGGGTTGCACCCCTAAGAACCCCATGCGTTTACGGACAGCGGAAAAGCTAACAATAAAGTACAAACCAAAAAACAAGTATCTATGGCAACAAAATCAAGCATACATATCAAGCCCTGCAACATCGCATCGAGCGAGGCTCACAACAGGAGGACTGCCGAATACATGCGCCACATCGGAGAGTCCAGAATCTATGTCGTTCCTGAACTATCCACCGATAACGAACAGTGGATAAATCCCGACTTCGGCAGTCCGGATTTGCGGACGCATTATGACAATATCAGACAGATGGTAAAGGAAAAGACCGGACGTGCCATGCAGGAAAAGGAGCGTGAACGCAAAGGCAAGAACGGTAAAATAGTCAAGATTGCGGGATGCTCCCCCATACGTGAAGGAGTGCTGCTTGTCAGGTCGGACACCACACTGGCAGACGTGCGTAAATTCGGTGAGGAGTGTCAAAGACGCTGGGGAATCACACCGCTGCAAATCTTCCTGCACAAGGATGAAGGGCATTGGCTGAACGGTCAGCCGGAAGCGGAAGACAGGGAAAGCTTCAAAGTCGGGGACAGATGGTTCAAGCCGAACTATCATGCCCATATCGTTTTCGACTGGATGAACCACGAAACAGGAAAGAGCCGAAAGCTCAATGACGATGACATGATGCAGATGCAGACCCTTGCATCCGACATCCTGCTGATGGAACGCGGGCAGTCAAAGGTTGTCACTGGTAAGGAGCATCTGGAACGGAACGACTTTATCATTGAGAAGCAGAAAGCTGAACTGCAACGCATGGATGCAGCCAAACGGCACAAAGAAGAACAGATAAATCTTGCCGAGCAGGAACTGAAACAGGTGAAATCAGAAATACGCACTGACAAGTTAAAGAAGACAGCCACCACGGCAGCGACAGCCATAACTAGTGGAGTTGCTTCTCTTTTCGGGAGTGGAAAACTGAAAGAACTGGAACGTGCCAACGAAAAACTGCAAGACGAGGTTTCAAAACGGAACACCAATATTGAAAAATTGCAGAGCCAAGTACAGCAGATGCAGAAACAGCATGATACGCAAATCCACAATCTCAGAGAAATGCACAGGCAGGAACTTGACATGAAAGAAAAAGAACTGTCACGGCTCGCCAGAATCATAGACAAGGCTTTTAGGTGGTTTCCGATGTTCAGGGAAATGCTGCGCATGGAAAAGTTTTGTGCCATGCTGGGATTCTCTAAAGAAATGACTGAAAGTCTTATAGTCAAAAAAGAAGCCCTGAAATGTAGCGGTAAAATCTATTCCGAGCAACACAGGCGGAACTTTGATATAAAGGATGATATTTTAAGGGTGGAAAATGACCCTGACGATGAAAGCAGGCTGAACCTGACAATAAACAGGAAGCCGATTGCCGACTGGTTCAGGGAGCAATGGCACAGGCTTAGATATGGAGCAAGAGTGCCGCAACAGGAAGAAAGAAAAAGTAGAGGATTCAAATTATAATAGAAGCAATTTGATTAGTAATCTAAAAGCACTCCGATAACGATTAGAGTGCTTTTAGATTACTAATCATTAATTATCAAAGCAAGTGCAGTTTAAGATTTTACTGAAGTTTGCATTAATAAAGAATATACTACAGCTGATATATGCGCAACATATTGTGACGCTTGTGATTCATTTCCCTTGAAATCCTTAACAAATACCGCTAAGGTATAACTGATATTATTAGGCAGACATATATAGGCAACATCATTGTGAGCTGCAAGAACACCATTTTCATTAACAT
>OLQH01002476.1_pt1 | contig 10576 bp, 8 predicted proteins | sample 1672671 | NCBI WGS metagenome assembly OLQH01 (sample SAMEA3136712, study PRJEB25190) | human gut metagenome
TTCCGAGATGGGTGCCCGTACCGAGGGCTCCACGTACGAGTTCTATAACTTGGTTCCCAGCCTCGTCGAGCGGCCTTCCGAGGCGTTCGCCCAGGGTTTTGGAACATTTGTTCCCTATTTGATTCTTATGGTGGTGTTTGCCGGCGCCACGTTCCTCCCCATGGTGCTGCAGCAGATGAACAACAAGGACAGCGCACAGCGCAAGCAGATGGTGATCATGTCTGCGGTCATGAGCGTGTTCATGCTGTGGATCAGCTGGAGCTCTCCGGCCGGCGTTCTGCTGTTCTGGGGCGCCTCCTCGCTCATCGGCCTTGGCCAACAGCAGATATCCATGCGCATCATGAAGAAGCGCGATGCGGAGGCTGCCGAGACCATCGAGGTGAAGCCGATCGAGGTCGACGTCACGCGCAAGGTCAAGAAGCCTCGTCCGACGAAGAAGCGCTAGGCCTCGCGCCGATTGTTTCACGTGAAACAATGAGGTTTGGAGGATCGGTTTCCCCCGCCTCATTTGGGTTGCCTATCGAAGGAGTCTGCCATGGCTGATGAAATTGTCGAAGAGAAGCAGGGCGCTGGGGAAACCGTGGAGGAGCCGGTTGAGCTGACCGACGAGGAGCTCGACCGTATTGCCGACACGGCCATTGCGGCGCTGCAGGATATTCTCAAGTACTTCAACGTCGGTGAAGTGACGATCGACGAGTACGAGGGAGACGAAGGCGAGCTTATTCTCGATATCACGGGCGACGATCTTGCGGTGCTCATCGGCCGCCATGGCAAGACGCTCGATGCCTTGCAATTCTTGGTATCCGCCATCACGGTCCGCACGATAGGGTATCGCTACCCGGTCGTCGTCGATATCGAGGGCTACAAGGGGCGCCAGCGTCAGAAGCTGGAGTCCATCGCCCGCTCTTCCGCCAACCGCGCAGCCAGCCAGAACCGCAGCATAAAGCTTCGTCCGATGACGCCTTACGAGCGACGCATCGTTCATATCACGCTTCGGGACGATGATCGCGTGGAAACCGCTTCAGAGGGCGAGGGAAGCGCCCGGCATGTCGTGATCCTTCCTCGTTAATTGAAAGCCTCCCTTAAGGGAGGCTTTTTTATAGGTGATGTTTCACGTGAAACATTCTGCATGATGGTACACTTTATGTGAAACTCACCCAGCATCGAAGGACTGCCCATGCAGCACGAAGAACTCTTCGATCTTTATTTGGAGAAGATCCTTGAAGCGAATGAAAAAACGAACCTCACGCGCATCTCATCGCTTGATGAAGCCCGTAAACTTCATATAGAAGACTCGCTTGCCGGACTCGAGGAGTTAAATAAGGCTCCTGAAGGCTTGTACGGCGATCTTGGGAGCGGCGGCGGCTTTCCCGGCGTTCCTTTAGCGCTTGAATCAGGGAGGAAGACCGTTCTTGTGGATTCCGTTCAGAAGAAGATGGCTATCGTCGGTTCAGTTCTTTCAGAGCTTGGGATAGCCGAGCAGGTATCGACTTATGGTGGCCGTATCGAAGATCTGGCGCGTGAGCGCCCCTGTGCGTTCACGGCGTTGACAGCACGCGCCCTTTCTAAGCTTTCGGTTCTCATGGAATTGGCAAGCCCTTTGCTTGTGAACGGCGGCCTTTTGATCTGCTATAAGGCAAACGTACAAGAAGAAGAATGGGAGCATGCGCTTTCGTTGCAAGAAAAGCTCAGCATGCGCCTGTATTCCGATAGAACGCTCACGCTAAGCGATGGTGAAACATCTCGAAGGATCATAACCTTCGAGAAAACAGGCCGTCCTAAGCTGAAACTACCCCGTCATGTCGGTTTTGCACAAAAGAAGCCGCTTTAGCAAGGAATGTTTCACGTGAAACATTCGAAATGTTTGCGCGATTGCAAGCGATGATGTTTCACGTGAAACATCATCGCTTGTTCCTGACTTCTGAAAGAGGGATGGACCAAAGATCGTTCCTCCGGCGCTCGACCTCTTGGTGGATGGTCTCGCACACGCCTTCAAAATTGTCCCAGATATAAGAATTTGGAAACCGTAGTTCTTTGATCCCCTCCATTTCCAGGTAAGTGGTTCGTATCTCGTCATATTTTCGATGGTGCTCCTCGTAATGCTGGGATCCATCGAGTTCTATGCTCAACCGGGCTTTTCTGCAATAGAAATCAACGATGTAGGGACCTACGAGGATTTGGTTGGAGAACCGGACTGGGTATTCACGAAGGAAGCGAAACCAGAGTATCTTTTCTGCTTCAGTCATATTTCTTCTCATATATCTCGCCCGTTCAGCTAGACGGGAGCGCGCGGCACGGTTCATCGGCACCTTCTTAGGTTTAATGACTTCATTACTCGGATCATAACGCCGCAACCTTGCCAAGGAACCGTATTTTGACCGTCTGCCAGTCGCCTGGACCTTGCATGAATGCAGCATGCCCGCCGTCTAGACCTTGCACTTATCAAACAGGGTTCTTGCATGGATCTTGCAAGAACCCTGTCAATCCGCCGCTTGAGTGTTTCACGTGAAACACAAACAAGGTATACTAGCTTCAATGCTCTTGAAAGGGGGCCTTTTGTGGGACTGTTCGATAGTCTGAAACGTGATAGAAAAGCAGCCGAGACTGTCAAATCAAATGAAGAACCCATCGTGATCGAGAATACGACGTACGAGGACGATATCGTCATAGAGGATATCGAGGTAGTCGAGCGTGAAGTTGTTCCCGAGGTGGAAAAGGATATACCCCTTAAACCTATCAAGTCTTTCAAGGACAAGGCGCCGGTAAAGCATGTGGTGGGCCAGACGAAGGTCATGGCGATCATCAACCAGAAAGGCGGCGTCGGGAAATCGACGACGGCAATCAACCTCTCTGCTGCGCTCGGTGAGATGGGCAAGCAGGTGCTTTTGGTCGATCTTGATCCGCAGGGTAATTCCTCGAGCGGGCTCGGCATTGAGAAGAGTCGCGTCGAGCATTGTGTCTATGACGTGCTGTTGAACGATGTACCGGTAGAGGATGTCATCATTCCCGATGTGTGCGAAGGATTGGACGTCATTCCTGCCACTATCAACCTGGCCGGTGCTGAAGTCGAGCTGGTTGCCGAGATGGCGCGCGAGAACCGCCTGCGCGACTCGGTTGGTTCACTGCGTGGCAAATACGATTACGTCTTCATCGATTGCCCTCCCTCGCTAGGCTTGCTGACGGTGAATGCCCTCGTGGCCGCCGACAAGCTGCTCATCCCCATCCAATGCGAGTTCTATGCGCTGGAAGGTGTGACAAAACTCCTCGATTCGATGAAACGTGTCAAAACGCGCCTTAATCCGTCGTTGGATATTTTCGGTGTGCTGTTGACGATGTACGACGGCAGAACCACGCTTTCAAAGCAGGTTGTCGAAGAGGTGCGTAATTATTTCGGCAAAATTGTTTTTGACACGCTTATTCCGCGTACCGTCAAGCTTTCCGAGGCTCCGAGCTTCGGGCAACCAATAACACAGTACGATCCGTCCGGTAAAGGCGCCCAGTCGTACGTTGATCTTGCAAAGGAAGTGATAAACCGTGGCTAAATCGACGAAAAGCGGATTAGGACGCGGTCTGAATTCGTTGTTGGGCGGCTCTTACGAGGAAGCAGTTCCTCCGGAGCCGGCAAAACCGGCGCCTCGGGTTATCATCGAAGCGGAAGAGCTCAACGAGCCGGTGAAGCGCCCGCTTTCGGTTCCCTCTTCTGTCAAAGTGCCGGCTCCTCCGATTGAACCACAGAATACAAGCGTCCCTGCTGACAACTTCATCAAGGACGAGGACCATGTGACTATAAAGAGCGTGGTGCAGCGCCGAACCGACGAGGTGCCGCTTGAATCGGTATCGCCGAATCCTGATCAGCCGCGAACGAACTTCAAGCAAGAGGAGATAGAGGAGCTTGCGACCTCTATCCAAAAAGACGGGCTTCTTCAACCTATTCTCGTAAGGCCGGTCGGTTCTAACAAGTACCAGATCATCGCTGGAGAGCGTCGATGGCAGGCATGTCGTTCGATCGGTATGAAAACCGTTCCTATCCGCATCAAAGAAGCGGATGACGACAAGGCGCTCGAGCTGGCTTTGGTGGAGAACATCCAACGTTCCGACTTGAATCCCATCGAGGAAGCATACGGCTATCGTCGAATGATGGAGCGCCGCAACCTCACGCAGTCGGAAGTCGCCCAGGCGATGTCGAAGGGACGTTCGACGGTCGCCAATGCGCTGCGCCTTCTGGAGCTTCCCGAAGAAGCCCAGCAACTGTTGTTCGAGGAGAAGATCACGGCAGGCCACGCACGCGCAATCTTGTCCATCCCTTCTAAGGAAGGGAGACTGAAGCTCACCCAGAAGCTGGTGGAGGAAAAGCTGTCGGTGAGGGAAACCGAAGCAATTGCACGCTTGCTTGCCGGTAAGAAGAGCGCAGACTCTGCTCAAATGCGCCAACCGACGCCGAAATCGTTCAAAACCGTGGCGAAAGCGCTGAGGGATGTCCTGCACACGAACGTCCGGGTAAAAACCGTGCAGGGCAAGAATAAAATTGAGATCGAGTTCAAGGATGAAGAAGAGCTTGAGAAGTTGTTCGAGGAATTGATTGCATCGACTTCGTAATGTTTCACGTGAAACACTTCAGATTCGAGAAAGAGCGCCCTTCGTAGGCGCTCTTTTTATGAGATGAAATTGGAGTGTTTCACGTGAAACACTCAGCGATGTTTTACAGCGTTCTTCAATTGGCCGCATGCGCCGGCGATATCGCTTCCACGCGAATGCCGTATGGTTGTCTCTAGGCCGCTTCTGTTAAGGGTCAAGTACCAGTGGTTCATTGTCGGGTCCTTGCTAGGGGAAAATTCTGATTCTTCGATTTCGTTCAAGGGGATGAGATTGACGTGGCAGAGCAACCCTGTGCAAAACTCTATAAGAGCTTTCAGGTCTTCTTCGCTGTCGTTAACGCGGTTCATCATGGCATACTCAAGGGTGATGCGCCTGTTCGTACGCTCGATGTATTTAAGAAGCGCCGTTTTAAGCTTGCCAAGTCCATAGTTCGCAACACCCGGCATGATTTTGTCGCGCGTATGTTGGATTGCCGCATGGAGCGACACCGCAAGGGTGAACTGTTCGGGCTCGGTGCCAAGGCGGTCGATACCAGAGAGGATACCGCAGGTGGAAAGCGTGATGTGCCGTGCCCCGATATTCAAAAGCTTTTCGTCGTTAAGAATGCGCAGGGCGCTTAACGTTTGCTCGTAATTGAGGAAAGGCTCTCCTTGTCCCATAACCACAACATTGGAGACGCGCTCTCCCATCCGTGTCTGGGCAATCAGAATCTGATCGACTATTTCTCCAGCCGAGAGATTGCGGGTGAAGCCTTCTTTGCCCGTGGCGCAGAAAGTGCATCCCATGGCGCAGCCAGCTTGCGTGGAGCAGCACACCGTGAGCCTGCCATCAGACGAGGGTATGGCGACCGTCTCGACACGCGCCCCATCGTGATAGGAGATCACGTATTTGGCTGTCCCGTCTTGAGAGGTTTGGGAATCTATGACAGCGGGAGTGAACAGGGGGTAGTCGGCGGACAGCTGCACGCGTAAGGTTTGCGGGAGGTTCGTCATCTCGTCATAGCTGCCCACGTGGTGCAGGTACAGCCATTCGTACAGCTGCTTTGCCCTGAAAGAAGGTTGGCCGAGATCCTTCATGAGCTGCTTGAGGTTATCGAGTGAATATGTTTTGATGGGTTTTATCATGGCCGCATTATATCTCATCACAGTTGTTTGAAATGTTTCACGTGAAACATTGCTATACTCAGCAAGCTATTGGTTATTCAACGAAAGAAGGTTCGTTTCATGGTTGCATGCGTTGACCCCCAGCATTGCCATGTTGCGCTGCTCGTAGGCGGCATCAGCGGGGAGCGTGAAGTATCGCTTGCGTCGGGCGAAGGTGCCCATCAGGCTTTGACGGAGGCAGGTTTTCAAGTGACGACGCTTGATCCTGCTGATAAAGACGATCTGAAAACGCTTATCGACGGCGGATTCGATGTGGCATTCATCTGCTTGCACGGCAAGTACGGGGAAGATGGAACGCTGCAGGGAATGCTCGAGATGATCGGGCTTCCTTATATTGGCTCGGGTGTTTGGTCGAGTGCCCTTGCCATGGACAAGGTGAAGGCTAAGGTTTTCTACCAAGCAGCCGGAATTTCGACGCCTCCATCGATCACGCTGGGTGTCAACGACACTGTCGACGTCGAGGAGATCGTCGGCAGCCTTGGGGAACGTTGCGTGGTAAAGCCTGCCACGGAAGGAAGCGCTCTTGGCGTTTTTATCGTCGAGGGGCGCGATGCTATCCAAGAAGCGATCGAAAAAGCCCGAGAGCTCGATAATGAGATATTGGTTGAACGTTATATAAAAGGTAAGGAGCTGACCGTGGCTGTTATCGGCAACGATAACCCGCGAGCCCTTCCGATTATCGAGATCGTTCCGGTAAACGACTTCTATGATTACGAAGCGAAATACAAGCCAGGTGCTTCGCAGCATCTTTGTCCGGCGCCTCTGTCGGAGGAGATGACGAGGCAGATTCAGAATATGGCGGTGCAAGCGCATAAAGCCCTCGAATGTGCAGGCGTTTCGCGATCGGACTTCATTTTGGATGACGAAGGGGACTGGTGGATACTCGAGACGAACACCATCCCGGGCATGACGGGCACCTCGCTGCTTCCTGACGCGGCGCGGGCTGCCGGAATATCGTTTCCCGAACTATGCACGATGCTGATCGAATTCGCGCTGGAGAAGAAATAGGCAGCGCGGAGGTTGAGCTAGTAGAGAACTCGATGTTTCACGTGAAACATCGAAAAATAATAGGCATGAGCAAATCAATAGCCGATTGTTTCACGTGAAACAATCGGCTATTTCAATAACAGGTTACCAAGAATGTTACACGTGAAACATCTGGGGGTGTTAGAAAACCCCGCAAGATTTCAGCCCGAACAGGGCGAGCGCAACCACGGCAAGTATGAACACCCAGCTGACCACATAGCAGCCTTTGTTCCCTTTGCGTCCTTGCTCAATGAGCTTCTCCGACATCTTGCGGCGGCCCTTCATGATCACCGTGCCCGGCTTCTTGGTTGGCAGGGGCACTGTTTTCGCGGGCGACCAAGTGCCGTTGCTCTCGAGTATCTGCTTGACACCCTGCTCGCCAAGATCGACTTCGGGGCGGATTCCCTCCATCAGGCGCTTCGCAACATTATCCGCAAACGTGTTGAAGGCCTGCTCGTGTTCCGGCGAGAAGCAGAGGACGGCAGCTTCGCCCCAATATTCGCCCGGCTCCGGGCTGTCGGTGAAAGCAACGAAAGAGAGCAGCGCCTTGATCTTCCAATCGCGAGCATGAAGCACGCGGAGCCGTCTCGTCGTGTCCGCATCGAAGAAAGCGACGCGGTTGCCGAAACGGTTTACCATCCAGGCTACCGCTGTTCCCTCTTCTGTGACGAACTCCACGTCGAAAAGGTCGCCGACAAGGTTGTCGGCTCCAAGCAGTACTGCAGCGTCTTTTTTGGACGGCGTATCGAAACGTGCGTAAAATCCAGTGTAGGTGGTTTCCATGGTATCCCCTCGAGCGGTTCAGGTGCAGAATCAAGTGTACCATGAATGTTTCACGTGAAACATTTCTGAGGTTGGATGGGCTTTTACCCGGGCAAGGGTGTTTCAGTTTGTGCGAACAGTTGAGAGATGGTAGGCTGATTGTTATGGAAAAGCACAGCGAGCAGGCGCATGGTATCCTGCAAACCTTTATAAGCGATGGGACGCCTGCAGCTATCGAGGCGCGTTACGCTTCGCTGCCGGCAATCGCCGCTGAAAGCGATTTCGGAGATCTTGATCGCAATATCGTGGTCATCGACACCGAGACGACAGGATTCTCGTTCAATCACGACGAGCTGACGCAGATCGCTGCCGCCCGCATGGAGCAGGGGAGGATCGTCGACTGGTTCATCACGTTCGTGAACCCGGGAAAGCCTATCCCGGAAGACGTCGCCTACTTGACCGATATCCACGACGAGGACGTGGCGGATGCGCCACTTCCATCCGAGGCCTTGTCTGAACTGGTGGAATTCGTGGGGGACGCGAAAATCGTCGCACACAATGCCGAGTTCGACCGCACGTTCACCACTCGGCATCCCAGTGGCTACCCGCTGCTGGAGAACACATGGATCGATTCGCTCGACCTTGCGCGCATCGCGCTTCCGCGTTTGAAATCGCATCGTCTGCTCGATTTGGTTAAGGCGTTCGGCGCCCCGCTCTCGACGCATCGGGCCGATGCCGATGTCGAGGCCACCTGCTCCATCTTCCGCATCCTCTTGGCGGCTGTCGGAACGATGCCCGTGCCGCTCGTGCGCGAGATCGCGCGCATGGCCACGCCCGAGCAATGGCCGACCCAGGTCGTGTTCGATTATTTCGCTGGCGAAAGCGGCGATGATAGTATCATATGCGCAGGTCAAACGAACGAATTGGAAAAACCAGCATCCGAGGTAGCACGCCAGCGCTTCTCGCTGCGCGCCCTACGCCGTGAACGTGTGGCGAAGTTCGACCGCAAGCCGAAGACGGATGCCGATGCCATAGCGGCCGACCCCCTCCGCGATCTGACATTCCCCTCTGACGAGGAGATCACTGCCGCTTTCGCCGCCGAAGGGCTGGTGGGAGGCCTCTATCGCGACTTCGAGCCGCGCGCCGAGCAGCTGGCAATGGCCGAGGCAGTGCGTGCCGCTTTCGCCGCCTCCGAGAACCTCATGGTGGAGGCCGGTACGGGTGTGGGAAAGTCTATGGCGTACCTGGTTCCGGCAGCGCTGACGGCCCGCAAGAACAATATCGCCGTGGGTATTGCGACGAAGACCAACGCCCTGCTCGACCAGCTTGTCTACCATGAGCTGCCGGCGCTGGGCACCGCGCTTGCCGAGGCGGGGATCACCGGTGGAAATGCTCCGTGCGATAATGCTGATGCCCCTGGTGAGGGCGCTGAAGGGCTCACCTATGCCGCGCTCAAGGGATTCTCCCATTATCCGTGCCTGCGGAAGATCGACCGCTTGGCCGTCGAAGGACCGGGCATGCGCCTCGTTGCCGGCAAGGAGCAGTCGCAGGCACCTGCGCTCGCCGCGCTGCTCTCGTACATCGAGCAGACCGAGTACGACGACATGGACGGCTTGAAGATAGACTACCGCACGCTCCCGCGTTTCGCCATCACCACGACCAGTCATGACTGCCTGCGCCGTAAGTGCCCCTATTTCGGCACGTCGTGTTTCGTGCACGGCGCCCGCCGCCGCGCCGAAAGCGCGGATATCGTGGTAACGAACCACAGCCTGCTGTTCTGCGACCTGGCTGCCGACGGGGGGTTGCTGCCGCCGATACGTTACTGGGTGGTCGACGAGGCTCACGGAGCCGAAGCCGAAGCCCGCCGCGCCTTCTCGCTGGCCCTGTCTGCCGAGGATATCCTGCGCCTGACCACCCGCGTATCTGCCGAGGAGGCATCGCGCAACGTGTTTCTGCGCGCCGAGCGCCGCGTGGTTGCGCCGGAGAACGGCGAGGGTGCCGTGTTGTTCTATGCCCTCACCGGCAAAGCGCGCGCAGCCGGCAAGGCCTACGGCGAAGCCGCCCGCGAGTTCACCGCCCACTTGAAGGACCTGCTGTTCTTCGATGCGAACAAGCGCGGAAAGGCCTACGATTACGTGGAGCTGTGGCTCAACGACGACATCAGGCGCAGTGAGACGTTCGAGCGGGTGGCATCGCTTGGCCGCATGATGGCCGCGGCGGCGGAGAAGCTTGTCACTCCGTGCCAGGAACTGGTGGGCTACCTGGAGGACGTTGACGGTGCCGCTGACGTGCAGCGCGAGATAGCCTCTCTTGCCATGGAGCTGAAAGACCAGATCAGGGCTGTAGAACTGATTCTCGTGCAAGCGCCCGACGGCTATGCCTACGCGGCATCGCTCTGCCGCAAGAGCGACAAGGCCACCGACAAGCTGGAGGCCCTGCTGCTCAACGTGGGCGATGCGATGAACGAGACGCTGTACGCGCGCACCCATTCCGTGGTGTACGCCAGCGCCACGTTGGCGGTGGACGAGAAGTTCGACGCCTTCGAAGCGGCCCTTGGCTTGAACGCCGGCGAGCTGTCGCGCTGCCGCGCGTGCAAGCTGGACTCGAGCTACGACTTCGACGCGCATATGACGGTGTATGTAGCCTCGGACATGCCCGAGCCGAACGACCCTGCCTACTTGGAGCGTTTGCAGGGGCTGCTCGTGGATGTGCACCGCGCGCAGCAAGGTTCGATGCTCACCCTGTTCACGAACCGCCGCGAGATGGAACGCTGCTTCGACGTGGTGCAGCCGGCGATCAAGACCGACGACCTGCGCCTCGTGTGCCAGAAGTGGGGCGTGTCGGTCAAGGGCCTGCGCGACGACTTCCTTGCAGACGAGCACCTGTCGCTGTTCGCGCTCAAGAGCTTCTGGGAAGGCTTCGACGCACCGGGCGCCACGCTCAAGGGCGTGGTCATACCGAAGCTGCCGTTCTCGAAGCCCACGGACCCTCTCTCGTGCGAGCGGGCCGCGCGCGACGACCAGGCATGG
>OLQH01002477.1_pt1 | contig 10575 bp, 8 predicted proteins | sample 1672671 | NCBI WGS metagenome assembly OLQH01 (sample SAMEA3136712, study PRJEB25190) | human gut metagenome
TTTGTGGGGGATTCCCGGTTCAGATTCACTCCGAAAGGCTTATCCGTCTGACTTCTCACGGATGCAATCTCTTTTCTTAAAAGTTCTGCGGTCATATTTCCGGATCCGATCATTCCAAGACCACCGGCGTTGGAAATAGCAGCCGGCATGCGCCCGGAGCCTACCCAGGCCATACCTCCGCATATAATGGGGTATTTAATTCCTAACATTTCTGTAACTCTGGTCTTCATAATCTGTTAACACTCCTTTTTAATGTTTTATAGGGCGTTGGGCAGTTTCTCCTCCTCAGACGCGGCCTTTCGTATAAAGAAGCCCAGTATAGTGGCACCCACACTGAACAGCACATTCCCCCAGCAGAAGAATGCATAAAAGGCCCATATCTGGGAGGTAAGTCCAAATAATTCCGTGTAATAAATACAGCTGGTATTCCAGGGGATAATTGCTATGGTGGGCGTTATGGCATCTTCCATAGAACGAGACAGTATACTTCTGTGTATATCCCTGTCATCATAGACCTGGCGAAATAAACTGCCTAAGAGTACCATTACCACAAAATAGTTGCTGCAGAGCAGTGTAAGCCCAATTCCAATTCCCACAGTAGCCAGTACTGTGCTCCGATCTGACTTCAGATGGGGAATCAGTCTTTGTACTATCGCTCTCATATAACCCACCTCATCCAGCACACCCCCCATAGCCAAAGCCAGTACCGCTACAATGATTGTAGACATCATGGAGGATATCCCTCCTTTTGTCAGCATGGTATCCACTATTGTGCTGCCTGTATCAGAAATAAACCCGGTATTCATAACTGTAAGCGCATCTGCAAGGTTGTTTTTCTGAATCAGTACCGACAACAAGCTTCCCAGCAGTGCAGAAAGGAAAATGGTTGGGAATGCAGGTTTTTTTGTAATGCTCATACATACAATAAGAAGCAGGGGCAGCAGCAGCAGGGGAGAGAAGTGAAACTGACCTCCCAGGGTTGTCCGGACCTCCTGAACCAGTGACATGTCCATGGCATTTCCCGCATACCTGACCCCCACAAAGTAATAGGCTGCTGTGCTGAGCGCCAGCGTTGGAATCACATTTTTCAGCATTGCCCGGATATGAGAATATAGATTAATTTCGCTGGTGCTGGACGCCAGAATCGTGGTATCGGAAACCGGTGATATCTTATCCCCAAAAATAGCTCCCGATACAGCCGCTCCCGCACAAATCTCCACAGGGATACCCATACTTACCCCCACGCTGACACAGGCTATTCCAATCGTTCCCGTTGTTCCCCAGGAAGTTCCGATACAAACTGAAAGCATAGCACACAACAGACAGGTGACTGGCAGAATCGTTTTCACATCCAATATCCCTAACCCGTAATATACAAGCATGGGAACCGTTCCGCATTGAATCCAGGTTGCAATCAGAGTTCCCACCAGAACTAAAATTAATACACAGTTAATCGCACGCTTAACACCTTTTAGAATCCCCTGCTCTATCCTGTCGTACGATACACCTAACATAAGAGAAGATACAGTAAGTACTGCCGTATTTATGAGGAGCAGAATTCCAACCGGGACGTCAAAAGACAGCCCTATAATCAGAATGCCTGCAATTAATGCAACAATCAGCAGAGAACAAGTAAATCCCGGAGAATCTTCCTTTTTTAGTTTGGAATACAGTACTCTCATCCCTTTCTGTATTTTATTTCCTGCCGCGGACACCGTTACGAACCGGCGCTTGATCATATCTTCCTTCCATATAACTCATAATACTCTGTGCGGCTTCTATCCGTCCATTTTTTCTTGCGGAGGCGGAATAAAATGCTGCATGAGGTGTTATAATTACATTTTCCCTGTGGGCCAGTACATGGGTATGCAGATCCGGATGCTCGTCATTCAGCACATCCAGGCCGGCATATGACACTTTTCCCCGGTCCAGCGCATCTGCCAGATCAGCTTCATTCACAACAGCTCCCCGGGAAGTATTAATAAATACAACTCCGTCTTTGCACTGATCAAAGATCTCTTTCCGGAAAAAGCTTACGGTGTCCGGTGTCACGGGGAGGTGGCAGCTGATATAATCCGCCTGTCTCAGGAATTCATCCAGTTCTACCTTCTCAACGTCAAAGCTTCGGGATACCTCCTCCGGCACATATGGATCAAACGTGATTACCCGGGTGCCGAACGCCTGAAGTCTTTTTGCCACTTCCTTTGGAATATTTCCAAAACCCGCCAGTCCCACAGTCAGTTCCCTCATAGGTTTCATGGAGGGATCCGCAACTGCACTCCAGGTTTCCTCCTCCTGTATCATCTTGTGAAACATAAGCAGTCTGCGGTTGATGGCCAGCATCAATGCAACCGCATGGTCTGCCACTTCATTTTTACAGTATTGAGGCGTGTTGCAGACAGCGATCCCCAGGTTTGTGGCAGCCTCCAGATCCACCTCGTTAAAGCCAACCCCTGTAAACTGAAGCAGCTTCAGTTTAGGCAATGCCTCAAGAACCCTTTTTGTAAATGGTTCAAAATCACAGATGACCACATCCGCATCTCTGCACTGGTCAATGAGCATATCTTCATCATTCCCCACATGTACCGGCCGCACATTCAACTGGTACTGATCCGTGAGAGTTTCTCTGATGTATTCTATTCCGTCTGTATGTTTACTGGTGTAGTATACTTGTATCATACGCTCTCTCCTCTTCTTTTATATTCAAAGTCCTCCTGATCCCCTTCTGCCTATAGGGTCCGCACTCAGTCCTGCAGGATAACAAGACCGTCTGCTGCAGCAACCCCCTCCCCTTTCTCATATACAAATAAGGGGTTGATTTCCACCTCCGCAATGCGGTTTCTGTTTTCAGCTGCAAAAGCACTTATGGACGCAATTGTCTCCGCCAGCGCTTCTATATCCAGTCTTTCGCCTCCCCGGTATCCTTTCAGAAGGGGATATGACTTCAGGGACCGGATCATCCAGTGGGCTTCCTGTATGCTTACCGGAGCAGGATACAATACCGTATCCCGGAATATCTCCACAAGAATTCCCCCCATACCAAGAAGTACCATAGGGCCCAGCCTGGGATCTACCTGCACTCCTACTATCAATTCCAAACCTTTGGGAAGCATTTTCTGGATCAGTACTCCATAAATCCTGGCCTCCTTATTGTAAGTTCTGCAATTTTCCAGAATCTGGCGGAACCCCTCTGCTACAGCCTTTTTACTGCCTAAAGAAAGCAGTACCCCTCCTGCATCCGTTTTATGCAGAATGTCCGGGGATTCAATCTTAATAGCTACAGGATACCCTATCTTTTCCGCATAGCTTACGGCCTCTTCTTCAGTCACAGCCAGATAAGCTTCCGGAACCGGTATGCCATACTCATGCAGCATTCGTTTGCTCTCCCCTTCTGGCAGGGCGCATTTTCCTGATTTAAATGTCTGAGGAGCATAGATCTGTAAGCTGCGGCCTTTGGCGGTGTTCTTCCAGCACCTGTAATCTATGATTTTCTTCAGTATGGGGTACGCATATTCCGGAGGCGGGAGCACCGGAACCCCTGCCCGGTTCAGACGTTCTGTCATCCCTGGATTTCTCCCTGTTTCTATCAGAGGGATTGCGACTATGGGGAAGTTCGGGTGTTTCTTAACCGCCATTTCAATGGCCGATACTATTGTCTCTGTGTCCGGCCGTACCTGCTCGTAGAGAGGCATACCAATGATCAGAAGCCGGATCTGCTCATCCTCCATAATTGCCAGCAAGGTATCACGGTAAGAATCGGCAATCTCTATCACTCCTCCAGTTGTATCCAGCGGATTATTGGGGGAAGCATATTCCGGAAGAATTTGTCTCAGCCTTTCTTCTGTCTGTGGGGAAAAATGTGGGCAATTGAGCCCATACATCTCACACATATCTGCAGATATGGCACTCTCTCCCCCTGAACCGCATACTACTGCTGCCCCGTTTTCCTCCGGCAAAGGAGGAAGCAGTGATAAGATATTGCAGATGGAGGACAGCTGTTCAATATCATCAGCCCTTATCACGCCAAATTTTCGAAACAGGGCATCATAATTTTTATCTGTACCTGTCATACTGCCGGTATGGGAAGCCGCCACCTCTGCGGCCCGCCGGGAACGTCCGCTTTTTAAAATTACTACAGGTTTTTCACGGCATGCTGCTTTTTTCAGAACCTCAGCCAGCTTTTCAGGGTTAGAGAACCCCTCTACATATGCAGCTATCACTTTGGTATCCTCATCCTCTGCCAGAAAGTCCAGATAATCCTCTATCTCCACAATCTTACTGTTTCCCCCTGAGATTACATAGGAGAAATCTGATCTGGGGCTGAGCAGCATAGAGGTACATACCTGGCCGCTCTGGGATACCAGACCAATCTTTCCTGCCCCTTTGCGCTGCCTGAACTGAAAGCCAAAGGGATATATGCCGTCAACAAAATTAATGTAACCTGCGCAGTTAGGGCCCATGAGCGCTATGTCCTTCTCTCTGCAGAACTCCTTCAGACGGATCTCATCCTCCCGGTCCTCATCCTTACCAGTCTCTCCATATCCGCTTGCGAATACTACAGCTCCCTTCACCTTTTTTTCTGTCGCCCCCTTCAGAATCTTATCTACCGAGGCTTTTCCCGCTGCTATAACCACCAAATCAATGGTACCGGGTATATCCGATATTTCGGCATAACAAGTCCTTCCGTACACCTCCTTCTTTTTAGGATTCACCAGAAATACATCCTCCAGATGGGAGGAAAAGCTTTCCATAAAATATCGGGTGGTCTTCCCTCCCAGACTGTCAGATTCACTTGCTCCGGCAATTGCCACTTTCCTGGGCTTTAGTAGTTTCTTTAAGTCCATCTCTCTTTCACCTGCCTGTCAGCTATTATTTTATTAAGGTTCTTTCTTGCTAAGTATTATACCGCGTTTTGTATATCCCATAATAATATTCACCAGGATCGCCGCATAGATCCACACCAGATAAGGAATAAATTTTAATGGTTCGATTCCAAGAGCATTGGCCGCATACACAGAACCGCTGGTCCAGGGGATCAGAATTACTCCCAGTGTACTCCCTGTCTGCAGTACCCGGAGCATATTAGCGGATGACAGCCCTAATTTGCGGAATCCCTCCCGAAACATCTCTGCAGATACAAAGTTCGTCGCGTATACACTTCCCACGCAAGCCTGAATGATCATGGTTCCCAAAGTACTGGCCAGAATAAAGTTTCCTGCTCTTTTGATCTTCCCAAACAGTACATCTGCCACCACTTCAATGGCCCCCATCTTTGTCATAAGCCCGGCGTAAACCATGGCAACGATTATGAATACATACATGCTGGCAATGGAGGTCATTCCTCCTCTTCCCGCCAGGTTCAGAAACTCTGCCGAATATTCATAATCTGCCGTGAGCATATCTGTATTAAATCCAGAATACGCCGCCAGAAATCCGTTCGCCAGAGTAAGATGCTGATACACCCATCCTATCAGAATCGCGCTGAATCCAGAGATAAACATACTTGGAGCAGGAGCTACCTTTAACAAGATGAGGACTACAAGTACAGCCAAAGGCAGCAAAACAACCGGTGAGGTTTTAAAGGCTGCGGATACAGATTTAACAAAGGCCTCTATATTCTCCGGCTGGGTTCCGGCCTCTGCACTTCCTCTCCCCATAAGTAAATAAGCAATACAGGCAACGCCATAAGCTGTCAATCCCGATGGGAGCATCAGTTTAATTGCAGTAAAAGGATCTGTATTGTCACAAAGCTGGCCTGAAAGAGTAGGCATATCGGCCACCGGAGAAAAAATCTGTCCTACATAGCATCCGCAGATGACCGCGCCTGCCGCCATGGCCGGGTTTACCCCCTGTACGGTGGCAACGCCGCACATGATAACTCCAATGGTCCCTATAGTCCCCCCTGCAGTCCCCAGAATCACTGCCACTATACTGCAGGCGATAAAGGAGATTACCAGAACAAACGAGGGATTAACTATCTGAACCAGCCAGGAAATTACGACCGGTATGGTTCCTGAATACAGCCAACTGCCAACCACAAAGCCAATTCCTGTGACAAACAGAAGCAGGCTGCCGCATTCCCCCAGCTTTTCATTAATGCCCGCCAGCATATCGGCGATGGTCAGGCCGCATCTTCTGGCAATAAAGGCGCAGTAGAAAGCACTTACCAGCATAAGTACCTCCACTCTAAGGCCCATAAATATGTACCCCACAACTGCAATTACAAGCAGAAACATAATCGTGGAAATAGCCTCAACAGCACTTGGTTTGCGAACTTTTTTCTCTTCTTTCATCTGTTCTTCTCCTTCTTTTATTGGGAATTACAGTTATATCCTGCCCGAAAGGCATCCAGGTTCTTCTGATTATATTTTCCTTTTCCTTTTTCCTCAAAATAACATACGATTCCATTCTCCATCACTTCTGCGGAAAATATCTCTGTTACCCGAACAACAGCTCCCAACATAGCCAAATTAGCGCCCTTTTCATTATTTACCTCAGAGGCCAGATCCGATGCAGGTACCTTCACCACCTGAATGTCCTCCCGATAGCTCCTATTTTCCGCAACAATGGAGGAATTCACAAACAAGTAACCTCCTGGCTTTATACTCTGTTCAAATTTGTCTATAGCCGGTTCGTTCATAGTAATTGCAAAATCAAGGACCGATGCTGTGGGGCTTCCGATAATAGCATCCGCGATTTTTACGGTACAGTTGGCAGTGCCTCCCCGCATCTCAGCGCCGTAGGAGGGATACCAGGTTGTCTTCTTTCCGTTCCGGTAGGCTGTGCTGGCAAGCAGCATTCCCGTTGTCAGCACTCCCTGACCGCCGAATCCGGCGCACACAATACTATATTCCATAAGCTTACTGAACCTCCTTTCCATCTTCAATGTATTCCCCTGTGGGATATACTTTTTTAACATCTGTCTGGATCCTTTTCCAGGACTGCAGCGGCGTCAGCCCCCAGTTAGTAGGGCATGGGGATAGTATTTCTACCATAGAAAAGCCTTTTTTCTCTATCTGTTTCTGCAGAGCCTTTTTTACCATTTTTTTTGTCTCCCGGATATCCCTGGGAGATGCCACACTCCCCCTGGCAAGATAGGCGATAGGAAGTCCGGTCATCAGCTTTGTCACATCAATGGGGTGGCCTGTCAGCTCAGGATTTCTTCCCGACGGACTGGACGTGGTAACCTGTCCGTCCAGAGTCGTTGGAGCCATCTGGCCTCCTGTCATACCAAAGTTTCCGTTATTAATTATAAATAAACTGATATTCTCATTTCTCACCGCCGGATGCAGCGTCTCCGCCAATCCGATGGCATAGGCACAGCCATCTCCGCCCCGGCCATAAATAATCTTATCCGGACGTACACGTTTTGCCCCGGTTGCTGTCTCGGCCACTCTCCCATGAGGTCCTACAATATAATCACAGTGAAAATACCGTGTCATATTATTGCTGCAGGCAATATCTATCATACCTATGGCCTGTTCCGCCACTCCAAGCTCCTCCAGGCATTCTGCAAGAATCCTGTCAAAAATTCCATGACCGCAGCCAGGACAGTATTTGCTCTCTCCCCTGATTACCGATGGTGTACTTCGCTTCATTTAAAACACCTCCTCTTCCTTCAGGTTTCCCGCCAAAGCCTCTTTGGCATAAGCCACAGTCTGTTCCGGTGACGGAACAATTTTACCGGAAGCATAGGAATAGACCGGAATGCGGAATCGAACCGCGGTCTGCACATCCTCCTTCATCTGCGCCAGAATATTCATCTCGACCACCACAAGGGCCTTTACCTGAGGACCTAAATCTTTAAATGCTTCATAGGGGAACGGCCATAATCGCTTTGGCCGTATCAGACCCGCCTTTATGCCCTCCTCCCTTGCCTGATCCACTGCCTGCATTGCAACTCTGGATGAGATGCCAAACGCCACATAGATGATTTCTGCATCTTCTGTTTTGTAATTTTCCCATCTCTGCTCTGCCTGTTTCATCTTCCGTATTTTCCCCTTCAGAGACTCTGCATACACTTCCCCTGAAACATAGTTAAAAGCATCGGTAAATTCTTTGTTGGGCTGATCCGCCGGGGCTCCTTTTGCTGTCCAGTCATACCTGTTGATGTCCACTTCTTTCATCGCTGGAAGTTCGCAGCCCTCTACCATCTGGCCGATAAATCCATCTGCCATAAGAATTACAGGCTGTCTGTATTTCTCTGCAAGATCGAATGCTTCATATGCCATATCGGCACATTCCTGCACACTGTTGGGGGCCAGAACAATAAGCCGGTAGTCCCCATGAGAACCATTTTTTGCAATCTGCCAGTAAGAGTCCTGACTGGGTGCAATACTTGCCCCTCCGCAGCCAAACCTCATCACCAGCACAAACAGCGCCGGCACCTCTGAAGCAGTAATATATCCCAGCGGTTCCTGTTTCAGGGTAAAACCCACTGCAGAGGAGGACGTCATAGCCCGTGCACCGCAGGCGCCTGCCGCATACACCATACTAGCACTGGCCAGCTCTGATTCTCCCTGCATAAACACACCCCCTACTTCGGGCTGCCGCCAGGCCATCCACTCTAAGATCTCACTCTGAGGCGTAATCGGGTACCCGGCGTAAAACCGGCATCCTGCGCGAACCGCGCCTTCTGCTATGGCCTCGTTTCCCTTCATTAATTTTGATTCCATTTCTTATCCTCCTCTACTCTAAGATTTCATAGACAAAATCCGGGCATACTTCAAAGCAGGTGCCGCATGCAACACAAAGCTCATCCTTCACTTCTACGTAGTTATAACCTTTGTCGTTCTTATGCGCTGATACTGCCAGCGCATGTTTTGGACACGATTCCACGCAGTAATAGCAGCCTTTGCAGCGCATGGTATGAATTTTAATTTTTTCCATAACCGTTAGCTCCCTTCGTTTTCCTGTGCTTTTGATGAGGTTATTTTAGCAGAGGATGACAAGTGTTCAAAATATCAGGTATTCAGTCCCTGTATTGTCTTTATTTTTGTTCTTTACAGCAGGAATTGTATTTTATATCGGAATTCAGCAGCCTGCTCCGGCCATGGTATATATTTGTTACATACAGTTTGACAGGATTTTTATCGTAAACAAAAAAACAGGATTCCTATACTTACCTGTATAGAAATCCTGTCTGCTATTTGATTTTCTTTTATCTGTCCCACTTATCACAAAGGGAATTAATCTGATCTGCAAATCTGGCCAGATCTTTATTGGCACCCCCTTCATTGCGTCTGATAACAGCCATTAATCTCTGCCCTGCTGCGATTAGCCTTGCGTAGACGCCTCCTGCCTTCACAGGCTGGCCTCCAATCTCTGCCTTCCTGATAGGGATTCCGACCGTTTCCTTCACTGCCTGGTCTGCCAGCAGATCGTAAACGGTCCCGCTGAACGGTGCCATGGTATCATACTGCAGCTCATCGGTTAGCTTCTTGGCAAAGATCTCACATACCTTATCGTCCCCGTGAACCACAAAAACCTTCCTGGGCTTTTCCTGAAAGGAAGCGGCCCATCGCATAAGTCCTGTGCGATCCGCATGCCCGCTGATACCGGGGAGGCGGGTAATCTCTGCCTGAACCTGAACCTCTTCTCCAAAAAGCTTTACCTCAGTGGCCCCTTCCACAAGAGCACGTCCCAGGGTTCCTATGGCCTGATACCCCACAAACAAAATGGTGGACTCGGGTCTCCACAGATTATGCTTCAGATGATGCTTGATCCGCCCGGCATCGCACATACCGCTGGCTGAGAGAATTACCTTTGGCCTTTCGTCAAAATTAATATCTCTGGACTCATCACTGGTAATGGCAAGCTTCAGCCCAGGAAAACTTATGGGATTAATCCCTTTCATAATCAAATCCATGGCTTCCTGATCGTAACAGTCATGGTAATGCTCTTTAAAGATATTTGTCGCCTGTACAGCCAACGGGCTGTCAACAAAAACCTCGAATCCGGGATACCCCTTCACCAATCCATCTGCCTTAATCTTTCTGAGGAAGTACAGCATCTCCTGGGTACGCCCTACGGCAAAGGAGGGAACTACCACATTGCCGCCCCGGGCAAATGTTTTTTCCAGAATCTCTACTAATTGGCTGACATAATCTGTCCGTATCTCATGATCTCTGTCCCCATAGGTTGACTCCATGATAACGTAATCTGCCTCCGTAAGATAGGTAGGATCTTTGATCAGCGGCTGGTCCAGATTCCCGATATCACCGGAAAATACCAGCTTCCGCTCTTCTCCCTCTTCCTCTATCCAGACTTCAATACTGGAAGATCCCAGCAGATGTCCTGCATCATTATATCTTACTCTGATGCCGTCCTCCAGGGTCAGAATCCTGTTGTAGGGACAGCCCACAAACTGCTTGATTACACCATTGGCATCTTCCAGCGTATATGCAGGAACAAATTCCTCTTTTCCTGAACGTCTGCCTTTCCTGTTCCTCCATTCAGCCTCAAACATCTGGATATGGGCACTGTCGCGAAGCATAATCTCACACAGGTCACAGGTGGCGTCCGTTGCATAAATATTTCCCCGAAATCCTTTTGCATAAGCTAAGGGCAGATTCC
>OLQH01002478.1_pt1 | contig 10575 bp, 10 predicted proteins | sample 1672671 | NCBI WGS metagenome assembly OLQH01 (sample SAMEA3136712, study PRJEB25190) | human gut metagenome
GGTATCTGTGGACGGTACATAGGCCTCCGGCTGATAATAATCATAGTAGGAAACAAAATATTCCACGGCATTATGCGGAAAAAATGCTTTAAATTCACTGTAAAGCTGTGCTGCCAGGGTCTTGTTATGGGCAATGATCAATGTAGGTTTATTTAATTCTTGAATGACATTTGCCATTGTAAACGTTTTGCCTGACCCTGTAACCCCTAATAGCGTTTCAAACTGATTCCCCTGCTTAAATCCAGAAACCAGCTGTTTGATCGCTTCCGGCTGATCCCCAGTAGGCTCAAATTCAGATACCAATTCAAAATGATCCATAAATATACACCTCCGTATATCGAAAAACGGGATAGAAATTCCCATAATTATGATTCCCATTCTCTGAAATATCATACTCTGTGTATCAGCCTTGATTATATCAGACCCCACTAAAAAAGTACAGAACAAATTCGAATGTTTGTTCTGTACTTTAAAATGTGAATATTCTTCACCACTGTATATAAAGTCAGACCGCGGATCTCCTGCATCTTCTGCTCCGTCTCATTGTGGATCGTGTTGCCGCATTTCAGCTGTTCCTGCAGGTTCTCTTTCATCACCACTATATCATCCGGATGGATCACTGCTGCCATATTATTTCCGTTTATAACCGATGAAGTCGAACAACACGTTATTCGCCGCTATGACAGAAAACTTTGTCTATACCCTGTCAGTGAAGGGATCAGCAAAATCACAATCAGTTCCACTAAGGTAAATCCATCCTTTTTCGCTCTCATGCTTTCGTTGCTTTTCCGGCTCCTGTAAAATTTTATTTCTTCAGCTTCTTCTTTAAAATCTGCTGTGCTTTTAAAAGCTGTTCATCCGCTTTTGTCTTGGTGTCATCTTTTATGTTTATATTGGGTTTTATCCCCTTCTTATGGATATTGGCTCCTGAAGGCGTATAATATGACGCATAGGTTAATTTGGCATAGGAACCGTCTCCCAATTTAAAGAATCCCTGCACAATCCCTTTTCCGAAGGTCTTTTCACCTACTAAGGTTCCCCTTTTATGATCTTTGACAGCTCCTGACAAGATTTCAGAAGCGCTGGCGCTCTCTCCGTTCACAAGGACACAGACCGGAACCTTTACCGACTGCTCTGCATCTGAACGGTATACCTTTTCCTTGCCCTGTTTATCCTTTATAGACACAATCCTGCCTTCACCAAGCAGTTCGTCGCAGATATCCACAACGGAATCCACCAGTCCGCCCGGATTATTCCGAACATCCAGAATCAAAGCCTTCATTCCTTTGTTCTGCAGCTGTTTTATACCTTTCTTAAATTGGCCAACGGTCACTTCATCAAATTCAGAGATAGACAAATAGCCAATACTGTTATCAAGCATTTTTGTCTCAACGGTCTGAGTCACAACTTTTTTTCTTGTAATTGTGTAGTTTTTTGCTTTCTTCTCTTTTCCTCGCAGAAAAGAAAGTTTTACCTTAGTGCCTTCTTCTCCTTTTACTTCTGCCACGACTTTATCCAGATCCTTGTCACCGACAGATTTGCCGTCCACCTTGATCAGAACGTCTCCGGCCTTGATTCCTCTTCCATCACTTGGACCTCCCTTGATGACCCTGATCACCTTTATCTCACCTGTGACAGTATCCTGGGAAAGATAAATTCCTACACCTGAAAATACACCGTTCGTCGCTTCCATCAGTTCTTTAAATTCACTCTCTGAATAATAAGTGGAATATGGGTCTCCCAGACCTGCCAGATATCCTTTATAAGCGTAATTTTCCAGCTGCTCCTGATCCACATCGCCGGTATAATATTGATCCACGGTCTTTTTAAGGCGCTGAAGTTTATTTGCTATCTCCACATTTTCCCCCGATACCGAATACGTCCTGTATAAAAGGAATCCCTCTCCGAGAGAGATCACAAGAAGAACTGCGATCAGGATTTTTGAAAATTGTTTTTTCATATCGACCTCCACGTCCGGATATCTCTTTATAAATAAAGAGCATCCTCCAAATATGTGTTCCATTATAACACTGAGAAAAAGCCGCTACAACCCTCAACTAATTAGCAATATATAAACTTAACCGCCGTATCCGGCTAATTTTCTCAAAAGAAAAACCATGATTTTTCATCATGGCTTTCTTAAACTCTGCATTTACTTTAATTTTTATTCCATGATTGCCTGCTTCGGGGACGTTACTTCTGTCTGCTGCCTCAGATTTACAGGCGGGACAGTACCGGCCCCTGTAACAGCCCTTACAATTTTCAATGTATGACCGTTGATTATTCTGGACTGCAGCGCGATACCCGCGTCCGTCACAACTGCGTTCTGCCAAAAATTCATGTTATACCCTCCTTACTTCATAATTTTCATACTCTATGGAAACTATAACATGATGCAAACGGACAATGTGGGCAAATAAAGTATCGTTGCATAGCTTCTTTTGCTAAAGAAATACTTATCCGGCAGATATTACGTCCATTTTGTACATGATTGGAGTGAGGCATTCTAAGAGCCGAACCGAAATCACGTACAAAATGTCAAACTATGCCCATCATCCCCATCGCCACAACAACAACGGTTGCCACAATGGGAATCACACAAGTAACCATGCCGATATCTGCATAAGATTTTTTATGTGTCATTCCTGCTACGGCCAGCAGCGTGATGACAGCTCCGCAGTGGGGCAGAGAATCCAGTCCCCCGGATGCGATGGAAGCGACACGGTGGAAAGCGCCTGGATCAATGTTCAAAGATGCAGCCATTTCCATATATTTCGGCCCCAATGCTTCCAGCGCGATGCCCATGCCTCCGGAGGAAGATCCGGTAGCTCCTGCCAGAAGTGTTACAGCCAGCGCCTCCGAAATCAGAGGGCTTGCTTTGATGCCCAGGACAGCCTTTGTAAGTACGGCAAACCCGGGAGCAGCCTTTACCACTGCTCCGAATCCCACGGCTGCAGATGTGTTCATAATCGCCATGACAGATCCGTTGGCACCTTCACTGACAGCGCCGATGATATCCTTCAAATTTCGAAGATTTAACAGGATAGATGCGGCGATCCCCAAAAGCAGGGCGATGATGATAGCGTAAGTGGACTTCTTATCTTCCGGAAACGCTATCCACATTGGCAGGATATTCAGCGATGCGACGACGATCAGCAATGGCACGACCGACAGCAGTGGATTGGGCAGATCCTCTGAAGTACTCTCCTTTATATTGTCAGGTTCATCAAAGTGCTCTCCCGCGGCAGTCATTTTCTTTGCGCGGTAAGACAGCCACAGATATCCTCCCACAAGCATGACAAGTCCCCCTGCGATTCCCATGATAGGTCCCGACATTGCGTTGGTTCCGAAATACTTTGTGGGAATAATATTATTCAGCTGGGGATTCCCAGGAAATGCGGTCATGGAAAATGTGAATGCGCCGCAGGCAATGCAGCCTGGGATCAGCCTTCTCGGAAGGTCGGCCTCCCGAAATAAGGATACGGCAATCGGATAAATGGCAAACACAACTACAAACAGTGAAATGCCACCGTAGACCAAAATACCACAGCTGATAATAACAGCCAGGATTGCCCTCTGTGCTCCGATCATTGAGGATAATTTTTTCGCCACAGAATGGGCTGCCCCCGTAACTTCCATTGCCTTTCCGAAAATTGCTCCCAAAAGGAACATTGGGAACCAGGATTTGGCAAAGTCCACAAGCCCCTGCATATAGGTGTCTGTGTATGCAGGCAGCAGAGAAAGTCCCCCGGTCAGCGCCACAACCATGGCGGATACCGGAGCTACCCAGATAATTGAATATCCCTTGTACGCCAGGAACACAAGCAATGCGAGCCCTAAAACAATTCCAACCATACTATCTGCCTCCGATCTTTAATGGGGTGTTGTCAAAAATATCTGCATCCATCTCTTTTAGATTTCGGGAAATCAAAGGTTTGAAATCCATCTTGTCTAAAATGTGCTTTTCGAGATCTATTCCAGGTGCTATCTCAATCAATTCCAGGCCGCCTTCCGTCAGTCTGAACACCGCCCGTTCCGTCACATACAGCACATTCTGTCCTGTCTGCACACCATACTCTCCACTGAAGGTGATCTGCTCCACCTGGTCCACAAACTTGGTAAACTCTCCGTCCTGTACGATCTGAAGTCCCCGGTCTCTTACTTCGATCAGCGACTTTCCGGCCGTAAATGTACCGCAGAAAATGACGTTTTTCGTATTCTGTGAAATGTTTACGAATCCTCCGCAGCCAACCATCCTGCCGTTAAACTTGCTTACATTAATATTTCCTTTGGCATCTGCCTGTGCAAGCCCGAGGCAGGTCAGGTCAAGCCCGCCGCCGTCATAGAAGTCAAACAGATTGGGCTGGCCGATCAGTACTTCTACATTGGCTGCGGCTCCGAGGCTGTGTCCTCCCTGAGGCACTCCTCCGATCGCCCCGGCCTCGATGGTCATTGTCAGACGGTCTGCAATCCCTGCTTCCAGGGCGACGGAAGCGACACCCTCCGGCACTCCGATCCCCAGATTGATCGTAGTATCCAGCTGAATCTCTTTCGCACACCGCTTTGCGATGACCTTCCGTATTCCCATTTCCATAGGCGCAATGCTGTCAGACGGCACTTTCACTTCCCCCGTAAAAGAAGCATCATAGTCTAATATACAAGTCATCCGATGATTTTCCGGTTTGGCCTTTACCAATGTATCTACCATGATTCCCGGGACATATACATCTCTTGGGTCCAAAGTCCCCTCTTTTGCCACCTCTTTTACCTGACCGATCACGATCCCTCCGGAATTTTTAGCTGCCTCAGCGATATGGAGTGTTTCCAAAAGCACCCCTTCTTCCTCGACCGTCATATTGCCTTTCTCGTCTCCCACCGTCCCGCGGATAATGGCAGCGTCCACAGGAATGGAACGGTACAAAAGATATTCTCTCCCTGCTGCCTCCATAACCTCCACAAAGCTCTCGCTCCGGGCAGCCTGGTTCATCCGTCCGCCTTCCACTCTTGGATCTGCAAATGTCTTTAATCCCACCTGAGTCAGCACCCCGGGCTTGCCCCCTGCAATGGCCCTGAATAAATGTGCAACGACACCCTGCGGAAAATTATAAGCCGCGATCTTATTCTCATTGATCATTCTGCTCAGCTTCTTTGCCAGTCCCACATGCCCGGCAATGATCCGTTTGACCATTCCTTCTTTCGCCAGATGGTCCAGGCCGAAATCTTCTTTGAGGGCTCCTCCGTCTCCGCAGCCTGATCCAAACAGGAGCGTCAAATCTTTTGGATGTCCCTCCTCCTCGTAGCGTTTTCCCAAAGCCTTTGCTATTTCTTCAGCGAAACCGAACCCAAAGGCAAATCCGTTGAACGCTACCGTGTCGCCGTCTTTGATCTGTTTTACCGCCTCTTCTGCACTGCTTAATTTTGACATGCTGTATCCTCCTTATGCTCCGGTGGGATAACGGTTGCTTCCCCTTCCACGACAACCTTGCCTTCCTGGTTGACACAAGTAGTGGCGATCGTGGCGATCGTAAACTTGGGTTTTTCTTTTAATTCCTTTACCCTCAAATTGGCTGTGACTGTGTCTCCGATCTTCACAGGTCCCGTAAACTTCAGCGACTGGCCCAGATATGTGGTACCGGGTCCCGGAAGCTTCATGGCAATGGCCGCCGAGATGACTCCGGCACTGATCATCCCGTGTGCTATCCTTTCTTTAAATACCGTACCTTTCGCATAGTCATCATCCAGATGCAGCGGATTTTTATCCCCCGTCACCTCTGCAAATGCCAGGACATCCTCATTGCTAATTTGTTTACAAAAAGAACATTCATCTCCGACTTTTAATGAACAATTTCCCATTGATTACTCCTTCCCTGATGCAATTCATTGATTATCTTGTATAATTACTTCTATAAATCCATTATATATTTGGTTGATTCTCACAGTAAAATATATAAAATTCATAGACGGCATGAAAAAAAAGAACTAAGCCTGTATTCTATCTCAGGTTTAGTTCTTTGCAATTTCTTTATTTAATATTCCCGTGTTTTTTTACATACGTCTGAAAATGTCTGATAGGATTTGAAACGTATTTGTCCTTTCTTATAATCAATGCTATATCCCATGGAAACTCCGGTTCTGTCAGTGTAAGAATTTTTATTTTATCTGAATTAAAACGGGATAAAATCGGCCGCGGAAGGATGGCCACTCCCTGGTTCAGTGAAACCATCTCGGCTATGAAGTCCCATTGGGAGCTCTCCATGACGATGTTCGGTTCAAAACCCGACATATGGCACAGCTCCCTGGTCCGGCTGTGGAGCATAAACGTCTTGTCAAGCGAGATGAACTCTTCATTTCTCAATTCCCGGAAGGCTGCTTTCTCACGGCCTGCGAGAGGATGATCCGTGCTGACCGTCAGCACATTATCCGACTTAAATACAGGAAGGATATGAAAATCGTCCGAGGCAAAAGGAAGTATGACTACACCAATGTCAATCTCTCCGGACTGAACCTTCTCTTTCACAGTATTTGCTCCCTCTTCCGCAATAACAAGACGGATTCCCGGATAGGCTTTCCGGAACCCATGGATAATAGACGCAAAATAAATGGTACTGATCACTGGAGGTATCCCCACCGAAATTTCTCCGTTCTTTGCATTGATACAGTCTCTTAAATGCTCCATCTGGTTATTGATGTTCTCCAGCGCGTCCCTGCCTTCCTGGTAGAGCATCCTGCCCTCCGGCGTCAGGCAAAAACGCTTTGCAGTCCGGTCAACAAGCTGTACATCCAAATCCTCTTCCATGGCTTTTATCGTCTTGCTCAGCGCCGACTGGCATATGAACAATTCATTTGCGGCAGTGGTAAAATTTTGATTCTTTGCCAGTGCGACAAAATAAGTCAGCTGTTTTAAATTCATACTCCACTCCTTTCCCATGATATCCATTTAAATCAATTATACTATGAAATTTTCATATATTAAAAGAACAGGGGTATGACTTTTTTTCATACCCCTGATTCCACAGTTCCTGTCACATATAATTCATCGGATTCACATAGCTGCCGTTTTTCTTTACTGCAAAGTGAAGATGCGGCCCGGTGGACATGCCGGTGGAGCCGGATGATGCGATCTTCTGCCCCCTGCTGACCCTCTGTCCGGCTGAGACTTTCAGAGAAGAATTATGCAGATACAGCGTTTCCAATCCGTTTCCGTGGTCGATCTTCACCCAGTTTCCGTTATACGGGCTGTATCCTGCCACTTCCACAGTGCCGCTTCCCGCTGCTACTACCGTGGAACCCTTTGGCGCTCCGATATCAATGCCTTCATGGAATTTCGTTCCCCCCTGGACCGGATGTGTCCGGTTCCCAAACGGTGAAGTGACTGTATGGCAGGACGGGACCGGCCATGTCAGTGAAGAAGAACTGCCCCCGGGTTTGGAACTTCCGGACGAAGGACTGTTCCCTGCGTTTCCTCCGGACGGCTTGTTTGCGGCAGTATCGTAGTAATCTATGCGGTCCTGATACTTCCGCATCAGATCCTTGTTGGAAGCAATCTTCTGCTGGAACTGTATCAGCTTCGATTTCTTACTGTCGGCCAGGCTGACGATCTTGGCCTCTTCAGCCTTCGCCTCATTCGTCACAGTTTTAATCTCCTTGTAGCTTTCTTCCAGCTTTTTTGAAGCTAAAGCAATCTTGTCCTGAGTCTTTCTGAGCTTGTGAAACATGTTGTTGTCATAATTAGAGATCTTTGATACATAGTCAAGCCTTGTCAGAAACTCATTGAAAGATTTCGCCTGTACGATGACGTCAATATAACCTGTGTTCCCGTTTTCGTAGAGATACTTTATCCGTTTGCTCATAATCTTATATTGCTTCTCTTTAGATGCCTTTGCCTCACTGAGCTTTTCTTTTGTATCACTCACCTGCTTCTTCGTTTCATTCAGCTTTTTTTCCAGCTTGTCCGCTTTATCGGAAGCCTTCTCGATCTTTTGATCCATGGCCTCGATTTCCTTTTCCATCCCGGAAACCTTCTTTTCCAGCTCCTTGTTTTCCTCTTCTTTTTTCTTTGCCTTATTCTTCAAGTCTTCTGTCTTGCTGTCAGCCTTCACTGCCAATCCCGGCATACTCCCAAAACAAAGACATACGGCCAAAAAAAATGCTATTACACCAAAATATTTTCTCTTCATAGGAATCCTCCTACACTCTAAGGTATTTGCGAATCGTAAAGCTGCTTCCGAGACAGCCGATGCCAAGCCCCACTAACAGAGACGCGGGAATCAGATAAATCATGATCTGATTTACGGGAACAAACTCCATAAAATTTGTCAGCACATGAAATTTGTCTATAATATAGTTGACAATCACCTTATATCCTATATAAATGACGCCCATCGGGATCAGGGAGCCGACGATCCCGATGACGGCTCCCTCCACAATAAATGGAGCCCTGATAAACCGGTTGGTGGCACCGATCAGTCTCATAATGGCGATCTCTTCTTTTCTCACCGCAATACCGATAGAGACGGTGTTGCTCACGAGGAAGACCGACACAAGCAAAAGAATCAGGATAATAGCCCCTGCTACATAGGCTCCGAGGAGATTTGCTTTGGAAATACCCTCTGCTGCTCCTTTCGCATACTCTACTTTTCTGACTCCGTCCAGGCCTTTAAACTGCTTGACCATTTTTCCGTGATACTTTACGTCTTTTAGCATGACTTCATAGGAGTCCGATTCATTTAACGGGTTCTTGCCCTCAAATCCCTCCAGAAGATCTTCATTATTCTTGAATACTTCTTTTTTATACTTTGCCCACGCTTCTTCCGCCGATACATACCGGACAGACTGGACTTCTTTGTAAGATTTGATTTTCTTTCCGATGGCATCCTTCCCGCCCTCCGGCAGCTTTTCATCGAAGAATACGGAAATGGTCACTGAATCTTCTGCCTGTTTTACCGTAGCCCTTACATTGAGGAGCACGGAAAATGTCACTCCCAGAAGGAAAATACAGGCCATGATCGTCCCTACCGTTGCCAAAGAAAATATTTTGTTTCTGAAAATGTTTTTCAGCCCTTCTTTAAATCCATAGGCCAGCCGTCTAAATATCATATGTACCGCCTTTCTCATCGTGATGGATTGCTCCCTCATTCAAGGCGATTACCCGTTTTCCCATCTGGTTTACAATTTCTTTATTATGAGTTACGACAATCACCGTCGTTCCTCTCTTCTGGATTTCCACCAGAAGATCCATAATTTCCTGTGCATTCTGCGGGTCCAGATTCCCCGTAGGTTCATCCGCCAGCAAAAGCGCCGGGTGATTGACCAAAGCTCTGGCAATGGCGACCCTCTGCTGGTCGCCTCCGGATAATTCGTCCGGCAGGGCCCTGAGCCTGTTCCCCAGCCCCACCAACTCAAGGACGTTCTGCACCTGCCGCTTCATGGCTCTTTTAGGCACCTCGATCACCTGCTGTGCAAACGCCACATTCTCATAGATACTCCGGTCCCTAAGCAGCCGGAAATCCTGAAAAACAACGCCGATCTGTCTCCTGAGATACGGGATCTGCCGCCGCTTCATCTTCTGGTAGTGATAACCGTTGACGACGATGTCCCCGGAGGTCGCTTCCAGTTCTTTTAGCAGCAGCTTGATCAGTGTCGTCTTGCCGGACCCGCTCTTACCCACTATGAAGGCAAATTCCCCTTTATTTACCTCCAGTGACACGTTGTACAGCCCTATGCTGCCTTTTTGGTACTCTTTCGTCACATTCTGCAGTGTAATCATAGAAATAACTCCCCTCTCACACGCTTATCCAAGTGTATTCATATGCTTCATATACTGTACGACCATCAGAGCAATTTTAAAAGCAATGGCATCCTCAAAATTCCTCAGGTCCAGGTTTGTGCTTTTCTGTATTTTATCCAGGCGGTACACAAGAGTATTTCTATGTATATACAACTGCCTGGACGTTTCGGAAACATTCAGATTGTTCTCAAAAAACTTATAGATCGTTGCCAATGTCTCATCGTCGATCTCCTCCGGAGAATAATCCCCAAACACCTCTTTTATGAACATTTTGCATAGCGGCAGGGGCAGCTGATAGATCAGCCTTCCGATGCCCAGCTGGTCATAGGCTACCACCTCTTTGTTTTCATAAAAAATCTTATCTACCTCAAGAGCGATCTGTGCCTCTTTGTAAGACCGGGACACATCCTTGATCCCCTTGGCTATGGTCCCGACAGCAATTCTTGCGTCATTGATCCCGACACTTTTCAGGTTTTTCAAAAGCTTCTCAGCCGTCTTGACAAATTGCTTTGACTGAGCATTTACACAGACTTCCTTCACCAAAACGATGCTTTTTTCATCGACAGCGGCAATAAAGTCATCATCTGTAGTATTCTCCAGCTGCTTCACTGTCTCCACCAGATTTTGATCTTTGCCGTAGGCAGCTTCGATCAGATAGGCAACTCTTGTGGCCTCAATATCGATATTCAGCTTCTTGGCCCGGTTATAAATATCCACCAGGAGAAGATTATCGAGAAGAAGATTTTTTATAAAATTATCCTTGTCAAACCTCTCTTTATAGGCGACAA
>OLQH01002483.1_pt1 | contig 10544 bp, 7 predicted proteins | sample 1672671 | NCBI WGS metagenome assembly OLQH01 (sample SAMEA3136712, study PRJEB25190) | human gut metagenome
CGGGACAAGCGCCGCTTTGTGGTGCTCTCCTTCGCCTTCTGCCTGCTCTACTCCTTCTTTGCCGAGGCGGTCTTCGGCGTGGCTGATATCACCGGCGCCTATATCGCGGGCCTGATCTTCGCCAACACCTGCCGGGTGGCCTACCTCCAGGACCGCTTCGATACCCTGTCCTACGCCCTGCTGTCCCCCATCTTCTTCGCCAGCATCGGCCTGAGGGTAGTCCTGCCTGAGATGAGCACCACCATCCTGCTTTTCGCCGTGCTGCTGGTGCTCTGGGCCGTGGTGTCCAAGGTGGTGGGGTGCGGACTGGGCGCCAAGCTGTGCCGCTACTCCAACCAGGACGCCCTGCGCATCGGCGTGGGCATGATCTCCCGCGGCGAGGTGGCCCTGATCGTGGCCAACAACGGCATTGCCGCCGGACTGATGAAGGAGGAGTTCTTCGGCCCGGTGGTGCTGATGGTCATCGCCACCACCATCCTCACCCCGGTCCTGCTCAAGCTGGTCTACCGCGGCAAGGAGCACGACTACAGCGATCTGCAGGAGAGCGAGCTGGTCAACGCCTACGAGGACGCCGCCGCCTTCGACCTGGCCTCCCAGGCTCTGCTGGAGGATCACGAGAACCTGAAGCAATCCGCCAGGAAAAAATAACCGTTTAACGGCGCGGGCGCTGCCCGCGCCGCTCTTTTTTTCCACCCAGGAGCATAGCCTTGTGGAACAGGAGGCGAGGTATATGCGCAGCAATCACCCGAGACACGTTGAAATCCACCTGGCCGTCCCGGCCGACGCCGCCGCCCGGCGGGAGGCCCTGGAGGCCACGGAGATCCACTCCGTCCTGGGCCTCACCACCTCTGAGCACCCCCTGCTGGTGCGGCGGCCCTTCCGCTCCCCCCACCACACGGTGTCCGCCATGGGCATGGCCGGAGGCGGCTCCAGTCCCCGGCCGGGAGAGATCTCCTTGGCCCACAACGGGGTGCTCTTTCTGGACGAGCTGCCCGAGTTCTCCCGCGAGAGCCTCGAAGTGCTGCGCCAGCCCCTCGAGGACGGCTGCATCACGGTCAGCCGGGCCGCCGGAAGCGCCACTTATCCCAGCCGCTTCCAGCTCGTCGCCGCCATGAACCCCTGTAAATGCGGCTACTACGGCCACCCTACCCGAGCCTGCACCTGTTCGCCCAGCGCGGTGCGGCAGTACCGCAGCCGGGTGTCCGGCCCGCTGCTGGACCGCATCGACCTCTGCGTCGAGATGGACCCGGTGGCCTTCGATGAACTGCATGGCGCTGCCCCTTCCGAGAGCAGCGCCGAGCTGCGGAAACAGGTCCTTGCTGCCCGGGCCATCCAGGCCCAGCGGTACGCTGCTCCCGGCTACGAGGATGTGCGCTGCAACGCCCAGCTCACCGCCGGGCAGGTGCGGCGCATCTGCCGGATGACCCCCGCCGCTGAGCAGCTCCTGCGGGCCTCCTACGAGACGCTGGGCCTTTCGGCCCGCGCCCACGACCGCATCCTCCGGGTGGCCCGCACCATTGCCGACCTCTCCGGCAAGCGCCTCCTCGACGAGGATTCGCTGCTCGAGGCTCTGCAATACCGTGCGCAGGAAAAGGTCGATCTGACGTTCTGATACAGACAAAAATCCCCCGGCTGGACCGGGGGATTTTTTCGTTATAAAACTTTTAGAATCTTCTCCACGCATCGGGCAGGAAGAGCACCAGCATCGGGAAAATTTCCAGACGACCGGCCAGCATATCGAAGATGAGCACCAGCTTTGCAAAGTTGGAGTAGGCCCCGAAGTTCATCATGGGGCCCACCTGATTGAGGCCGGGGCCGATGTTGTTCAGGGTAGCGGCGATGGAGGTGAAGTTCGTCACCATGTCAAAGCCGTCCAGACTGACAAGCATGAAACTCGCTGCAAAGATGAAGATGTAGGCCGCCAGAAAGACGTTGGTGGTGCGGATGGTCTCATGATTGACCAGCTTGCCGTCCATCCGGACGGGGGCCACCACCTGCGGGTGGAGAGCCTGCTTCAGCTCCTTGCCCAGCGTCTTGCCCATCAGGAGGAAGCGGCTCACCTTGATGCCGCCGCCGGTGCTGCCCGCGCAGGCACCCACGAACATCAGCAGCACCAGCACCTCTTTTGCCAGCGTGGGCCAGAGGTCGAAATCACAGCTGGAAAAGCCGGTGGTGGTAATGATGGAGCCGACCTGGAAGGCCGCATGGCGCAGCGCCTCACCGAAAGTGCCGTAGAGGCTGCGGATGTTCACCGTGATGACGGCCACCGCCGCCAGAATGATGGCGAAATAGGCGCGGACTTCCTCGCTGGACGCTGCGCGGCGGAACCGGCGCAGCAGCAGCAGGAAATACGCGTTGAAGTTGACGCCGAAGAGGATCATAAAGATGGTCACGACCCACTGGATGTAGGGCGAGAAGCTGGCAAAGCTGTCGTTCTTGAAGCCGAAGCCGCCAGTACCCGCCGTGCCAAAGGCCGTGAGCAGAGAGTCGAACACATTCATTCCGCCCGCCAGCAGGAAGCAGAGCTCCACCACCGTGAGCGCGAAATAGATGCCGTACAGGATCTTGGCCGTAGACTGCACCTTCGGCACCAGCTTGTCCACCTGCGGGCCGGGGCTTTCTGCCTTCATCAGGTTGACGTGGGAGCCGCCGGTCAGGGGCAGCAGGGAGAGCAGGAACACCAGAACGCCCATGCCGCCGATCCAATGGGTGAAGCTGCGCCAGAACAGGATGCCGTTGGGCAGGCCCTCCACACCGGGCAGGATGCTGGCACCGGTGGTGGTGAAGCCCGAAACGGTCTCAAACATGGCGTCCACGGGGTTCGGGATGCAGCCGGTGAGGACGAACGGCACTGCACCCATGATACTGATGGTGATCCAGCTCAGGGCGGTGGCCGCAAAGCCCTCCCGCATATAGAACACCTTGCTGCGGGGCTTGATGGTCTGCAGGGCAAAGCCCAGCGCCCCACTGATGGCCGCCGTCAGCAGGAACACGCCCATGACGGCCCACTCGGCGTAGATGAGGCTCGTCACCGCCGGGAGCAGCAGCAGTGTACCCTCTATCATCAGGATGTAGCCCAGCAGACGAAAGACGATCGCATAATTCATACGTCCTGTCCCCCGTTACTCTTCCACGATGTCCCGCAGGTCATGCAGGCCGTGTTCCAGCGTGACGACGATGACGTTGTCGCCCACCTGGATCTGGTCGCCGCCGCGGGGGATGAGGATGTTGTCGCCGCGGGTGATGCAGCAGAGCAGCAGATTCTTTTTCAGATGCAGCTGGCTCAGCGGCACGCCGGTGGCCCGGCTCTCCTCATGGACAGTGAATTCCAGCGCTTCCACGCGGTCGTCGAGGATGCGGTAAAGGGTCTTGATGTTGTTGCCGGCCTCGTTCTGCAGGGCGCGGACGTACTGCACGATGTAGTCGCAGGTCATGTACTTGGGGTAGACGATGCTGCCCAGATCGAGCCCGGCCAGAATATCGTCGAACTCGAGGCGGTTGATCTTCGTGACCAGCTTGCCCTTGGAGTGCTTTTTTGCAAACAGGGTCAGCAGCACGTTTTCTTCGTCGATGTTGGTCAGAGCCACGAAGGCTTCGGTGGATTCCAGACCTTCCGAGAGCAGGAAGTCGCGGTTGGAGCCGTCCTCGTTCAGGATCTGTGCCTCAGGCAGGGACTCGGCCAGAACATTGCAGCGGGCCGGGTCCCGCTCGACGATGCGGACGCGGACGTGATTTTCCAGCAGCTCCTGGCTCAGGTAATAGGCGATGGCACCGCCACCCACGATGAGGGCGTTGCGCACCGGCCGCACCGGCATATTGATACGCTGGAAGAACTCGTGGGCCTTCTCCTGCGTAGCGAGGAAGGTGACCTGGTCGCCGTTCTGCAGCACAAAGTTGCCGTTGGGGATGATGACCCCGCCGTCACGCTCCACCGCGCAGACCAGAATGTCGCTCTTGAGGCGGGCGGGGATCTCGTGGATGGCCACGCCGTCCAGCCCCTGCTGTTCGGTCAGCGCAAACTTGATGAGCCGCACGCGTCCGCCCGCGAAGGTATCGATCTTGCTTGCGCCCGGGAACCGCAGCAGGTGGGAGATTTCCTTGGCCGCTGCCATTTCGGGGTTGATGATGGCCGAGATGCCGATCTGTTTTTTGATAAAGTCCAGCTCATGGCTGTAAGACGGGTTGCGCACGCGGGCGATGGCGTGGCAGTGGCCCGCCTTTTTGGCGAACATGCAGCACAGCAGGTTCAGCTCGTCCGAGCCGGTGACTGCGATGAACACGTCCGCTTCCTCCACGCCCGCCTCCGACAGGGTGGTGATGGACGAACCGTTGCCGAGAATGCTCATCACATCGTAGGACTCCCCGATATGCTCCACACGGGCCTTGTTCGTATCGATAACGGTCACGTTGTGACCCTCTTCACTGAGCTGCCGCGCCAGCGCTGTGCCGACCTTGCCGCCGCCCACCAAAACGATCTTCATAGAATAACCCTTTCTCTTCTCCTGCGCCGTCTGGGCGCTATTGAGTAGATTATACCACATCTCAGGCAAAACATCTACAAAATCAGCCCTTCTGTCGGTTTTATCCACCACAAAGCGCAGTTTTGGCGAAAAAACGGCCCCGGAACACACAGATCCCGGGGCCGTTCTCAGCGATTCAGGTATTTCAGTACCGCTCCACGCCGTCCTTGGTGACGAGGGCATAGACCAGCGGGGCTTCCTCGGGCTTTTCGGGGCCGTAGACGAGGCCGCTGCGGTACTCGGCGGCGGCAGCGTCGAACTTATCCGCCGCGCCGTAGAAGGTGGCGAGGCTCTCGCCCTTGTGGACGTAGTCGCCGCGCTTCTTGTGGAGGGTGATGCCGGCGGCGAAGTCCAGCGGGTCGCCCTTCTTCTGACGGCCTGCGCCCAGCAGAACGCTGGCAGAGCCGATCTTCTCGGCGTCGTTGGCGACGATGTAGCCGTCCTCTTCGGCCAGCAGCTCATAGCTGGCGGCGGGCTTCTCGAAGAGGCTGTAGTCGTCCAGAACGCGGGTGTCGCCGCCCTGGGCCGCGAACATCTCCTTGCACTTTGCATAGGCAGAACCGTCTGCGATAACTGCTTCGGCCATGGCGCGGCACTCGGCGAGGGACCCCTGATCGGCCAGCACCAGCATATTCGCAGCCAGCTGCAGGCAGACCTCGGTCAGGTCGGCGGGGCCGTGGCCCTTGAGCACGTCCATACTCTCCATGACCTCGAGGCTGTTGCCAATGTTGTGGCCCAGCGGGGTGTCCATGTCGGTGATCATAGCAGCGACGCGGCGGCCATGATGGGTGCCGATGGAGACCATCAGCTTGGCCAGCTCGATGCTCTGGTCCACGGTCTTCATGAACGCACCGGTACCGGTGGTGACGTCCAGCAGGATAGCGTCCGAGCCGGAGGCCAGCTTCTTGGACATGATGCTGGACGCGATGAGGGGGATGCAGCTGACGGTTGCAGTGACGTCGCGGAGGGCGTACATCTTCTTATCTGCCACGGCGATGCCCTCGCTCTGGCCAATGACCGACAGGCCGATCTTATTCACCTGTGCGAAGAACTCCTCCTGCGAGAGGGCGGTCTTTGTGCCGGGGACGCTCTCCATCTTGTCGATGGTGCCGCCGGTGTGGCCGAGGCCGCGGCCGCTCATCTTGGCGATCTTGACGCCGCAGGCCGCGACGATGGGCGCGATGACCAGCGTGGTCTTGTCGCCCACGCCGCCGGTGGAGTGCTTGTCCACCTTGATGCCCGGGATGGGCGAAAGGTCCACCATGACGCCGCTGTGGGCCATGACATCGGTCAGCTCGGCAGTCTCCTCGTCGGTCATGCCGCGCAGATAAACTGCCATCATCCAGGCCGCCATCTGGTAATCGGCCACCTCGCCGCTGACGAAGCCGTTGACGATGGCTTCCAGCTCCTCGCGGCTGTGGGTGCCGCCGTCCCGCTTCTTGGCGATCAAATCGTAAATGCGCATAAGGTCACGCTCCTAAATAATATTCTCCGCCGACGGCCCGGGCCGCGCTGCCCCGCCTCCGGCAATAGTATGACATTGTAATTCAAGTATAGCAAATTTTCCCGCAAAAGCAAGCGCTGTTTTGTGGAATCTGTTGAAAAAGAAGCAAAAAGGGCGCAGCCGCCCGGAAAAGCAGCTGCGCCCGGAAAATACGCTCGAATCAGCGGGAACCCTTGTCGTAGGGGATGCCCTCGGCCTTGGGGGCCATGCTGTTCTTGGAAGTGAAGGCCAGAATGACCATGGATGCCACGAAGGGCATCATGTTGTAGATGTTGCTGGACCAGTGGAGCTGTGCGAGGAAGGTGGAGTCGGCGATGTTGGCCAGACTCTTGAACACGGCAAAGAACATGGCTGCGCCGCAGATGTTGAAGGGCTTCCACTGACCGAAGATCATAACGGCCATGGCAAGGAAGCCTGCACCGGCCACGCCGACCTCGAAGTTCCAGGTCTGGACGGGAGGCACGATATAGGCCAGACCGCCGATGGCACCCAGAGCGCCCGAGATGACGACACCGGCATAGCGCATCTTGTAGACGTTGATGCCCACAGAGTCCGCAGCCTGAGGATGCTCGCCGCAGGCGCGCAGACGCAGGCCGAAGCGGGTCTTGTACAGCACGATGTAGCTGATGATGAGCAGTGCGATGCCCAGCGGGACAAAGATGCTCAGCTCCAGGCCGCCGATGCTGAACAGGAAGGGCTTGTTGGAGTAGTTCAGCTTGGCGCTGCCGCTGTCGCTGAAGTTCTTGGAGATGACCACAGCCACCGCCGTCGCCAGCAGGTTCAGGGCCGTGCCGCCGATGGTCTGGTCCGCTTTCAGGTTGATGGACGCGAAGGCCAGCAGCAGGCTGTAGACCATGCCGGCGATAGCAGCCACCAGCACAGCGATGATCACGGTGGCAAAAGCCGGCAGGCTCGCGGGCAGCATGGTGAGGGTGAGGACACCCGCCACACCGCCGATGACCATGATGCCTTCCAGTGCGATGTTGATGATGCCGGAGTGCTCACTGAACATACCGCCCAGAGCGACCAGCATCAGCACGATGCCATACAGCAGAGTATACTTGATGAGAAGCAGCATATCACTTGCCCTCCTTCTTGGTTTCGGTCTTAGCAGGGGCAGGCTCTGCATTCACGTTGGTCTTGTCCGCATTCTTGAACAGCATGGAGTGGATCTTGCCACGGAACAGCATGGAGAATGCGCACAGGTAGATGATGATACCGCTGATCAGGTCGGAGATCTCGGTGGGGTAATACTTGGTGGACAGGAAGGAGCCGCCGACCGAGATGTGGGAGATGAAGATCGCGGAGAAGATGGTGCCGATGGGGTTGGAGCTTGCCAGCAGGGCCACAGAGATGCCGTTGAAGCCCATGGCCGGCAGGCTGGTGGAGTTCAGCGGGTTCCACTGAGAGACGTTGGACAGGTAGTAGAGGCCGGCGCCGAAGCCTGCCAGTGCGCCTGCAATGGCCATGGAGAGGATGATGTTCTTCTTCTCGTTGATGCCGGCGTAGCGGGCGGCGCTCTTGTTCAGGCCGACGGCCTTCAGCTCATAGCCAAAGGTGGTCTTGTTCAGGATGACCCAGATCAGAATGGCGACTGCCGCAGCGAGGAAGATCGCAATGGTGGTGCTGTTGGTCTGGAACATCTTGTTCAGGCCGAAGTCCGGGATGATGGACTGGGCGTACTCAGCGTTCTTGCTCAGGTTCAGGGTACGGGTGTTGCGCACGTCGTACATGGGGCCGGTGCCGTTCTGGTAGATAAGCTCATTGACCAGATACAGGCCGATCCAGTTGAACATGATGGAGGTGATGACCTCGTTGATGTTGAAGTAAGCCTTGAAAAAGCCGGGGATAGCGCCCCAGATGCCGCCGAGGATGGTGGCGACGATCAGGCAGACATACCAGGGCATCTTGAGCATGATGGCGCAGTAGAGTGCGCCGTAAGCGCCCAGCGTGTACTGACCGGCAGCACCGATGTTGAACAGGCCGGTCTTGAAGGCGAAGGCCACGGACAGACCGGTCATGATGAGGGGTGCTGCGTTGGCCAGCTCCTTGCCGACGCCGTAGGGGGCGTCATGGAAGCCGCCCTTAATGATGCGGACAAAGCCGTCGCCCCATGCGTGGGCCGGGTTGATGGCCAGCAGCACGAGGAAGCCCACAGCCATGCCGATGACGATGCACAGCAGCGCGGCCAGCACACTGGTGATGGAGCTGTTGAGGTTGCTGTGGGAAAGTTTTTTCTTGTTCATTTATTTGCTCTCCTTTCCCTGCTTGCGTGCGCCGGCCATGTAGAGGCCCAGCTCCTGCACAGTGGTGGTCTTGGGGTCGAACTCGCCCACGATCTCGCCCTCGTACATGACGAGGATGCGGTCGGACAGGTTCATGACCTCGTCCAGCTCGAGGCTGACCAGCAGGACAGCTTTGCCCTTGTCGCGCTGGGCGACGATCTGGCGGTGGATGTATTCGATCGCGCCGACATCCAGGCCGCGGGTGGGCTGAACAGCCACCAGCAGCTTGGGGTCTTTGTCGATCTCGCGGGCGATGATGGCTTTCTGCTGGTTGCCGCCGGACATGCTGCGCACGATAGTGGAGCTGCCCTGACCGCTGCGGACGTCGTACTGAGCGATGAGCTTATCGGAGTACTCGCGGACTTTATCGGACTGGATGAAGCCGCCCTTCTGGAACTCGGGCTGCCAGTAGCGCTGGAGCACCATGTTGTTCTCGAGGCTGTAATCCAGCACCAGACCGTGCTTGTGGCGGTCTTCGGGGATGTGGCTCATGCCGTCCTTGGAGCGCTGACGGATGCTCTCGCGGGTGATGTCCTTGCCGTCCAGCGTGATCTTGCCGCCCGACAGTTTTTCGAGGCCGGTGAGGCCATAGACGAGCTCGGTCTGGCCGTTGCCCTCGATGCCCGCCAGACAGACGATCTCGCCTGCGTGGACCTGGAAGGTGACGTCCTTGACGGAGTCCTTCTTGCGCTGGTCGTTGTGGATGGTGACGCCCTCCACGTCCAGCACGACATCGCCCGGGTGAGCGGGCTTTTTATCGACCTGAAGCTGGACGTCACGGCCGACCATCATGCGGGAAAGCTCTTCCTTGGTGGTGTCCTTGATGTCCACGGTACCCATATACTTGCCCTTGCGCAGGACGGTGCAGCGGTCGGCGACCGCCATGATCTCGTTGAGCTTGTGGGTAATAAAGAGGATGGACTTGCCCTCCTTCTTGAACCCGCGCATGATCTCCATCAGCTCGTCGATCTCCTGCGGGGTCAGCACAGCGGTGGGCTCGTCGAAGATGAGGATCTCATTGTCGCGGTAGAGCATCTTCAAAATCTCCACGCGCTGCTGCATACCCACCGAAATATCACTGATGAGCGCATCGGGGTCAACACGCAGGCCGTACTTCTCGCTCAGGGCCACGACCTTCTTGCGGGCCTCGGCCTTCTGCAAAAAGCCCAGTTTGTTGGGCTCCACGCCCAGAATGATGTTGTCCAGCACACTGAAGCACTCCACCAGCTTGAAGTGCTGGTGGACCATACCGATGCCCAGTGCATTTGCATCGTTGGGGTTGCGGATGGCGACCTCCTTGCCGTTTTTGAGGATCTTACCCTCCTCCGGCTGATACAGGCCGAACAGCACGCTCATCAGGGTGCTTTTACCTGCGCCGTTCTCGCCCAGCAGGGCATGGACCTCACCTTTGCGCAGCTGCAGGGTAATGTCGTCGTTTGCCTTGATGCCCGGGAACTCCTTGGTGATATGGAGCATCTCGATCACAAAATCCTCTGCCAATCTGCTCACTCTCCTTTCGTGTCCAAACGACACTTATACTATTGTAATGCCCATTATACCGTATTTTTGCTGTTTTGCACACTTCTTTTTGAAAATTTAGTGTTTTGCCATATCATAAGTATCACTTTTGTGCATTTTGACGAACATTCCTTCCTCGTCTTGAAAAAGCATACAAAAAAGGCGGGACGCCCTTTGCAGAGCGTCCCGCCCGGGAAAACCTTGATTACTGGATGTAGTTGACGGTGGTGAACTCGCTGACGGTGGGCTTGGTGCTGTCGTCAGAGTTGTTGTCCACAGTGATCTCGCCGCTCTTGATCTTCTCCTTCAGAGCCTCGTACTCGTCGGTGGTGAAGGTCTCGAAGTTCCAGCTGTCAGCATCGGTGGGCAGGCCGATGTAGTCGCCGTCCTCCAGACCGAAGTTGCCGTTGGAAGCAGCGATGTCGCTCCAATCGCCTGCCTCGATGTCGGACAGAGCGGTGTTGACAGCCTCGGTCAGGCCCTTCATTGCAGAGGTGATGAAGGGGTTGTAAGCGAAGGAGCCGTCAGCCACGCCGTTGACACCGATGTAGTTCTGGTCAACGTCAACGCCGATGACATAGCCGTTGCTCTTCAGAGCAGCCTCAACAGCGGAGGTGTAGATGCCGCCGCCGCAGGCGAAGACGACCTGCGTGCCGTTGGAGTACCAGCCCTCCATACGGGAGGTGATGTTAGCATCGCCGTAGAACTGGCCGCCGT
>OLQH01002484.1_pt1 | contig 10543 bp, 8 predicted proteins | sample 1672671 | NCBI WGS metagenome assembly OLQH01 (sample SAMEA3136712, study PRJEB25190) | human gut metagenome
GTCTGAGCCTGAAGGCTGCACAGGTACTTTGGTGTTTCTGAGTGAAGTATACCCATATCTGGATAATAAAGAAAAATGTATGGAATTTTCATATCTTATTATGAATGTATTAAAAAAGGAGATTCAGGAAAATGGAGGAACTTTTTCAGGACTGGGAGCCTTCGGAGGGCTGACAGAAATCCTCTTTGCAGCTAAAATATTTTACAAAAAGACAGGGGCATATGGAAAATTCCTTCAAACATTAGAGTCAATTGTCTGCCAGGAGGCCATAGGCTATACCGCTTGCTGTAAAGAGGAGATAGAAGAGCTGAAGGTGATTCATTATGATTTGATTAATGGTTTGACTGGTATAGCTATGTATTATTTATGGGATAGGAAATTAAGTGAACCTGAAAATTTTCTCCTCAAAGAAATCCTGAATTATTTTGTCACAATATGCTGTGCAAAAAAAACTTCAGTGCCAGGTTGGCATATAAAAACAGGAAACCAATATCGGATACAAGACGTAGAGGAGTATCCCCATGGAAGCATAGATTTTGGATTATCTCATGGCATGATGGGACCATTAATGGTTATGGCAGAGGCTTACAGTAAAAAAATAGTGGTAGAGGGTCAGAGGGAAGCTATTTGTAAGCTCGTAGATTTGTATATGATATTCAAGAAGGATATAAATGGTGTATTTCATTGGCCATCACAGCTGGACTTTACAGACTTCCAGCGATTGGAATGGAATACGGATAAAAGAAATAATAGGGTGAGCTGGTGCTATGGAAATATTGGAATAAGCAGAGCTCTCTATCTAGTAGGAAAAAATATATCGGATGGAGCTTTAATGGAGTTTGCCTATAAAAATATAATAGGCATTGCTAATCTCAATATTAATACCTATAAACTTGAATCTGCAATATTATGTCATGGGTATGGGGGGCTTTTATCCATTCTTAATGTTGTGAACAGAGAGAACTACAATAATTTACTGTATGAGAAAGAAATTTTATTAAGTGACATTATTATTAATAGTATAACCAGCCAACCTGATGTTAAAAGAAAGGAAGCTTTTCATAATTTTTTGTATAGCAGAACCGGGGAGCTTTTATCATTAATATCATTATTTGCGCAGGAAACGGAATGGGAGAGGTGGTTGTACCTTGTATAATAATAGATGGATAAATAAAGAGAGAATAAACGGCACTATAGTAAAAGACCATTTAATGCTTGAACAGGTAATAGAAATATTGGACGCTTACTTTTGTAAGCTTGATAAGGATATAAATGATGGTAATATAGATGATTGTATATTATCTGACTATATTCTTGTTATGAGCGAAGGAATGGAGCTGTTTAGAGAAAAAGAAAGAGGACTTGACAATATATTTCTTGCAGTAAACAGAATAAAAAAAGGATTTGAGCAAAAGGGTATTCCCCAGACTGTCGGACTGTATGGCGGGGGAATCTCTGATTTCGGATATAGTTTAAATGTCATGAGTTTAGCTACTGATACATTTAAGAAATTCACAAATACCTACAATGATATAGCTTATGAAAGTATAAGTGACTTCTGTGACTTTGTTTTGGCAGAGATATATACGATAAAGGAGTCTTATTACGATGTGATCAGCGGTTTGGCAGGCAGTATGATTTATTTGGTGAAATGTCCGGAAAATAAAAAGAGAAATTTTACTATTATAAAAGTAAGCAGTTGTTTAGAATCGATTATCACCGGTGTGCATCCGTTTGGCAATGCTATGATTGAGAATTGGTTTATATCCAATGATAATATTTATGATGAAGAGCTGCGGATGAGATATCCCAGAGGATTATTTAATTTTAGTGTATCACATGGATTAATTGGTCCTATATTTGCACTGGCTAAAGCATCAGATATAGTAATGCCGAAATATGTATCCTTAAAAGTTGTGGAAAATGCACTTGAAACATACAGAGAATACAGCCGCAGGAATGAGGACGGCGTTACAGTTTGGCCGGGACAGTTAGACTTTGACAGCTACACGGCTAAAAGAACAGATGGTTCTAATAAACGGCAGAGTTGGTGCTATGGCTCTATAGGAATAACGGGAGCTCTCTATACAATCTCTAAATACATAAATGATAAATCGTTACAGGAATTTGCCTGTCTAAACAGCGAACGTATTGCCGGATGCCCCATTGATGAGTATGAGCTGGAATCGCCAATAATTTGTCATGGATATGCAGGCATGCTTCTCATTTTAGTAAAGATTTATCGTGATAAGAATAGTGACCTGATATACATGCAAATTATCAGGATAGTAAAAAAAATGATGGAATTGTATAATCCCGGATTAGGATATGGATTCAGAGATGTTCGCTACGATATCATTGAAAATATAGTACAAAAGTCATTTGTTGATGACAATAGTTTTTTGGAAGGAAGTTTGGGAATTGTAATAGCTCTGTTAAGTTTAGTGAAATGTAATGTTTATTCATGGGACAGATTATTATTAAATTAATGTAAAAATATGCATATTTCCTGCAGTGTACGGGGGGACAATAGGAGGAAAGCATATGAGTAAATATGATGAATTTGATCTGGATATTAAACGTGATAAAAAAGATGTAGGAAAAGCATCAAGTACCGCCGGGCAAAATGCAGCGGCTAATGTTCCTTCACCAGCAGTTACACAAGTTAGAACATGCACAAGGTGTACCTCTAGCTATGTGGGAGTTGCAAGATGCTAAGCTGATATTGACAAGTAAAAGCAGCCAAGAGTAAATAATTAGGTTCCTCCTGTACACTGCGTTATATCCGTGGAGGCGTTCTCGAAATGCGGGCATTTCCGTATATGTGAACGCCTCTTATTTATAGCCATAAGAGCCAGAAAAAGTGTTAAAAAATAAACGATAATATAAATTTAAACGAAGAAAATTCTGTAAATCCAACACTGTGTGCAGAATATTGAGCATAAGAATGATGAATTTTACAAGAGTGCAAAATTGGTAAAGAAAATGTCGATATCAGGGATATATTTTAAACTCATTTCTTGAGATAATATAAACATATTAAAGCTTTATAAAAACTTAATAAAGGATATCTTAAAAGCTAAGGAGGTTCTAATTGCAATGAAAGTAGGATGTGTGAGAGAAATCAAGAACAATGAGTTCCGCGTAGGTATGACTCCGGACAATGTAAAGAGCTATGTAAATGCCGGACATGAGGTGTATATCGAAAAGGATGCCGGCGTAGGTTCTGGTTTCATGACGGATGAGTATGTTGCGGCGGGTGCAGTGATTCTTGACACAGCAAAAGAGGTTTGGGACACCGTTGAAATGATGATTAAGGTGAAAGAGCCCCTGAAAGAAGAATACCAGTACTTCCACAAAGATTTAATCCTTTATACCTATCTGCATCTGGCTGCTGACAGAGAGCTGATGGATGCTATGCTTGAGGCGGGAGTAAAAGGTGTTGCTTATGAGACATTGATTGAACGGGACAGAAGTATTCCGCTGCTGGCACCTATGAGCCAGATCGCAGGAAGACTGAGTATCCAGGAAGGTGCGAAATACCTGGAAAAACCCTTTGGAGGATCTGGTGTGCTGCTTGCCGGCGTTCCCGGAACACCTAAGGCAAATGTAGTAATCCTGGGTGCTGGTACCGTGGGAACCAATGCATGCAAAGTGGCAGTAGGAATGGGAGCCAATGTTACAATTATTGACATCAGTCTTTCCAGACTTGCATATTTAGATGATATCTTCGGCGCGAGAATTCAGACGTTGATGAGCACAGACGCCAACATTGAGAATGCAGTTGCACAGGCAGATTTGGTAATCGGTTCTGTGTTGATTCCAGGAAAAGCAGCGCCTAAGCTGATGAAAAAAGCTTATCTTAAAAATATGCGTCCCGGCAGCGTAGTAGTGGACGTGGCTGTGGATCAGGGCGGATGCTGTGAGACAACAAAGGTTACATATCACGATGATCCTACCTTTGTAGTGGATGGTGTGGTTCATTACTGCGTTGGCAATATGCCTGGGGCGGTTCCAAGAACATCTACCATTGCACTGACAAATGCCACACTGAAATATGGTCTCCAGATTGCAGGAAGCGGACTGGAAGAAGCCTGCAGGAAAAATGATGTATTGTATTCTGCAATTAACACCTATGAGGGTGAGATTACCTGCAAGAACGTGGCTGACAGCTTTGGTCTTCCCCACAAGGAGGCGAAAGAATTAGTTGGTTAAACTAAAATGAAGGAGGTAGTATATGGATACTTTTGTAAGAATAGTTACTAAGATTAATGATTTAGTTTGGAGTTTGCCTCTGGTACTTTTATGTTTGGGTGCAGGCATCTTCTTTACCATTATGCTGAAGGGATGTCAGTTCCGTTTGATAAAAGATATGTTCAGGCTGATACGTTCAAAGTCTGAAGCTGAGAAGGGCGAAGGCGGTATCTCCGCATTCCAGTCATTTGCAACAACCGTTGGTTCCCGTGTAGGAATGGGAAATATTGCAGGCGTTGCAACCGCCCTTTATTTTGGCGGTCCTGGTGCCATTTTCTGGATGTGGTTAATCGCTCTCATTGGAGCCAGTTCATCTTTTGCAGAGTGTACATTGGCACAGGCTTATAAAGATAAAACCGGCAATGAGTACATAGGTGGTGCCCAGTTATTTATTACAAAGGGACTGAAATCAAAATCCATTGCAAAAGTTTTGGCAGTTTTATTCGCCATTGCAGCTGTACTCGGGCCTGGTACTTTAATGCCTGGTCTGCAGATTTATCAGATTGCTTCTACATTCCAGAGTGCTTTTGGCACACCTCAGATGGGAATTGGTATTATCAGTACGATTTGTATTGCTCTTGTAGTTTGGGGAGGAATCAAACGTATAGGACGGGTGGCTGAGTTATTAGCTCCTGTTATGTGCGTGATTTACCTTATCATGGCTATTGTGATTATTGGAATGAATATAACAGTACTTCCCTCTGTTCTTGCAACAATTTTTAAATCAGCATTTGGTGCAGATCAGGCGTTTGCAGGTATCATTGGTGCCGCTGTTTCCAATGGTGTAAAACGTGGTGTGTATTCAAATGAAGCAGGTCAGGGATCCGGAGCAATTGTATCCGCGGCAGCTGAGTGTTCTCATCCTGCAAAACAGGGCTTGATCCAGGCGTTATCCGTATATATTGATACGATTGTTGTATGTACAGCATCTACCATGATCATCATGGTTACAGGTAACTACAATATCGTGGATAAAGCAGGTAACTTTATTGTAAATAATACAATGAGTGAAAAAGGTGCACTTTGGGCCCAGGATGCAGTGAATCAATCATTAGGCGGCTGGGGCGGAAAGCTTCTGGCGATTATGATTGCTTTGTTTGTATTCACCAGCCTTATGGGTTACTATTATCAGGCAGAAAGTAATATGCGTTTCCTGTTTAAAGATAAGCCGGCAGGTACTTATCTGATGCGTGGTATCTTCCTGGTAGCAGTGTTCTCTGGCGTTATTGTAGATGGGCAGACAATCTGGAGCATGGCTGATTTAGGTGTTGGTTTAATGGCTTGGGTTAACATCATAGGTGTCTTGATACTCTCGTCGAAGGTAAAAGCAATCCTAAAAGATTATGAACAGCAGAAGAAGGCAGGGCTTGATCCGCTCTTTGATCCTGCAAAATTTGGAATTAAAGATGAATCAGGAGCCTGGGATAAATATGCAGGTTTACTGAAAAAGAGAGAAGCAGAATCAGGTAAATAAACAAAGAAAATGGAGGAAATTATATGTTAAAATTTACAAAACAATCTGACCCTGAAATTGCAGCACTGGTTGGTGAGGAATTAAACCGCCAGGAACACAACATTGAGATGATCGCTTCTGAGAGTACTGCTCCCTTGGAAGTAATGGAGTTAAGCGGCAGCGTATTTACCAACAAAACTCTGGAAGGATATCCGGGAAGAAGATTCCAGGCTGGATCTGAAATTGCAGATAAAGTAGAGAGGCTTGCATGGGAAAGAGCAAAAGAACTGTTCGGCGCTGAGCATGTAAATATCCAGTCCTATTCCGGTTCAACCGCAAACTACAGTGTATTTGCATCCGTATTAAATCCTGGAGATAAGATTTTGGCTATGCGTCTTGACCAGGGCGGACATCTGACTCACGGTTCACCGGCAAACTGGGTTAGCAAGATTTATAACCATGTATTCTATGGGGTAGATAAAGAGACAGAGAGAATCGATTATGATGCTCTTGACAAACTGGCAAAAGAGGAAAAACCGAAAATGATTATTGCCGGTGCGAGCTCCTATCCCCGTCTCATCGATTATGAAAGAATTGCAAAAACAGCAGAAGAAGTAGGCGCATACTTTATGGTAGATATGGCTCATATTGCAGGTCTGGTAGCTGCAAAGGTGATTCCGAGTCCTATTCCTTATGCAGACTTTGTTACTTCTTCTACAACAAAGACTTTCTGCAGCGCAAGAAGCGGTATGGTATTCTGTAAAGAAAAATATGCAAAGATTTTGGATAAAGGTACATTCCCCGGAAGTTTAGGATCCCTGATGTTCCATACAATGGCTGCCAAGACATGGTCCTTCAAGTATGCAGCTTCCCAGGAATTCCATGATATTATGCAGCAGGTAGTTGTAAATGCCCAGAAGCTGGCAGAAGAGCTTGCTGGCTATGGATTCCGTATTGTGAGCGGCGGCACAGACAACCATCTTTTAGTTGTTGATTTAAGAGGAAAAGGAATCACAGGTACTGTTTTCCAGGATGCGCTGGATGCAGTGGGAATTACTGTAAATAAAAATATGATTCCATTTGATCCGGAGAAACCGTCAGTGACAAGCGGTGTGCGTATTGGCCTTACATCCGTGACACAGAGAGGATTAAAAGAGCCTGAAATCGTAGAAATCGCCAGCATTATGAACCAGGTTGCCGAGGCACCTACAGATGAAGCCAACCTGGCAGCATGCAAGGAAAGAGCAGAGGCTCTTATCTCCAAATTCCCTCTGTATCCTGCAGGAGCATTTGAAGACTGATTTGAATCCCCATATAAAGCACCTCCGTTGTACCGGTAATTGCTCAGGCAGTTACAAAGGTTAATGTGCGAGGACATGAGCGCCGCAGCAAGGTGATATTCCCCTGTTGTGGCGCTTGTGCTTTTTGTGGAAGGCGGCTGGAAGGAGGTGTGGCCATGAAGATTCAGAAAACGGACTGGGGGTATATAGAATGGATTCAAAGGTCTGAGAACCAGCCCTCTATGAATATCGGAAAAGTTGTCTGCTATCCGGGAAAGCAGATGTACCCTCACATTCATTATGAAGAACAGTTTATCTATGTGCTGGAAGGATGCGGGACCGGATGGGCAAACGGATCCCTGCAGAGGATTCAACCCGGCGCCATGTATTATATGGAGTGCGGGTGCGAGCACGCCATGAAAAATGAGGGAGACGGCCCTATTATCCACCTTTTGGTTTCCAACCCGGTGCAGGTGGAAATGGACAGCTTTATTGACAAAGAGGAAACCTACAAAGAGCTAAGCAGCGAGGATCTCATTGTGGCCATTGAGGCGGTGAGGGGACAGTTTTTGGACAATCTCCACTCAGCATACGTGATATTTACAGAGCGTGGGAATCTGCTATATCAGGGCAGTTATTTTCCCACATACTGCAGGAGAACATGCAGCCCCCAGGAACACCCGGGAGAGTGCCGGTGTATGAAGAACTGGATGCATTTTCTGGAGACGACAGAACAAACCATAGAATGTCCCTATGGCCTGCTGGTATACAGAATCCCTATCTTTTTTAATAAAAGAGTGGTAGGATATATACTGGGCGGCTACATCAGGATATCATCGGAGGAAGAAGAGCCCATTGAAGGCGTTTATGATACCCCGGAAAGTACCGCGGAGGGACTGAAAAGCCTTCTGAGGAAAGCTTCCAGAGCGATCCGGACCTTCTGTGAATTTAACCAGTACAGAAAGGCACTGTTTGAAAAAGAGGCACTTCTGGAGGACAGCAAAAATTCCAGGGAGGCACTTCTGCATGACCTGAAGATGGCAGAGAATACGGTAACGGACCTGAAAATTAATCACCATTTTCTGTTTAATACCCTGAACCAGATGGCATCCCTGGCGCTGGAGGGGGGAGGAGTCCCCCTGTATGAATCCATTATCCATCTGGCCAGAATGTTTCACTATTCGTCTCAGACACAGGGAAACCTGGTATCCTTAAGACATGAGCTGAAGTATGTGGACTCCTATCTGCAGCTTCAGAAGTTTCGATATAAAGATGCTTTGGATTTCCGCTACGATATAGATGATGAGGCGCAGGATACTATTGTGCCGTTTAATTTCCTTCAGCCTTTGGTCGAGAATGCTTTTGTCCATGGCTGCGAGGCGGAGGAAAGAAAATATCTGGAGATAGAAATCAAAGCCAGGAAGGAATATGTTGACATATGGGTAAAGAACCGGGGAAAATGTCTGACTTCCCAGGACTGTTATCGGATTAATGTGGGGATGAGAGGAAATACAGTCCATGGACTGGGAATGATATACCATAAGCTGGGGTCTATCTATAAGGGCGGATTTACTATGAAAATAGGCACCAGGGAGAATTCTACGGTTATGTTTGTCAGATTACCAAAATAATTTAAGAAAAAGAGGCAGATACAAATGAAGGACAAAGAGCAGCAGCACAGAAGAGTATGCGCGTATGTAGATCTGGATGCCATTGTGTGGAATCTGGAACAGATACATGCCAATATAGCAGAGCAAACCCAGGTGGTTGCAGTGGTTAAGGCGGACGGGTACGGCCATGGGGCGGTTCCTATTGCCCGTAAAGTGGAACATTTACCTTATATCTGGGGATTTGCCTGCGCTACGGTGGAGGAGGGAGTAAGCCTCCGCGAGGCGGGAATCCAGAAGCCTGTATTGATTCTGGGATATACTTTTGAAGAACATTATGATATTATGTGTAGAATGGACATTATTCCTGTGGTATTTGAGACGGATATGGCAAAGAAGATGTCAGATACTGCGGTAAAGCTTGGGAAAAGGATGGAGATTCACCTGGCAGTGGATACCGGTATGGGAAGAATCGGCTTCCGGGATGATGAATCTTCTATTCCCGACTGTGTAGAGATCTCAAAAATGCCCGGACTGCTCATATCTGGGCTATTTACTCACTTTGCGAGGGCAGATGAGTGGGACAGCGCGCCGGCCAAAAGACAGATGGAGCGGTATCTGCACTTTGTAAGGCTTTTGGAATCGGCAGGCATCCGGATTCCTTATAAACACTGCTCTAACAGTGCAGGGATTATGAATCTGCCGGAGGCTAATATGGATTTGGTGCGGGCGGGAATTATACTGTACGGTCTGTTTCCCTCCGATCAGGTGTATACAGATAAAATCAAGCTGAAACCGGCGATGTCACTGAAAAGTCATGTGGTTTATGTAAAGGATATAGAGCCGGGTACCCCAGTCAGCTATGGAGGAACCTATGTGGCCGAAGAACCCAGACGGGTTGCTACCATACCGGTGGGATATGGAGATGGATATCCCCGATCTCTTTCTAACAAGGGATATGTACTGATCCATGGAAAGAGGGCTGACATTATAGGAAGAGTGTGTATGGATCAGTTTATGGTGGATGTCACAGATATTCCGGAGGTTAAGACAGGGGATGAGGTTACCCTGATAGGCACTGACGGGGGAGAAACCATTACAATAGAAAATATGGGGGATATAAGCGGCAGATTTAATTATGAGTTTGCCTGCGACTTGGGAAAACGAATCCCCAGAGTATACTTATAAGAAGGGACGGAAGCGTGTGATTAGAGCGGTTATCTGCGATGATGAGGCAGCAACAGTAAATATTATCCGGTATTATATAGAATCCAAGAATTTTCCCCTGGAGATTATTGGAACGGCGGAAAATGGCAGGGACGCATTGGCTTTGATTCAGAAAACTAAGCCCAATCTGGTCTTTATGGATATCCATATGCCGTATATGGACGGATTCCAGGTAATACAGAGTATAGAAAACTGTAAGGTGATTATCGTGACAGCGTATGATTCCTTTGAGTATGCCCAGAAGGCTCTCAGGGCGGGAGTCTGCGACATCATTGCGAAACCGATTGACTTTGAACAGCTGGAACAGGCCATCTACCGGGCGATTGGGTGGAGAGTGACACCCAATGAGAGTGTAAATGCTATCATAGAATTTATTAATTCTCACTATAAGGAAAAGATTGAGCTGGCCCAGCTGGCGCAGCTGACCTTCAGTACCCAGAGCTACATTACGAGACTGTTTAAAAAGCACATGAATATGACAATTATTTCGTACGTGCACATGGTGAGAGTGGAAAAATCAATAGAATTGGTGGAAAGTAAGAAGATGAGTCTGCAGGAGGCTGCGGAGGAAGTGGGTTACGGGAATCTGAAAAATTATTATAAGTATTTTAAGCTGTACAAAGGGCAGACACCCGCAGCCTATTTCCGGGAGTTAAATAATAAGGGGTTTGAAAAGTAATAGAAAAAGGGTACGGGCAGAAGCGCGGGAGTGGCGCTTCTGC
>OLQH01002487.1_pt1 | contig 10534 bp, 8 predicted proteins | sample 1672671 | NCBI WGS metagenome assembly OLQH01 (sample SAMEA3136712, study PRJEB25190) | human gut metagenome
CCTGACCGAACCCGGCGGCGACATAGAGGGCATCGCAGATGGACTCTTCGTCGGCCTCGCCGCTGCGGGCCAGCGGCAGCAGAACAGCGGGCAGGACGCCGCAGCTGCCCGCCGTGGGGGCAGCGACGATGCGCTTCATGCAGGCGTTGCACTCGGCGGTCTTGAGAGCTTCGGCAGTCACTGCGGCGAGGTAATCGCCGCCAAGGCTCTTTCCTTCTTGATGGGCCTGCTCCACCTTGGCCGCGTCGCCGCCCGAAAGGCCGCTTCGGCTGCGCTGGGCCGGGTCATAGTCCCGGCTGGTGGCCTGCATCACCTGCCAGAGGTGGTGCATCATCTCCCGGCTGTGGGCCTCGGTGAGGCGGCTCTCAGCTAAATCGCTGCGGAGGATGGCCTCCGAAAGGGAAATATTCTGGCTGCGGGCAGCGGCCAGCATCTCTTCACAGGATAAAAACGACACTTCTCAGTCCTCCTCGCATTCTTCCGGCTCGTCGATGTTCAGGCAGGTGACTTTGCGGATGCCCGGCATCACGGCCATCTGCTGCTCCAGCACGTGGGGGATGTGGGAGTCGCATTCCAGCACCATAACGGCGCAGCCGCCCGTCGCGGCGCGGAACACCTGCATGGACGCGATGTTGATGCGGCGCTGGGCCAGCGACATCGTGACCTCGGCGATGCAGCCGGGGGTGTCCTCGTTATGGATGATAAGGGTGTTGCTGTCCCCGCCAAAGTCGGCAGGCACACCGTCGATCTCCGTCACGCGGATGCGTCCGCCGCCCACAGAGGCCGCCTTCAGGACGAGGGTCCGGCCCGCCTTACTCTTTAAGGTAAGCACCGTCGTATTCGGGTGGGCGGCACGGAGCTCCACCGGATGGATGGTGAACTTCATGCCGGCCTCCTCGGCCAGTGCGAAGCTGTCGGGCAGGCGGGGGTCGTCCGGGCGGAGACCCAGCAGACCCGCCACCAGCGCACGGTCGGTGCCGTGGCCCCGGCCTGTGGTGGCAAAGCTGCCGTAGAGCCCAATGTCCGCCTCGGCGGGGACGTCGCCCAGCAGCTTCTGGGCGGTATATCCAATGCGGGCCGCACCCGCCGTATGGCTGGAGGAGGGGCCGATCATCACCGGCCCGAGAACGTCGAACAGACGCATGAGGTGTACACTTCCTTTCGTTTTGCAGCGCCCGGGAGCCCATTCGCTGACAAAAGAACAGATTTTCTTTCTTTTTATTATACCGCTTTTGAGCTTATTGTGCTATAATAACTTCATAATGTTTTGAATCTTGCCCTTTCAGGGGGCAGCACGGAGGGTAGAACCTATGAAACTGGTAAGCGTGGAAACTCCCGAAAAGAGTGTCTGCAAAATGACTTTCAGCGCTTCGGCTGAGGAGCTGGAAGCTGCGTCCAACGCCGTGTACGAGCGCACCCGCGCAACATACACCATCAAGGGCTTTGCCAAGGGCGAGGCTGACCGCGCCCAGATCGAGGCCGACCGCGGCGAGCACACCTTCTGGTACGACGCCATCAACGATTTGATGGACAAGGACGTCCCGGCCCTGTACGATGCAGCGATGGCAGAACACGGCTTCCACGCTGTGGACGAGCCGGTCTACGACCTGGTCAGCGTGAAGAAGGACGAGGGCTTTGTGGCCACTGCCACCACCGCCCTGCAGCCCGAGCTGAGCCTGACCCAGACCACCGGCTTCAAGACCGAGTGCGTCACCCCGGAAGTCACCGACAAGGAGATCGACGCTGTGCTGGAGCGCCGCCGCGCCATGGCCGCTGAGCTGGTGCCTCACAAGGGTCCGGCCGTCAAGGGCAACATCGTCCACATCGACTACGAGGGCCTGCTGGAAGGCAAGCCCTTCAACGGCGGCGCCGCCCAGAACCAGACCCTGCAGCTGGGCAGCGGCCGGATGATCCCCGGCTTCGAGGAAGGCATCCTCGGCCACAAGGGCGGCGAGGAGTTTGACATCTTCGTCACCTTCCCGGCACACTACCACGTCAAGGACCTGGCCGGCAAGCCCGTGGTCTTCAAGATCAAGCTGCACGACGTCTGCGTCCGCCAGCTGCCCGCTCTGAACAGCGATTTTGCCAAGAAGGCTGCCAATGTGGACACCATGGACGAGTTCCGCGCCCAGATCCGTCAGCAGCTCCACGACAATAAACACGCCGCTGCGCTCAACCGCGCCAAGGACGCCATCCTCACCCAGCTGGCCGCAGCCGCTGAGGGCGAGCTGCCCAGCGTTCTCGTCGAGAGCGCCTATCAGCAGGAGATGGAGCAGATCCAGCAGCAGCTGCAGATGCAGCGCCTGAGCCTCGACCGCTACCTGAGCCAGATCCATCAGACCCGCGAGAGCTTCACTGCCGCCGTCCGCACTGCTGCGGAGAAGAACACCCGCGCCCGGATGGCCCTGCTGCAGATCGCTCAGAACGAGAACCTCGTCCCCACTGAGGAGGACATCGACAAGACCCTGTCCGAGCGCGCCGAGCGCACCAAGAAGACCCTCGAGGAAGTCAAGGCTGCATCCAACGTGGAGGCCATCCGCCGCAACGAGGGCATCCGCCGCGCTGCCGACTATGTCATCGAGCACTCCACCATCGAAGAAAAATAATTTATCCTGCTTTTGCGCCTGCACCACTGTGCAGGCGTTTTTTATTGTTCATTTTTTCTCTCTTGACTTTTTTTCTCTGCTGCGGTATTTTTAGGGTGAGAAATTCTATCCGGCCGCAGCTGCGGCCCGGACGGATAAAGTAAAATCTTCTGCGGGACATTCCGCTCATCTATTTTATTGCGACAGGAGGTTTTCCTTATGAAAAAGTTTCTTTTCGCTCTTCTGACAGCTGTCACGGCGGCTGCATTCTTCTGCGGCGCGGCGGCATCTGTGGCCACTTACAGCGCCAGCTATGACGCACCGGCCGGCATCAACGCCATCGTGGTGCAGGACAACAGCGCTGCGGTCATTCTGCAGGCCGCCGACATCGACCACGTCCACGCCGATTACACCTACACCTCGAGCTACGCCTTTGAAAGCTCCAAGCTCTACGACTTCACGGTGGCGGGCAGCACCCTCACCGTGACCAAGACCCGGGAGCCCAACGCTTCCCTCATCATCCAGAGCCAGGACACCCGCAGCTGCACCCTGACGCTGCAGGTACCCCGCCAGACGCTGGCAAACATCACCGTCAGCACCACCAACGACAGCATCACGCTGGACGGCATTTCGGCACAGACCGCCAGCCTCACCACCGACAATGGCCGCATCGAGGTGTCGAACTTCAACGGCTCCACCCTGAGCGGCACCACCCGCAACGGCAAGATCACCATGAGCGGCGTCACCTCCCAGAATGTGGCCGCCACCATCCAGAACAGCGGCACCCTCAAGCTGGAAAACATCTCTGCCAACGTCTGCAACGCCAAGGTGCAGAACGGCAGCATCACCGGCTCTGTGATCGGCAGCGGCAGCTCTTACGGCTTTGATCTGGCCGCAGGCGGCGGCAAGATCCGCGTCTCCGACGCCAGCGACAAGAACTTCGTCTTCTTCGGCAAGGACACTCTGCAGCAGAATGCAGATGCCCCCAACAAGCTGAACCTCGCCACCAAGAACGGCGACGTTGAGGTCGAGTTCGTCCGTTAAAAGAACATTAAAAATGCCTGTGCAGCATCTGCCGCACAGGCATTTCTTTTTGTCCGGATACGGTCAGCTGAGCCAGTTGAAGCCCATGACCACCACGCCGAGGATAAAATGCTCATGCTTCTCCTTCCAGAATGGCGTCCAGATTCTCATTTATAATGTCCATCGTCTCGAAGAACGCCTTTCGCTGTGCTTCGTTGGTGTGTTCCAGCAGACGCGCACCAAATTCCTCCTGCAAGGCCCGGCCCTGCTCGATGATGGGGCAGGTTTTTTCGGTGCAGCGCAGCAGGGTGCGGCGGCGGTCGCCGGGGTCAGCCTCGCGGACGAGGTAGCCCTCCTGCACCAGACGGTCTACGTTCACCGAGACGAGGTTTGCTTTCAGTTTGCGCACCTCCACCACGTCGCTGGCGGTCTGGTAGCCGGGGTTGTTGGCGAGGAACATCAGGATGTCAAAAGCCGTCTGGGGCAGATGGAGCTTCTGGCACAGGGGCTTGCAGAGGGCGGCGTAAGCCGCCGAGGTCTTCCGCCCGAATTCGATGCCCGGGGTATTCATGGGACGCCTCCTTGTGATTCAAAATTGTATCATTCAAATTTGAAGTGATGATAGCACAAAAACGCAGCGATTGTCAAGAGAAAAGGAGCGGCCCGCATCTTGCAGGCCGCTCCCTGTTTCCGTTTTCTTTACAGCATCATGATGAGCCGCGTGCCGAAGGCCGCCAGCCATGCTACGATGCACTGATTTGCCACCATGATAAGCGCCCACTTGCCGCCCAGCTCCCGCTTGACCGAGGCCACCGCCGCGATGCAGGGCGTATAGAGCAGGCAGAACACCAGCAGGGGTGCAGCCGCCGCCGGGGACAGCGCGGCGGCAAAGGCCGCAGAGGAGCCATAGAGGATGGTGAGGGTCGAAACGACGCTCTCCTTGGCCATAAAGCCGGTGATCAGGGCCGTAGACACCCGCCAGTCGGCAAAGCCCAGTGGCGCAAACAGCGGCGCGATACCGCTGGCCAGCCATGCAAGGATGCTCTGCTGCGGGTCAGCGGTGAGGCTGAGCCGCAGGTCGAAGCTCTGCAGGAACCAGATGATGATGGTCGCCACAAAGATGACCGTAAAGGCGCGCTGGAGGAAATCGCGGGCCTTTTCCCAGAGCAGCTGGACCACATTCTTGAGGCCGGGCAGGCGGTAGTTGGGCAGCTCCATCACAAAGGGGACGGCCTCGCCCTTAAAGACACTGCTCTTCAGCAGGATGGCCATCAGAATGCCCACCGCAATGCCGAGGAAATAGAGGCTGACCATCACCAGAGCCGCGTGCTCCGGGAAGAAGGCCGCTGCAAACAGGCTGTAGATGGGCAGCTTGGCCGAGCAGCTCATAAAGGGGGTGAGCAGGATGGTCATTTTGCGGTCGCGCTCCGAGGGCAGGGTGCGGCTGGCCATGACGCCGGGGACGGTGCAGCCGAAGCCGATGAGCATTGGCACGATGCTGCGCCCCGAGAGGCCGATGCGGCGGAGAAGCTTATCCATCACGAATGCCACGCGGGCCATGTATCCGGTATCCTCCAGCAGAGAGAGGAAGAAGAACAGGGTCACGATGATGGGCAGGAAGCTCAACACACTGCCCACGCCGGTGAAGATGCCGTCGATGACCAGCGAGTGGACGGCTGCGTTGACATTCCACGCCGTGAGGGTGGAGTCCACCGCGGCGGTCAGGGCATCAATGCCCACTTCCAGCAGGTTCTGGAGTGCCAGACCGATGACGCCGAAGGTGAGGTAGAACACCAGCGCCATGATGCCCACAAAGGCCGGGATGGCGGTATAGCGGCCCGTGAGGAACCGGTCGATCTGGGCCGAGCGGAGCTGCTCCTTGCTCTGGCGGGGCTTCACGACAGTCTGATCCACCAGCTGGTGGATGAAGTGGAACCGCATATCCGCGATGGCGGCGGCGCGGTCCAGACCCCGCTCCTGCTCCATCTGGACGATGATGTGCTCGATCATCTCTTTTTCGTTCTGGTCGAGCTTCAGGGCCGCCTCGATGCGCTGGTCGCCCTCCACGAGCTTTGTGGCCGCAAAGCGCACCGGGATGCCTGCGGCCTTGGCATGATCCTCGATCAGGTGGATGATGCCGTGGATGCAGCGGTGGACTGCGCCGCCGTGATCCTCCTCGCCGCAGAAATCCATCCGGCCCGGCCGCTCCTGATACTTTGCGACATGGAGCGCATGGTCCACCAGCTCGTCCACGCCCTCGTTCTTTGCCGCAGAGATCGGCACGACCGGGATGCCCAGCATGGCCTCCATCTTATTGATGCGGACAGTGCCGCCGTTGCCGCGCATCTCGTCCATCATGTTCAGCGCCAGCACCATCGGCGTATCCAGCTCCATGAGCTGCATGGTGAGGTACAGATTCCTCTCGATGTTGGTGGCGTCCACGATATTGATGATGCCCGTGGGCTTCTCGCCGATGATGAACTGCCGGGTCACGATCTCCTCGCTGGTATAGGGCGACATGGAGTAGATGCCGGGCAGGTCTGTGACCTCCGTATTCGGGTTATTCCGGATCGCACCGCTCTTGCGGTCCACCGTCACACCCGGGAAATTGCCGACGTGCTGGTTGGAGCCGGTGAGCTGATTGAAGAGGGTCGTCTTGCCGCAGTTCTGGTTGCCCGCCAGCGCAAAGGTAAGGGTCGTGCCGTCGGGCAGAGGGTTCTCGCCCTTTTTGGTGTGGTAGCGTCCGCCTTCGCCGAGGCCCGGGTGCTCCACCGGCTTTTCACTTTCTGCCGCTGCCTTTTTCACCGCCGGGGCTTTGGCCAGAGTGACCCCGATGCGGGCGGCATCGTCCAGCCGGAGGGTCAGCTCGTAGCCGTGGATGCTCAGCTCCATCGGGTCGCCCATGGGGGCAAATTTGACCAGCGTGACCTCCTCACCGGGGATCAGCCCCATATCCAGAAAATGCTGCCGCAGAGCGCCTTCGCCGCCCACGGCGGTGATCACGGCGCTTTCGCCGATGTTCAAATCTTTCAACGTCATATGGAATGTTCCTCTCGAGCGCGTTTGTTAGTTTGCATTAACAATGGTAATATAGGCTAACTTTCCGGCGTTGTCAAGAGAAACGGGGCTGTTCTGAACTGTTCTCTGAAAAAAAAAAAATCATGCCGCCTTCCTCAAATATCCGAAAAAGTGCAAAAAATAAGAGCCTGTACCCGGGAAGTACCCGCCGTACAGGCTCTTATCGTCTTTTATTCAGTTCGCGGTGTGGTAGCCGTCAGGGTTCTTCTTCTGCCAGTTCCAGCTGTCGGCGCACATCTCCTCGATGCCGTACTCAGCCACCCAGCCCAGCTCATTCCTGGCCTTGGTGGGGTCGGCATAGCACTCGGCGATGTCGCCGGGGCGGCGGGCATCGATGACGTAGGGGATGGGCTTGCCGCAGGCTTTCTCAAAGGCGTGGATGACATCCAGCACGCTGTAGCCCTTGCCGGTGCCGAGGTTGCAGATGAAGAGGCCGCAGTTCGTTTCCAGCTTCTTGATGGCGCAGACATGGCCGCGGGCCAGGTCCACGACATGGATGTAGTCGCGGACGCCGGTGCCGTCGGGAGTGGGGTAGTCATTGCCGAAGACATGGACCTTTTCCAGCTTGCCCACAGCCACCTTGGCGATGTAGGGCATGAGGTTGTTGGGGATGCCGTTGGGGTCCTCGCCGATGAGGCCGGACTTGTGGGCGCCGATGGGGTTGAAGTAGCGCAGCAGAGCCACGTTCAGGGTGGGGTCCGCCTTGCAGACATCGGTGAGGATGCGCTCGGTCATGGCCTTGGTGGTGCCGTAGGGGTTGGTGGTGGCACCCACGGGGAAGTCCTCAGTGATCGGCACACTGGCGGGGTCGCCGTAGACGGTGGCGGAAGAGCTGAACACGAAGTTGTGGCAGTTGTGCTTGCGCATCACATCCAGGATGACCAGCGTGCAGTTGAGGTTATTGTAGTAGTATTCGATGGGCTTGGACACACTCTCGCCAACGGCCTTATAGGCTGCGAACTGGATGACCGCCGTGATGTCGGGACACTCGGCGAAGATCTTCTCCACATCCTCGTGTTTGGTCATATCGGCCTGATAGAAGCGGAAGTCCTTGCCGGTGATCTGCTTGACGCGGTCGAGGACCACAGGGGATGCATTATAGTAATTGTCCGCCACGACGACGTCGTAGCCGGCATTCAGGAGCTCGATGCAGGTGTGGCTGCCGATGTAGCCTGCGCCGCCGGAAACCAAAATAGCCATGTCCAGTACCTCTCTTGTTCCAAATGTTGCTTCGCACAGAGCCCTTGTGCTCTGCCTGCCTAAAGGATACCGCTTTTTGCACCGAGAATCAAGTACCGGCTCTTTTATTAAAATGTATTTTTGTTGCATCTTTTCATCCAGTCTGATGAACTGCAAAGATTTTTAGTCCGCAAGGCATGGAGAGGACACCCAAAAAACAGCAAAGGGCAGCTCCCACAAGAGAGCTGCCCTTTGCTGCGGCTGATATTTGCTTACAAACGGCCGCACTGACGGCCGGTGAAGAAGCGGAGCGTAGTGTTGGCGCGGAAGACTTTGCCTGCCCGCAGCACCGTCGTCGGGAACTCCGGGTGAGAGGGGCTGCAGGGGAAGTGCTGGGTCTCAAGGGCAAAGCCGCCGTACTTTTCCAGCGGGACGCCGCCCTTGCCGGGGGAGGGGCAGTTCTGCAGGAAGTTGCCGGTGTAGAGCTGGATGCCCGGCTGGGTGGTGTACATCTTCATGCTGATGCCAGTCTTGTCGCTGGACGCCCAGGCGCAGAGGCTCTGGCTGGCGCCCCGGGGCCGGTCGAGGACATAGCAGTGGTCGAAGCCGCCGCCCGCCATGGTGGTCTGGTAGAAGCCGGTGTCGAGGTCGCGTCCCAGAGGCTTTCCGGTGCGGAAGTCCATCGGCGTACCGTCCACAGGCAGGATCTTGCCCGTGGGGCAGGTCTCGTTGTTGCCCTCGAGGTAGTTGGAAGCGTAAATGCGGAGCTTCTGGCCCAGCACATTGCCGCCGCCGTCGAGGTTGAAGTAGGTGTGGTTGGTCAGGTTGATGATGGTGTCCTCGTCAGTGGACACACGGTAGTCCATCCTCAGGGTGTTGTCCGGCGTGAGGATATACCGCACACTGACCTTCAGATTTCCGGGGAAACCGTCTTCGCCCGCCGGGCTTTCGGTCTCCATCAAAAGGGTGTCGCCGAACATCTTCACATCGTAAATTTTGCGGGGGAAGGTGCCGTGCAGGTGATTTTTGCCATTGTTGGCTTCCAGCTTGTAGGTCTTGCCGCTGAGAGAAAATTCCGCATTTTCAATGCGGTTGGCGTACCGGCCCACGAACGCACCGCAGCAGGTGCTGCCGGATGAGTTGAAATCCGCCTCATAGTCGGCGAGGGTGTCGTGTCCGACGACCACATCCACCAGACCCGTTTTTGTAGGGACGAAGAGATTTTTGATCACACAGCCATAGTTCAGCACGCTGATCTCAAGTCCACCGGGATTGGAGATGATGTATTCATCCACCTTATCGCCGTTTTTGGTCACACCAAAGGGCTTGGAGCGGAACTGTGCCATAAGGCTCGCCTCCTTCTTCATTATTTTCGGTCAGGGCAGCACAGCCCCGACCTCGTCCATAATTATGATTATAGCACAGTTTTCCAGACTTGTGTGAGAATGCTTTTAGATTTATCTTCCAAAATTTCGAGAGATTTTTTGGACATATTGCGAAAACGCCTTTCATCTTAAAAGGCTCTCCCTTTGGGAGAGCTGGCGCGAAGCGCCTGAGAGGGCAAGGACGCTGATAAAAAAACTTCGAGCGCGGCGATGGCTCGCTCTGACAAAAAGTCTGCTTATCGCTGCATAGCGGCTCTATCTTACCGGGCTTGCCCTCTCCGTCACCTTCGGTGACACTGCCCGGGTTGCGGCTCCCAGCGTCTGCTTCGCTACCGCTCGCATCCTGCTGGCCGCGGCCCCAACAGCTCCTCCCTGTTTCCGCCGCTGGCGGCGGTCGTCGCCGTTGCATCTGTAAGTGGCTTGACGGATGGTTCTCGGGCCGTAAGCACTAAAAAGAAGACCCCCTTTCGGAGTTGCAGCTCCGTGAGGGGGTTTTCTTCTGCTTTGGTGAAATGTTATGCAAAGTTTGCTTTTGTACTTTTATTATATGCTATTCTACGCAAAAGTCAAGCGGTGCGCAGAAAGTTTATAAAGAGCGCTCAGTTCTTCAGCGACTGCATCGGGGCGGGGAGTCTGCCGCCGCGGTTGATGAAGACGGAGGGGTCACGCTGGTTGACCGGCATGATGGGGCCGTAGCCCAGCAGGCCGCCGAAGTCCAGCACTTCGCCCGCCTTGCGGCCGATGGCCGGGATGACGCGGACGGCGGTGGTCTTGCTGTTGACCATGCCGATGGCGGCTTCGTCGGCGATGAGGGCGCTGATGACGGCAGGGGTGGTGTCGCCGGGGATGATGACCATGTCGATGCCCACAGAGCAGACAGCCGTCATGGCCTCCAGCTTCTCAATGGTGAGACAGCCGCACTCGGCGGCGTGGATCATGCCGTCGTCCTCGCTGACGGGGATGAAAGCGCCTGACAGGCCGCCGACGTGGTTGGAGGCCATGACGCCGCCCTTCTTGACGGCGTCGTTGAGCAGGGCGAGGCAGGCGGTGGTGCCGCAGCAGCCGCAGGTCTCAAGGCCCATCTCCTCGAGGATGTTGGCCACGCTGTCGCCCACGGCGGGGGTGGGGGCCAGCGACAGGTCGATGATGCCGGCGGGTACGCCCAGCTCCTTAGAGGCGAGGTTTGCCACCAGCTGGCCCACGCGGGTGATCTTGAAGGCGGTGCGCTTCACCAGCTCGGCCACCTGGTCGATGGGGGCATCCTTGGGCAGCCGGGCCAGCGCG